>Ga0114958_10000516_pt1 | contig 32897 bp, 32 predicted proteins | sample C_130208_EF_Meta_FD_89577 | JGI IMG/M metagenome (GOLD analysis project Ga0114958, IMG submission 89577) | Freshwater microbial communities from Lake Croche, Canada to study carbon cycling - C_130208_EF_MetaG | ecosystem: Environmental > Aquatic > Freshwater > Lake | place: Lake Croche, Canada... | reverse complement strand
TAGTATATTCTTCTGGCTCAAACATATTTGGTTCTCAATTAACAGATGTTCAATCATTTACAGGCTCGTTACAAGTTACCGGCAGTGGTAATCATTATATTGTAGGAGGAAATGTTGGTATTGGAACTACATCTCCTACTTATTTATTAAATGTACAAAAAGATTTAGGTAATGGTGATTTTACAATAGCCAGTTTATTAAACAATAATGCTACTGCTGGTGGAACTACATTAAGAATAGCTAGAACAGGCAGTACCACTAGAGCAGCCAGTATTAATTTTTCAGATACTTGGTATGCAGGTATTTTAAGAGAAGGTGGAAATAATACTACTAGATTTAGTATAGGAACAGGTACTGATACTAGTGCTACTGGTTCAGCAATAACAATTCAAACAAATGGTAACATTGGTATTGGAAAAGCCTCTCCTACAGCTAAACTAGATGTTTCAGGAAGCGCAATAATATCAGGAGATATAACAGGGTCAAATGCTTTATTTACTGGAACAATAACTGCTCAAAAATTAGTAGTTCAACAAGTAACCTCATCAATAATATATTCAAGTGGAAGTAATATATTTGGTAATGATTTATCTAATACACATCAATTTACAGGTAGTGTTTTTATAACTGGATCTAATTTCTTATTTAACAATAATAGAGTCATAGACAGTAGCTTAACCGGGTCTATGACAGTATTAAGTTCTTCATTCGCAAGTACAGCATCATTAGCCCTTCAAGTATCGACAAGTATATCTACGCAAAATTTACAACATAATGTATTATTTGTTGATACATCCGGTCCTGGATATATTCAAGTAGATGGAGGATTACGTTATAATCCTAATCAAGATTTATTAACTACAACATCATCATATGCTAATCAAGCAGCAAGCGCGTCTTATGTTTTAAATTCAATAAGTTCATCATTAGCATCAACTGCATCATATGCTGATAATTTTACTGTAGCAGGAACAATAACCGCACAAAAATTAGTAGTTCAAACTATTACTTCATCCATAATATATTCTAGTGGTAGTAATCAATTCGGTAATAATTTAACTGATATACAATCATTTACAGGTTCTTTAAGAGTAACAGGTAGTGGTAATCATTATATTGTAGGAGGTAATGTTGGTATTGGAAAAACTACATCAAATGCTACATTAGATGTTAATGGAAATACAATAATTACAGGCTCATTAACCGTAACAGGAACAGCATTAGTTAATAATTCTTTATTAATAAACGATACAAAAACTGCATCAATAGGAGTTAGAACTTTATCTAGTATAGAAACAGGATCTTATACATCAACATTTTATAACTACACTATAGCATCTGGTTCAAATGCACGTTCAGGACAAGTAATGATTGTGTGGAATGGAGGTTCAATTCAATATACAGATATCAGTACATTAGATATTGGCAGTACTGCTACTATAGTATTTACAGCTTCATTAAGTGGGCCAAATTTAAATTTAACGACAGTATTACCAAGTGCTGCTTGGACAATAAAAACATTAGCAAATTTATTATAACATGAAATACTTAATTCAAATGGAATTTATACCTGGTAATGATCAAATCTGGGTATCACAATTAGAACCAACAGATCCTATTTACGAATATGATAACGAGCAAGAAGCATTAGATAAAGCAGCAGAGCTCCAAGACAATGATCCTACAGGAAGAAAATATCGTGTAATTTAACAATAACCGATATTTATTAATATAACCATTAGTGGAAAGCGAAACTAATAAATTATGGCAAACGAATTCATTGCAAGAAACGGTCTTATAGCTCAAAATAATACTACTATTACTGGTAGTTTAACTGTAACGGGACCTATAACAGGATCTATATCAAGTGCATCATATGCTCTTACCGCGTCTTATGCAATGAATGGAGGAGGCGGTGGAAATTCAATATTTACTTATACAGGTAGTGCTGTAATAAGTGGCTCATTAGAAATCAAAAATCAAGCACTTACATTACCATCTGGTTCAATATTTGCTCCCACTAATAATTTTACTACACTATATGCTAGCAGTTCAGTATCACAATCAACGAGCTTTAGTATAACTAATGGTAATCTTAGTATTTACTATGAGAGCGGTGATGGTAATTATGATTTTGGAATGCCTAATTTTTATGTTATAGCATATTCAAATCAATATAATGCGGCAACTAGTCCTGCTTTCAATCTTGATCTTAATTATTCTTTGCAAAGTTACACTCTTGTTATATCTCCAGCATCAGTTCAATCACCAGCTACTATTACTGGATATGATGTTTATCTTAATACTGGTGGATCATGGGTTAGAAATATCAACACTATTAACGCTGGACCTGGACCTCACTATATAATTCTTAATTATAATGGTGATTTTCCTAGTTCTTTTTATGGATGGTTTGCAACATCATCATTATTAACTTTACCGAATAATCCAGTACCTGTATATAATACTAATAATAATGTAGGCATCAACAAATCAACTCCTTTAAATAGTGTTTTAGATATTAACGGAAATACAATAGTTACAGGTTCATTAAATGTAACAGCAGGTATAACAGGATCATTATTAGGAACAGCATCTTTTGCATCAACATCATCTTATTTAAACACATTAAATCAAAATGTATTTATAACTGGTTCTTTTGCTATTACTGGTTCTACAATCACTACCGGATCCGTTATAGAAAATACAAGAGCTTTATCTATAGCCTCAAACACCGCATCGTTAAATTTAAATAGTGGTAATTTCTTTACCTTACAGCTTGTGCCAAATACTAATACTTTTATTAATCCTAGTAATATTACATCTGGCCAAACAACAACCTTATTAATATCAACTACAGGATCTGCTACTGTATCATTTCCATCAACAGTATTACAAATATCTAGATCATCATATATACCAACTCCAACATCCGGGCTAGATTTAATAAGTATGATTTCATTTGATACATCATCTTTATATTTAGTATATACCAAAAATTTAAAATAAATGGCAAACGAATTTATAGCAAGAAATGGACTAATCTCCCTTAAAGATTCAACAATAACAGGTAGTTTAATTGTAACAGGACCTATAACAGGATCTATATCAAGTGCGTCTTATGCAGCAACTGCTTCATATGCTTTAAATAGTAGCGGTGGGGGAGGCGGAACAATATCATTTCCATTTAGTGGAAGTGCGGTAATAAGTGGTTCATTAGAAATCAAAAACTCAGCACTTCCTATTCCATCTGGTTCAGTATTTGCCCCTACTAATAATTTTACTACACTATATGCTAGCAGTTCAGTATCACAATCACAAGATGGATATATCACCCTTAATACAGTAGGTATTAATAAGGCTTCATCATTAAATGGAGTTTTAGATGTTAATGGAAACACAATAGTTACTGGATCATTAATTGTGACAGGAGGTATAACAGGATCTTTATTAGGGACTGCTTCACTTGCTTCAACTGCATCCTTTGTAAATCCATTAAGACAAAATATAATAATATCTGGATCATTAAATATAACTGGATCTGTAACTATTACAGGGTCTGTAGCCGGAAATGCAATAGCATTAACGATAGCATCAAATACAGCATCATTAGATTTAAATAGCGGTAATTTCTTTACATTACAATTAGTATCTGGATCTAATACTTTTATTAATCCTAGTAATATTACACCTGGTCAAACAGCAAATATATTAGTATCAACTACAGGATCTGCTACTGTATCTTTTCCATCAACTGTATTACAAATATCTGGTTCTCCATATATACCGACTACAACAACTGGAAAAGATATAGTAACTATGGTTTCATTAAATACCTCTTCTTTATACTTAGCATATGTTAAAACTTTAATATAATATGATATTTTCACCTTTTAGTTTTTTAGCAACAACCCCATTATATAATTTTACAACTCAAGCATTAGCTTGGCAAACTGCCATTGTAGCAAATGGAGGTTCTATGCCTGATCCTACATTACAAACATTTGATGATTATTTCTTCAAACCTATGATAACTGCAAGTTTACTTGATGAATTTGATAGGATAAATATATTTGTTGGTACTGGTAATCAAATTGCAGCAAGAACTAGTTTAGTTAATTCTAGTACATATCTCGTAACTCCTGTATCCTCTCCGACATGGGATAATATACAAGGATATAGATCAAGTGGTACTAGTTATTTAAATTTAAATTATACTCCATCAACACAAGCTGTTAAATATTTAACAAGAGGTGCTACAGGATTTTATATAGCTAAATCACCAAATATGGTTACTACTAGAGTCGCAATGGGAGGTCATACAGGTGCTGTTAATAACACATCAAGAAACGCGACTGGTGGTGGTACCTTTTTATCATCAATCAATACATCAACAAATGGTAGTGTGGTTAGTGGTCAAGCATACACCGGATCTGTTATGCATATGTTTGCAATGTCAGGTAGCGGTGCCACTAATTCTGTTAGACAAACTATCTATATTCCCACAGTAGGAGCTATTATTTCAGGCAGTGGCGGAAATATTACAGCACCAAGCTTAGGAGCAGCTTCACAATTTGAATTAACAAGTAATAATAATGGAACACCACAAGGTAGTTATGAAACAGGAACTTATCACATGACATCAGCTCATGGTAGTTTTAGATTATATCAAAGTGGTTCTACCGTATATTCAATATTAACAAGTTTATTCACACAATTAGGAGTATAACAATTATGAATGTTTTAAAAGCAACAGACGAACAAAAACAACAATTAGAAGGATTTTATGCAAATGGAGCATACCTTCAATTTATTAAAGATGCATTTGATAATAATGTAGTTAATGAAGCAGTATTATATGATGATAGTTTTTTAAGTATTAGAGAAATACTTAATTCATTACCTATAATAGAATATGTAGATATAGTAGAATAAGTAAATTAAATTTGGAAATATAAAATAAATCCATTATATTACTACTATGGAAACAATAAATCTAACAATCGAAGAATTGGATCAAATAAAAGCAATCCAAGAAAATTACACTCAATTAACGACTGCATTTGGTCAGATCGAAATTGCTCAAGAAAACTTAACCTCACAAAAAGAAGGTTTAAAGAAAACATTAGCTACATTCAAAGAACAAGAAATGGAATTTGGAAAAGCATTGCAAGAGAAGTATGGTGTTGGTAACATTAATTTAGAAACTGGAGAGTTTACTAAAGTAGAAGCCGAATAATATTAGTTATGGAAACATTAAAAATTAAGCTAGGCCAAATATTTGAGCTTGACGCTGAAATTAATGGCATTTCAAGTACTAATGAATTAGGAGAACAAGTTACATTAATAAAGGGGTTCATAAACGAATCCCTTTCTTTAACTACTAAATATTGGTTACTTGAATTAAATAAGGAAGTCAATAAAGTAAAATCCTCATTAGAATCTTTACGAGATGAATTAATTAAAAAATACGGCGTAGAAGATAAAGAAACAGGAAAAATAATAATTTCATTATATTTACCAGGTACAGAAGAATTTGATGATGATAATAATATAATTAACGGCACTCCTAATCCAATATATATCGAATTTCAAAAAGAATATTCAGAACTAATAAACGATGATTTAGAGATTCAATATAAACCAATACCATTATCAGTTTTAAGTAGGATAGAAACAGAATCAGTATATCCTTTCATTTTACAAAATTTAATAACAACAGAATAATAAACTATGGCAAACGTAACAAAATTATCTAACGAAGAGTTAGAAGAATTAAAATCAATCCAATCAAAGTATTTGGAATTGACAGCTCAACTAGGGCAAGTGAATTTAGAGAAGATTTCTTTAACATTAGCATTACAAGGTATTGAAGAAGAACTTTCTAAATTACAAGGAGTATTTTTAGAGCTAAAAGAACTAGAATCTAAAATTCAGCAAGCATTTACCAAGAAATATGGTATTGGTACTGTAAATTTAGAATCTGGAGAATTTATTTCGGAGGTTTGATCTTAAGATAATATAATTATATTCGTAGGAAGAATCTTTCTACACAAATCACGAAATTTATAACTTTAACAAATAATGACAACAGAAAGAATTATTAGCCCAGGCGTCTTTACCAACGAGAATGATTTATCATTTCTTCCAGCAGGTATTGCCCAAATTGGAGCAGCCTTTGTAGGTCCTACATTAAAAGGGCCAGCGTTAGTACCAATGCAGGTACTAAACTATCAAGATTATCAAGTAATGTTTGGAGGTGAAGATTCAACTCAAACTTACATCCCTTATGCAATCAAAAATTATTTAAAAAATGCAGGATCTGCTATGGTAGTTCGTATTTTAGGTAATGGTGGTTGGAACTTTACTACATCAACAAATAAGTTAGCCGCGATTGCAGTTGCATCAACAGGATCAACTATTACATATCAAATTATAGCAGGATTGCATCCTACTAAAAATGATAGCGATTCAAATTTAGATTTAAGAGGATCATTTATTATTAGTGGTAGTATCGGGACATCATTTACAACAGTAATATCAGGTTCTGCTTTATCAGGTATAACTAAATCATTATCAATTAATCCTCAAAATACAGATTATATTGCTAACGTATTAGGCGGTGTTGAAGCCACTAAAGTAAGCAGTACTAGTTATGGCGTAGGTTCGGCTTATCCGTATGTGTTATTTCAAAACTATTCTCAAACATTAGCAGCCTCAGTTGGGTCGATTACTATAACTTCAGGCAGTACTACAGTATCTCAATCATATGGTACAACAGTAGCAAGTGTTAGTCAAGCTTGTACTATTAGTCAAAGTAATGGTATTTACGGAAGTACAATACAAAGCATTCCAGGATATACTTTATTAACTTTAGCAGAATCGGCAATAGTAGCAAGTGCTTTAACAAATGCTAATGTACCGAATAGATTATTTACAATTACCGTTCCTACATCATCATTATTAGCATTACCTAATTTTAGTCTTCAATCGTTAATATCATCTAGTAATTTATCGAAGGTTAATATTTTCCCTTCTTTTGTTACAGATGGCGCATTTTATTTTAGTAAATTAAATCATGTTACCGGATCTAATTTTGTAACATTTGGAACTGGAAAAGCAATTAATCAATTAGCTTCTCCTCAATTAACATTGGTAGGAGGTTATTTAGCAGGTACGGGTACAGCAAGTACAATTCAATATCCAATAATTAGAACAGTTATAACAGGAACTCCAGTATCAACTGTATATCCTACCGTTACAATGTTAACGTCAGCTACTAGCAGTTATTTCCCAGATTATAATCATGCAGCAACTCCTTTTATTACTTCAGGTCAGATAGCAGGTATTGGTACTGCAGTTACTACACAAAATTTATTTAAGTTTCATCATTTATCTGATGGTACTGATACTAATAAAGACGTTAAAATTAGTATTACTAATTTAAGAGAATATTCTTCTGGTAGCTATTCTACATTTGATGTATTAGTTAGAAGCTATGGCGATTCAGATAACAGAGCTAGTATATTAGAACAATATAGAGGCGTTAATTTAAATCCAGATAGCCCTCAATATATTGCAAGAGTAATTGGAGATAAATATAAAGTATTTGATACCACTACTAATAAAATTATTGAATATAATAATTACGTCAATATTTCTAAATATGTAAGAGTTGAAATGGATCCTGCAGTAGATGCTAAAGCAGTAGCAGTAACATTATCTCCTAGGGGATTTAGAAAATTAAAACAAACTTATATAGGATTTGATAATGCTAATATGCCTTCAGCAATATATTCAACCTCACAAAATGGTAGTAATTTATCATATGCAAATTCTACATTCTTAGGATGGAATTTTGGAGCTCCAGATAATGAAAATTATTTACAAACAATACCTACCTTAATTTCTGCAACAGGGCCAACAGTTGATTCAATAAATGCAGATTTCTTAGTAGATGATTATTATATGCCTATTAATTCAGGTTTAACATATACAGGTTCATTAGCTGCAAGAGTTGATATCACTGGTGTTACTGGCCCAACAGCTAATAACGTTCAGTTTACAGTTCCAATGCAAGGTGGTTCAGATGGTATGAGTCCTGCTAGAAGAAAATTAGCTGGCGCTGATATTACTGCTGCAAATGTATTTGGATTTGATTTATCAACCGCTACAAGTAATGGAAGTATTAAGTATACAGATGCATTCGATATTTTATCAAATCAAGATGAGTATGATATCAATATGTTATTAGCACCTGGAGTAATCAGAAGATTATGCCCTTACGTTGCAGATTATATGATATCGACAGCAGAAAATCGTCAAGATACATTTACTATTGTAGATGTTACTACATATGGAGATTCTATTGCAACAGCAGTAAATCAAACAACTGATATGGATAGTAATTATGCTGCAACATATTATCCTTGGATGCAAGTATTAGATGCTTCAATTAATAAACCAATTTGGGTTCCGCCAAGCGTATTAATGCCTGGCGTATTAGCTTATAATGATTCAGTAGCTGCAGAATGGTATGCACCAGCAGGTTTAAATAGAGGTGGTATTACAGATGCTATCAATATTCAAACTAAATTAAATCATTCAGAGCGTGATACATTATATGAAAATCAAGTTAATCCAATTGCTTCGTTTCCTGGTCAAGGTATTTGTGCTTGGGGTCAAAAGACTTTACAACAAAAACCTAGCGCATTAGATAGAATAAATGTAAGAAGATTATTAATTACGGTTAAGAAATATATTGCATCTACTTCTAGATATTTAGTGTTTGAACAAAATACTGCTGCTACAAGAAATAGATTCTTAAGTATCGTTAATCCTTATTTGGAATCAATACAGCAAAGACAAGGTTTATATGCATTTAGAGTAGTAATGGATGAAACTAATAATACTCCTGCTCAAATAGACAGAAATTTATTAGTAGGTGACATTTATTTACAACCTGCAAAAACCGCTGAATTTATTGTTATTAATTTTAATTTAACCCCTACCGGAGCTGAATTCCAATAAATAGCATAATTAATTTAACTTAAAAGCAGTCCTATATCTAAAAAATATAGGGCTGTTTTTTTATGGTCGTGATATTTATAATAAAGGCGTATAATTTGAAAATATGAACCGTACACTACTTACTCAATTAATTAAAGAATGTTTAGAAGAGGTAGAGAGCGAACAAACTATGTGTAACTCTTGCGCTATTAAATTTCTTCAAGAACTTAAAGCTAATCCAATAATAGGAGAAGCTGAATATCACGGAAAGACAGTAACATTAGGAAAACCATTCTATACTCCAGACGGTCCTAAGAAAAGATCAGTATATGTTAAGAATGCTGCAGGCAATGTTGTTAAAGTTAACTTTGGCGATCCTAACATGAGAATTAAGAAAAGTATACCAGCTCGCAGAAAATCATATAGAGCACGTCATCATTGCGAAAATCCAGGGCCTCGCTGGAAGGCAAATTATTGGAGTTGTCGCGCCTGGTAATAATTATATAAAAGAAACATAAATCAATATGCCATATTCATATCATAAACAAGGCGACAAATATGTCGTTACTAAAAAAGATACCGGTAAAGTCGTTGGACATACTAAAGGTACTAAAGAAGCATTAAATAAATACTTAGCTGCATTACATTTAAATGCTAACGAAGGCAAAAAAAATACTATGAAAAAATCAGAACTAACTAAAATGATTGGAGAAATCATTAAAGAAGTATTATCAGAGCGTTCTACTAATAAAGTAAATGAGGCGGGAGATATGTTCGTGTCTGGCGGAAACATTAATCCTGAACTAAGAAAAAAAGTAGAGCAGTTTGTTAAAAATATAGCTAAATATTATGACTACAGTGTTGATGATGCTTTCTTAGCTATAATGACTATACTTAAAGGTGGTATACGAAAAGAAACTGTAAATGAAACATATACTACAATTAAAATAGGAGATATAGTTTCTAAAAAGTATGCTTCGACAGATGAAGATTATACTAAAGAATTTAAAGTAATAGATATTACAGGAACGAAGGCTACTTTACAAGATACAAATACTGGCAGAAAAACAGGAATTGCTCTTAGTGATTTAACAAAAATTCCTATGAAAGAAGCAACTACAGATTATATGAAACGTAGACAAGCTCAAGATGATTATGCTACTAATAAAAAAGATGCACCTAAAAAACAAAGTAAGATGCCAGCATCTACAGGTAAGACAGATTATATGAAGCGCCGTGAAGCAGAAAAGAAAATGCAAGAAGCAGCGCCGACTAAAGCTAAAGATTTAGGAATATCAGAAAAAGGATATTTTAAAGTAAAATTTCCAGTAGGAACAAGAGAAGAAGCATTAAAGTCAATCGAATCATTACTTAAATTAGATCAAGCTAAGTATCCTTCATTGAAAGTAGATATCATGCCTTTAAAAAAGGAAGAAGATAAAGACTTTGCAGTCATTAAGCTTAATGGCGAAGGAGCTCATACAGTAGGATTAAAAATGAAAGCTGCTTATAAAGATAAAGCAGGATTTAAGGGAGCAACTATTAAACCATATCATCCAACCTTTCAAAGTAAGTAATTTAGACCCAAAACCTTAACTTTAACATACGATTATATCAATCCATGGAAATTGTACACGAATTCATATCTAGCTCAATTACGGCATTCTTAACCGGGGTATTAAGCCCCGTAGCGGTATTGCTGATAAGCAGATATATTACTTATAAGAAAAGAACTAAAGACCCGTTAAAAGAAGCCGCAGTCCATAGCGAAGTCATTTGTAAATTAATGGATACTATTATGGAAGAAGTTGTTTGTGATAGGGTTTGGATTTCGCAATTCCATAATGGAGGTCATTTTTATCCTACAGGTAAATCAATTCAAAAGTTTTCTATGATATATGAGGCTGTTAGTAAAGACACTTATTCAATAAGACATAACTTTCAGAATATACCAATAAATCTTTTCAGCAGATCTATTAATCAATTATTAGATAACGATAAAATTATTATAGTAGATTATAAAGACGAAGAAACTGCTACATTTGGATTACGTTATATGGCTGAAGAAACAGATTGCAAATCATCATATATATTTGCATTAAAAAGCATTGACGGTAAAATGATTGGTATTATTGGAATAGAATACACTAAACGTAAAAAATCATTATCAGACGAATTATATAATGATTTAAAACTACATACCGTACAAATAGCTACATTATTAGATACATTTCTTCATGCAAAATAAAAATGTATTGGTTTTTGGAGACCGATAATAATTATATTAAATAACAAATATAAACATATAAAAATATGCCAGAAATATTAGACCCATCGGAAATAATGTTCCAATCATGGGAACCAAAACAAACTAACAGGTTCTTTATGTATATTGAAGGAATTCCTTCTTTCATTATTAAAGCTGCTGCAAGACCTAATTTAACATCAACTATAACTGTATTAGATCATATCAACGTAGATAGAAAAGTAAAAGGTAAATCACGTTGGCAAGACATCTCTATTACATTATATGATCCAATCGTACCTTCAGGAGCTCAAGCTATTATGGAATGGATTCGTTTGGGACATGAGTCTGTAACAGGTAGAGATGGTTATTCTGATTTTTACAAAAAAGACATTACTTTCAATTCTTTAGGACCTGTAGGTGATAAAGTAGAAGAGTGGGTATTAAAAGGTGCTTGGTGTTCAGATGTTAATTTCAATGAAATGGATTGGGCAAATGACGGAGAAGCAGTTACTATTACAGTTACTATAGCATATGATTACGCTATATTGAACTACTAGTTTTCGGTAAAAATAAAAAAAATAGCAAAAATATTAGGAACTTTAAAATATTCCATATATATTTGCGTTAAGTAAAATAAATTATGAATAAAGAATATTTAAAGCTAGTATCTTACCTATTACATTCAGCTACACAAGTACATGTTTTTCATCTTCAAACTAATTCATTTTCAGAGCATAGCGCTTTGAATACGTATTATGATGAAATTGTTGGCTTAACAGACGGCTTAATTGAATCATTTCAAGGAAAATATGATATCTTAAAAGGATATGAAAATTATGCTTTGAATGATTATGAAAATAATGCTCAGATAGTAAAATATTTTAAAGCATTAATGAATACAGTAGATGAATTAAGGGTATCAGTTAAAAATGATTCTTATTTACAAAACGAAATTGATAATGTCGTTAAATTAATTGCTTCGACATTATATAAACTAAGATTTTTAAAATAACCAATAAAATGTCAAAGACTATAAAATTAAAATCTCTTCTTAAAGAAGGATATGCATGGGAACGTAAAGCAGGTAAGCCTTTACCAACTATTCAAGAAGTAATGGATGAATTCCAAGCTACTAAAAAAGAGCCTGTTAAAGAAGAAATAACTTTAAATGATGTAATATTTACTCCAAAAGGTAAAGAATTCTTTTTAGGTATGTCTGATTGGTGCGAACAAGGATTTATTCCAGGAGAATCATTCAATGCTGAGTATTTAGATGGATTTTTTAATAACGGTCAAGATGTAATGCAAATGTTATTTAAAGCAGGATTAGTTCAACCTAATAATCAATTATAATAAACAATTAATATGAATTTAACATTAAACGAAAAGCTAAGATTTCAAAAACAAGCTGGAATCATAAACGAATCTCAATATAAGAAATTATTGAAAGAGAATGAAGACGAAGATGAGCAAGCGTTTAGCAGTTATATGTATAGTATAGCAAGAGAAACAGGAATTACTAATGTGCAATATTGCAGCGACGAAGAGTGGGATGAACTTAAAGACGCAGTAAAAAAAGGAAAGTCTGAATTTTTAAAAGAAAACCCAGATATATCGAGATTAGATTTTTTTCTTTTATATCGTATGTGGGTAAATAGTGTAAATAGCATTCGTTAATAATATAACAATATTACCTTTTCCCGAGGTTACCCCGAAATTGGCTTGCAATAAAATGCGGGCCTTTTTCATGATCGAGATAATTATAATAAATAATACCAATTAACCCGTTATGACACAAATAGTAAACGAAAACTATCCATTGGATAAAACATCAATCCAGGAATTAAAAAACAGTCTTATTCAGAACTACAATCAGAATGAGATTAAAAAGCATAATTTTCCTACAGAAATAATATCTTTGCCATCCAAAGGATTATTATATTCTGAAGATTCGCCATTAAGAAGTGGAACAATTGAACTAAAATACATGACAGCGTCAGAAGAAGATATTCTTACGACTCCATCATTAATTAAACAAGGAATTGTATTAGATAAATTGTTTCAAGCATTAATCGTAACGCCCATTAAATATAATGATTTAATCGGAGCTGATAAAGATGCTATAATGGTTGCATCAAGAATATTAGGATATGGTAAGTTATATGAAGCAACATGTACTTGTCCAGAATGTACTAAAGAATCTAAAGTATCTTTTGATTTAACTCAATTAAATGAAAAGGAATTTGATATTGATAAAGTTGAAATGATTGCCCCTAATGAATTTAAATTTATACTTCCAACAACAAACAGAGAAGTTACGTTTAAGTTACTTACCCATGGTGATGAAAAGAAAATTCAGCTAGATCTAGAAAATCTTAAAAAGTCAAATAAATCAGGTATCAGCAAAGATTTAACGACAAGATTAAAATCTATCATTACTTCAATAGATGGCGATACTAGTAAAGTGTCAATTATACATTTTGTTGATAATGAATTATTTGCTCAAGATTCAAGAGCATTAAGAGAGCATATTAAAACAATCTCACCCGGAATAGATTTTAATATGGACTTTACTTGCCAAGAATGTTTATATGAAGGTAAATTAAATTTACCTGTGGGAGTAGATTTCTTTTGGCCTGGGGCCTAACTATAGGCCCATTCTGCATACAGAAATATTTAATTTAGTATTTCATGGGAAAGGAGGATTTACGTGGGAGAGCGTGTATTCCTTTCCAGTATGGCTCCGAAGATTTTACATTAAGCAGATTAATGATTTTAATACTAGAGAGAATGAAGAAATGAAAAAGCAAACCGAAGGTACTAATAATAAAGTACCTAAGATATCTAAACCCAATTTTATGAAAAAGAAGCCCTAAGCAAAAAGGGCTTTTTTACTGTATAACGATAATTAATAATATAAAAGAGTATAAAGATATGTTAACATCAATATTAGCCCATACATTAATTGCATTATTTCCTAGATCATTTGCAAAGCGTCAACAAGAATTCTTCAAGAAAAAAGAATTTATCGAAGCTACATACAAGGCTAAAAATGCCGCTAAAAATGCTAGTAAGACTATGAAAGTATATCAAGAGAAAAATAAAGGCACTAAATATACTAAACCATCTTCTACTAATAAAAACTTTAAATAATTAAGTTATGGCAAGTAGAACACCCGAAGACATAAAAAGAGATAAATTAGCGGATATTTATGAGCAGCAATTAAAACAAGATGCTGCTAGAAATGACCTCGTCAATAAAACACAAAGACAGCGAGATGCGGCTGAAAGACAATACCAAAAGCTTTTAAAAGATGAGCTAACAATATTAGAGCAAATTGCTAAATTAAGACAACGGGAAGAAGATTCTTTAGATTCTATATCAAGAAAGTTACAAGATCAAATTAAATCATTAGCAGATAAAACTGATAAAACTAACGAAGAAAATGATCTATTAAGTAAATCTAACATACTTCAAACTAAAATTTCAGAAGGAATTAAAACCGGTACAGCTAATACAAGAGATTTAGTAAATGAATATAAAGATGTTATTGACTCAATGCAAAAAGCCATTAAATTGCAGAATGAATCTGAAAAATCTGCAAAAGAATTTTTATCAGATATTACTACCCGAATATCACAGATACCATTAATAGGCGGAGCATTATCAAAAGGATTTAATACTTTTTTAAAGTCACCTAAAGGAACTGCATTATCTAAAAAAATTGCAAACAAATTATTTAATCCAGGATCAGCTGCAGAGTCTAGTAAGATGATGTCAAATGCTGGTACAGGTGCAGCTACAGTTGCTGCAGGTATTGCTATTGCAAAAAAAGGATTTGAATTAACTACAAAAGAATCTGAAATTAGAAAGGATATTAGAAGAACATTAGGATTAACTAATTCAGAAGCTATCGACTTTAGGGATACTAGTTTAAGTATGTTGCGAGATACTAATTCAATGGCTACTACACAAGAAGAAATCTTAAAAGCTTCTAGCGAACTTCAAGATACATATGGTCATATGGCAAATTCTAATACAAAGTTAATGAATAGTCAAATAACATTAACTAAAGGATTTGGTCTTCAAGCCCAAGAAGCTGAATCTCTTAATGTATTAGCAGATGCTACGGGTCAAAGTTACGATGAACAATTAACATCGACTGTAGCAATAGCTCAAGCAGTAGGTAAAGTATCTAAATTTGGTATGAATGTTAATAAAATTATGGCGGAAGTCGCAAATTTATCAGCATCTATTAAAGCAACTTTAGGCGGTAGTGCAGCAGCAATGGCTAAGGCAGTTATTCAAGCTAAATTAATGGGTACGACATTGCAACAAATGGATGGTGCTGCTGACAATTTATTAAATATCGAATCATCTATAGAAGCTCAAGTTACTGCTCAGTTAGTAACAGGTAAAAATATTAATTTAGATAGAGCAAGATTATTCGCTTTAAATAATGATTTAGTTGGCGTAGCAAGAGAACTAACAAAACAAGGAATCGATTATGCGTCATTTGGAAAAATGAATCGCGTAGAACAACAAGCAACTGCTGCAGCAATGGGAATGCAAAAAGATGAGTTTGCAGATATGTTATTAAAGCAAAAAATGTATGCTGCAGTTGGGGCAGATATTAATGCAACAGATCAAGCACAAATAGATGCTGCAGAAACCCAGATATCATTAAAAGCAAAAGCAGGCGATGCCGACGCTAAAAAATATATTGCGGATCAAAAAGCTTTAAGCGTTCAAGAAAGAATGACTGCGGCTGTAGAAAGTATGGCTGGGTTTTTTCAAATGCTAGGGCCAATAATAATGGGATTGGGTGTTGGTATTTCAATATTAGGTATAGCACTTGCCGTTGCTGCTGTTAGTTCCGTAACAATGGCGAGCGCATTAACCTTCGGACTTGGTGCAATAGCAATTGCTGGGGCTATAGGCGCAATAATGGGCGTAGCTAATGGATTTATGCAAAACGTGTCTGATGGTCAAGCACCAGCATCAAAAGGGCCATTTATTATTACGGATAACTATGGCGGTATGGCAAAGACTGCGACAGGTGATGGAGTTTTTGTTTCTCCTAATGCAGACAAACCACCTATACAACCTAATACAAATACCGTAGTATCAAATAATAAAGAAACTAATGATCTATTACGACAATTAATTGCAAAGGTAGATCAACCAACTAAAGTATATGTAGGTACGGATGCTACTAATAAAATTTATAATCAAGGATCAATGAATAGAAATCTTCAAGCTGAAGTGGTAACCTAATAATAAAAATGTCAATACTAGATTTAAAATCAAACTTATCGAACTTTAGAAAGCCGACTACAGTTAAAGAACAAGAGAAACAAAAATTAAAAGAAACTCCGAATATTAAAACTGTTTATAGCACGTCTAATACACTTAAAAATACTCCTGATATAAAGATAAATAAAGTAGATAATTCTACGTCTATTCAAGTATTAGGGGCTAAAAAAATAGATTATAAACTATTCTCTATTAACACTAATAGAGGGAGAGGAATACCTGCTATATCTACATTATTTGGAAAGGATATTTTAAATAAAACATCTTTATTTAAGAAGTTTACTCCCGGTAATATAGTAAAGGTATCTGAATATAAAGAACAAAGACCTATTAGTATCCCTAAAGAATCTAATTTTGTTAAAATTACTCCTATTGGTATTCAACATATTTCTACTTTCAAAGCAATACTTACAATCTTAAAAAATAAAGTAAGTGAGTATAAGCAAGTATTTCCTAAAGCATTACCAAAGATTAGCGAGTATATAGATCAATCTCCAAAAGCATTACCAAAGATTAGTGAATATATTTATCAATCTCCTAGACCTTTGCCAAAAATAAGTGAATATATTTATCAATCTCCTAAGGTATTACCTAAAATTAGTGAGTATATAAGTCAATTTCCAAGAGCATTATCTAAAACTAGCGAGTATATTCAAACGTTAATAGATAATAAAAATAGTATTTATTATCCTAAATCGGTTATAACTAATAAGGCATTTAAGTTACCAAAACAAAACGGAGTTCATTTATTATATTTAAATCAATTTCCTCCTATAGTTAACGGCTTTAATGATTTTAAATCAGGAGCAACTGGATTTACATTAAAACAGCAAACGACTCAATACTTAGGAATTGATATAGAAGCAAAAACTTATACTTATCCGAAGACAGTAAAGTTAGGATTTTTATTAGATAGAAATAGATTTTATTCTGATATTGGGCCATCAAGAATATTTGATGGCGTATTAGCAGGTACTAAATTTGAAAGAGTATATAACACCGATAAAAATCCATATACAAATAAAAATAGCTTTTTAACTAATATCAGTAATTCATTAAAAACTTACGCAGAGACCAGAAGATCTCCTTCGCCATTAGATATTGAATATACTAAATTTAATTTACAAACAGCATCTTGGAATCCATTTTCATTTGGTCCAGCATTTAATCAACCGTTAATTTTAAGAGGTATTCAACGAGAAAAAGATGGCGAGTTAGCTCGAGAGCCTCAAAGTTGGGGCTTTAAAAATAATTTTGATGACGGATTAATAAGAGGTGGTATAGTTGGTTCTACAGAGCGAGCTATATTTGATACATTACGTATTGGAAAATGGATGGCTTCTCCTAGAGGATTATTATTTATAGTTAAGCAAGCTGGATTACAAGCAGCAGCACCAATTACAGAAGCAGATCCTTTTGTAGGGGCAAGAGCAGGTAATGGAGCATTAACATTAATAAGTTCATTAGCTAATACTGCTACACAGCATTTAGGTATTAGATTTAGAAAAGATGCAGTACCATTTGTTCCTAGAACAACATACTCAAGTGTATTTTTTAAAAATCCGGGCAGTATATCTGATGGAAGAGGCGTTAAATTAATGTCTAGCCCGACTTCACAACAAGTTAAAGATAATCGACTATATAAACTACAAGAAAGATTAAAGACTGGCGATCTTTTTATAAGTCAAGATTTAGGAGGGCCTCAGTCAGTATATGGTATTGGATTGACAACTATTAGAAGAGTTGTTAATAGTAGAGATAATTTAAGTTATAAAACTCAAGCTAAAACTAAAATAGATATTAATAGTTCATCGACTGTATATAATCAAACATCTGCAGGCCAACCCCAAGCTTCGCCTACCTTAAGTGATATCACGAAATATAATAATGATTTATATGATAAATTACAAAATTTATCCGTAACGTCTCGTGCGCCAATAGGTATATTTAATTTTTCAAAAACTGGTATAGAACGTTATCCAATATATAACAAAGCAAAAAATGCAGACACTAATTATTATACTTTAGGATATGGGTTTATTAAAGTAAGAGCAACTAATTCAAAATTAAATACTACCGAAGTTACTAACTTTCTTCTTAATGACGATGCTAGAAAAGTAAAATGGATTCCTACCCTGGGAAAATTTAACGGGTCGACTATTCAAGATTATACAGTTTCTAGTCAGCATATAAGAAAAAAACTTAGAGTACCAGATTATGGTAAGCGCGGTAAAGACTTAAAAAATCCTTTAGAAGGAGATTTTATGAAAGTATACAAGAAAGACTTTGGTATGATTGACCCTATTTGGCAAATAAATCAAAAGACTGACGAAGAAGTAACTGACTTTATAAAATTCATGTTTCATGATTTAAATACTAATGAAAGATTTAGATTTAGAGCTTACATAGAAAACGTATCTGAAGATTTTAACCCCGAATGGCAAGAAGTAAAAATATTAGGAAGAGCGGATAGTCCTTATATTTATCAAGGATTTAGTCGTAATGTAAGTATATCGTTTAAAGCTGCTGCATTATCGAGAGGAGATTTAATGTTAATGTGGGATCAATTAGAACGATTAGCAAAAACTACATTACCAGAATATAACAATACCTATAAAATGAAAGGCCCATTAATTAAATTTACTTTAGGTAATTGGTTTATAAATACTCCGGCATTTATTAAATCTTTATCATATACAGTTGATAATGATACTCCATGGGAGATTAATTTAGGAGATTCTGACATATATGGACCTGGGGCAACAATTAATAATGTTGGAGAATTACCTATGACAGTATCCGTTCAAGTATCAATGCAAATATTTGGAGAGGTAAGACCTGAAAGTACATCTAATAAATCTGATAAAATATCTAAACCTGCTGGAATCACTGAATCAAATCATTATAATAAAGGTAATTTATATCCGTTAGGAAATGAAGGATTGAGAGGAAGACGTCAATTTGCTAACTATAACGTACAAACAGAAGGATAATACCTTATCCCTGATATTTATTAATATATGAATAGATATCAAGACCTTTTAATTATTAAAGATCAAAATGGAAGACGTAAGTTTAAAACTACGTTTATACCATATATTGATAAATCAGATAATGATATATATGTTATTACTGACCCTTCTGATAGATTAGATTTATTAGCAAACCAATTTTATAATGATTCTACAGGATGGCCAATAATTGCTACTGCTAATAATTTAGGGCAAGGAACTTTAAATGTCGAAGCAGGAATACAAATACGTATACCAGACCCAACAAAATATAGAGATTATATTATTCAAATTAGCAGATTTAATTCTCAAAGATAAAATAAATAGTTATGCCTTTAAATTACCAATTTTATAATAACGTTACTCAAGACGTTAAAGATGAGATATATCGAAGAGAGAAATTATATTGGCCATCTGGTCATGTTAGCAATGATGCATTAGCATGGAACTATCAAAAGACTGCGTATATGATTTTAACTGCATTAAAAGTAACTCCTAAATCAGTTGCATATAATTCTCCAGCCTCTACTGTACCGCCTCTTACTCCTGCACTAACTACTACTAAACCAATAAGACCAAATTGGAGATCTGCTACAGTAGGAGATTACCAAGCAAACGCAATAGCATCTAAGCCAGTTACGATAGAAAAATCATCAGAAGTTATAACTAGAATAACTACTCCTAACGCGCCTATTTTAGATTTATATGGCCCCAATTATACAAATTCTACAGGCACTTTGCGAGGCGCCGTCCTTACTTCAGCTACAATAGGAGTTGAGGGTACATATGGATCTATTTTACGAATTATTGTTAATTTTACGGTATTTGATAAAGACGAATTAGATAGGTATATGAATAACTTTCTTCGTCCGGGCGTAGATATAGGATTAGAATGGGGATGGACAGTAAACGAAAAACTTAATGTTAATACTGGTAATATAACAGGCACTGTTTTTAATTTTTCATTTGCAGCTAATACAGATGGTAGTTGGCAATGTACTTTACATGCATTTGGGCCTTCGGCTATGACTTACGGATTTAATGTCGATGCTAAGGATGCAGAAAATACTACACCTGATCCTTCAAATTATAAAGTCTATGGATTATTAGAATTATTTCGTAGTGTTGTAGATCAAGTTGGCGATTTTTATACTATGGGAGAACAAATTAATGGCGGTGAAAATCCAGTAAAGAAAATATACGCATCTCAAGCAATACCCGTAAGTGCAAAAAGTAATAGTACATATCCATATAACCCAGATAAAAAAGAAGGACCTATATTTTATATTTATAAACTACCTTCTCAATTTTTTCCAGCATTTAATGGTAATAAAGAACTTATATCTGAGTATACGCCTATGGCATATATTACCCTAGGAAATTTAGTTGAATTAATTAATTCTAAAATTAATGCAGTATCTAAACGAGGATTACCAACATATGAGTTTTTGCAAGATGGCGTTAATATATGTGTGGGTACTGGACTAAATGAAAGATTTCTCCAAACAGGCCCTGCAGATTCGTCAAAATTTGCATTTACTACTCAAAGAAATGGAGCTCCAGGATCAGAGTTTCAATCAGTATTATCGTTAAGAGATTCATCAGAATCATTTAGTTCACAATTAAGTGGTAAGTCTATTGCATTACAAAACTTAGTTTTAGTAAACGTACAATTTATTGTAGACGAATTACAGCAAATTATTAGCGGAAATAAAAACGTACAAAATAAAAAAATAACATCATTTTTAAATTTATTGTTCGCTCAATTAGAAACTGAAACGGGCGGTATAATAGATTTAGTCTTCGTACCCAATAGAGATAGTGACGGTAATATAGTAAGTATATTAATACAAAATAAAAACGGAGATCCAGATAATGCATCGACAAGCATAACCCCATTTTCTATACCTATGATGACTAAAAATTCAGTAGTACGTGCTATGAATATAGAATCTAAAATTCCAGATGCGATAGTAACAGAAGTAGCAACGTATACCAGGGCAGGTTTAAGTTATGGCGAAGAAGAACAAATAGATGTTAAAAGCTCAAATGATCAAAAAAAAATACTATTAGATGATTTACTCAAATCAAATACTGATTATCTTACGAACCTAGTAGGCTCAGATACAACAATAACTTCTACAATAAATCAATGGAGAACAAATATAAGAAATATATACAGAAGATTAGCATCTATAGAATCGTCATTAACATTAAATTCTAATGGTTCAGTAATATCAATAAATAACATAATGGATTTAAAAACGGCTGTATTTCCAATTTCATATAAAGTGACGTTAGATGGCATAAATGGATTTTTATATGGAAATGCTATTACTACTAATTGGCTACCTAAACAATATAGAGATGATAGAGTATATTGGACAGTTAAAACAATTACGCATACTATACAAAATAATGATTGGACTACTGAATTAGAAGCTATATATAGGGTAAAAGAAGTAAAAAAATAATGGCTAACAGACCTAAAATATATTATCCCCAAGACCAAATAACTACAGGCCTTAAAACATCAGGAAAAGAATGGATGTTAAGAAATGGTACTGAATTTAAAGGATTTTATCATACTTATAAAGATGGTATGGTAATGACGGGCTTTGATTATAATCAAGCTACCTCAGAATATTTAATCAAATATCAGCCCCGCATATTATTTAAGTATGATACTTTAACTAAGACTAATGTAAAAGAATATATTTCTCCTCAACAATATTATCCTGTCCCGTCAAAACAAGATTATAATCAAGGATATGTTACAAGATACTTTATAAGAAAATCTAATAATGTAGATGCCAAAATTATTGAGATAGACAATGCTCAATGGGGTCAAATAGGAAGTCAAATAGATCCTTATTTATATATGAAGACTTCTTTACCTTGGAAATTAACAGGTAATATGAAAGATGTAGAATCTACGAACTTTAAAATTACAAGAAAGTATAACGAAGAATTACCAGGACTTATAAAATATCTTCAAAACTACACAGAATTATATAAAGGATAATCTTTTTTCACTAAAAATTAGGTTATATCAAATTTATTTTATATATTTCTGGTATGCTACCCATTGTAGAAACCGAAATTGAATTATTTGACTTGATAAGTGAAATCGAAGATCATCGTATCTTTGTAGCACCAATACTGAAAGATCCATTTCTGCATTATCAAGTAAATAGCATTTCTTTATTATATTTATATGATCTTACAACAGACAAAGAATGTATAGTAAGTTTTAATCATTCCGAAGCTCTTTCTATTAACGAATCATTATTAACTAAACTATTATGTGCTAGTAAAGAATGCTTTGTTTTAAATCTTAAGTATATATTATCTAAAGTTACTTGCGCTCATATGTATGATGCTAATCTTGTAATATATTTTACTACGAACAAATCAATAGATTTAGAGGAATATAATACTCCCGTTCACGAATATTTTAATCAAAAATACAGTAATCTTAAAGATCTTAATCATCTTATACCAATCGTTAAGCAGCATGAAAAGTTTGGCGATATAATAAAAGAGCATAAAGAATTATTTAAGACATTTAATATAACTGAAGCATTTATAAAATATAATACAGCAATAAAGACTCTTAATAAAATAGAAGTAAATGGATTATATGTTAATTCTGATATATTAAAAGAAACATTTCCAAATGTAACAATAACTAATGATTTTGTTTATTCTGAATATAATCCTTATACAACAACAGGAAGACCTTCAAATAGATTTGATTCAGTAAATTATGCGGCTTTAAATAAAGAATCAGGAGTAAGAAAATCATTTAAATCTAGATTTGGAAGTGATGGATTCTTATTACAATTTGATTATGATGCATACCATATTAGATTATTAGGAGAATTATTAAATTATGATTTTCCAGGTAAAATAAATATGCATGAATATTTTGGAAGACAATATTTTGGAAAAGATATATTAACACCAGAAGAATATGATCAAAGTAAAGGAATAACCTTTAAATTATTATATGGTGGTATTGAAAAAGAATTTTTAGAAATACCTTTTTTTAAATTAGTAGATGATTTTACTAAAACTAATTGGAAACTATATAAAGATCAAAGATACCTAGAAACGCCAATATATAAAAGGACATTAAAAAATACTTTCTTTAGTGAGATGAATTCGCAGAAACTTCTTAACTATCTTATTCAATCATTAGAGATGGAAGAAACGTTGGCGATATTAGATACTTTGACGAGCTTTAATGAAGGATATAAGAGTAAGCTAATACTATATACCTATGATTCCTTATTGATCGACTTCCACAAAGATGATGGCGGTAAATATATTAAGAAATGCCAAGACATATTAGAATGTAATGGGAAGTATCCAGTAAAAGTTCAAGCAGGTTATGATTATCAATTATTGAAGAATGTAACGTTATAGATATTTATATTAAATAGTTAAATGACAAGCATCTACAACTTATTCAAATTTATAGAAGATAAAGAAGGATATAAAACTCCTCTTGAAGTTAAGTTACTTAATGCGCCAGAAACTATAACTCCTGATGATTTAATAATTAAAGGCGGTCTTTATTTAAATAATACTAAAATAACATCACTCCCCGATAATTTAGTTGTTAAAGGAGATCTTGATTTAACAAATACTAAACTAACATCATTCCCTAATAATTTAACAGTTGGAGATACTCTTAATTTAGCTTATACTCCAATAACATCACTTCCTGATAATTTAACAGTTAGAGGTACTCTTATTTTAACTAATACTCCAATAATAAAATTGCCAGATAATTTAAATGTAGGAAGAGATCTTTATTTAATAAATACTAAAATAACGACTTTACCTGATAATTTAAAAGTTGGGGGGACTCTTAATTTAACTAAGTCTAAAATAACGTCGCTACCAGATAATTTAAATGTAGGGAGAGATCTTTATTTATATAGTACTCCATTATCCAGAAAATATACAAAAGACCAATTAAGACAAATGCTACCTGGCGTCAAAGGAGATATATATTTATAATCTAACGTTATAGATATTTATATTAAATAATCTATAATCAGTGATACGACTACTTTGCACATTTACTATAGAAGATAATCTTCAATCAGTAATTAATGATATTTCAACTAATTATGATATCCTTAATGGGAAGATTTTTATTCTTCAGTTAAGCGAAAATCCAGAGCTAGCTTGCACATATAACATAGAATCCGGTAACCTTAGTAACCTACTAGATAATACAATATCTATACATAGAAGAAAAGAAAATAATGTATTATATACTATTAATGGATTAAACCATTTAATAAAATCACTTAATAATAATATATTGGATAAAGGATATAAAATTAATTGGGATGATTATTCCAATAGCGCGTTACTAGTAACTGATGGCCAATTAGTAATACATCAATTACAAATATACAAGATTGTATATATAAAATAAAAAAATCTATTTTAATATGAATATAAAAAAGTTAATACGGGAAGAATTAGAAAAGATATTAGAAACTAGAAATCCATTACTGAATTATCTTAAAGATAAATTACCAAATGCTCCAGATTATATAATAAAAGATTTTTTTTATAGTAATTTAAAAAATTCTACAAGAGAAGAAGTGTTTGATATGATTAAAGAATATTCAAATATAAAATGGGAATTAAAAACAAATTTTCCTATAAATTATAATATCTTTAATAACGACACCATTAAACGATTAAAAGAACGGGAAGGTGGTTCTAAAAATCCATATGAGGTTCCTAATGATATAAATAGACATAATACTCAAAAAGATCTTATATTAAAGAATGGTTTACCAAAAGAACCAATAATTTTATTTAAAGATGGCAGTAAATATGAATTAGTAGAAGGGTGGCATAGGACAATACAATTACTAACTATGTTCCCTAAAGGATATAAATATCCTAATGTTTATATAGGGACTAAAAAATAAAAAAGAAAAAATTAGGATAATACGAAAGATAATATTATATTAGATAAAGAAATTAGATATCGGGTAGATACTAAATAAAAAACAAGAGAAAAACAATTATGGCAATTAATTTAGACAGCATTAGAGCGAAGCTCGTAGATTTGCAAAAGAACACTGGTAAAAGTGAAAAACAAGAAAATCTTTGGAAACCAGAAGGTACCCAAGTAATCAGAATCGTACCGTATCAATTCAATACGGAGAATCCATTTAATGAACTTTATTTTCATTATGAATTCGGTAACAAACAATACTTATCACCATCGACATTTGGTAAGGCAGATCCAGTAGTAGAGTTTTCAGAAAAGCTTCAATCAACAGGTAAAAAAGAAGATTGGAAATTAGGAAAGAAAATTGAACCTAAAATGAGATGTTATGCACCTATTATCGTTCGTGGTAAAGAGTCAGAAGGAGTTAAATTTTGGGGATTTGGTAAGACAGTATATGCTGAATTATTAGCATTTATTGCTGATCCTGATTATGGTGATATTTCAGATCCAGTTTCTGGAAGAGATATTACAGTAGAGTTCAAAACTAAAGAACAAACAGGAAAAGACTTCCCTGAAACATCAATCCGTATTAAACCAAATCAAACTCCAGTTTCTACAGATAAAGAAATTATCAAAAAAATAGCTACAGGTCAAAAGAATTTATTAGAGATTTTTAAAGAACCTTCTTACGAAGATTTAAAGATAGCTTTAACAAATTGGTTAAATCGTGATACAGAAGGAATGGCAACAGACGCAGCACCTGCTCAATCTGGTACAGCCACTAAAGTATCAACTCCTACAAAGCCCGCCGAAACTAAATCGGTAGAAGATATATCAAGCGCATTCGATAGCTTGTTTAATTAACAACAAAAGTAAATAAGGAGGGTATTTGATATACTCTTCTTATTTTACTATAATAATAAAGCATTATGGCAAAAAAGAAAAGTGAAGGACTTGGAGCAGATGACATCCAAGAAGATTTAGCGTCAGTACTAGCAAGTACATTAAATGCAAAATTCAAAGAAACAAATCAAAAGGTAGCATTCTTTTTAGATAAAGATGTTGATTCTCCTAGTAATGTTACAGATTGGATTTCTACAGGCAATGATATTGTAGATTTAGCTATTTCAAATAGACCTTATGGTGGATTACCAGTAGGACGTATTATAGAGATAATGGGTGAAACCGCAGCAGGTAAGTCTTTATTAACTGCTAGTATTTTAGCTCAATGTCAACGTAAAGGTGGATTAGCAATTTATATTGATACTGAAAATGCAGTAGCAAATGAATTCTTTGAAATGTTGGGTATGGATTTAAGTAAAATGATTTATGCTCCTATTGAAACAATAGAAGATGCATTTGCAGTTATTGAAACTATCATTGAAAAAGTTCGCATATCTGATAAAGATAGATTAGTGTGTATTGCAATTGATTCTATTATGGGTGCAACTACAAAAGTAGAACAAGCAGCTGATTATGAAAAAGATGGATTTGCAACTACCAAAGCTATTGTATTATCAAAAGCAATGCGTAAAATTACTAATATGATTGGTCGTCAAAAGATCTGCTTAGTTTTAACTAATCAATTACGTGATAAAGTTGGAGTTATGGGGTTTGGAGAAAAGACTCAAACATCAGGAGGTAAAGCAGTTGGATTCCATGCTTCTGTAAGATTGCAACTTTACAATTTAGGTATGATTAAAAAGTCAGACGGGACGGTAGTAGGAGCAAGAACAAAATTAAAACTTAAAAAGAATCGTTTAGGACCACCGAGCAGAGAAGTAGAATATGATATTTATTTTGATTCGGGCATTGATTCAGCGCCAAGTTGGATTGACGAATTAGTAAAGCATAAGTTAGTTAAGAAGCGCGGAGCATATTACGATTACGTAGATCAAGAAACAGGAGAAGAAGTAATTTTTACGTCTGCTAATATATTGACAAAGTTTAAAGAAAATCCTGCACTAAAGAAACAGGTATATGAAAGACTTTGCAGCGAATATATTATGAAGTATGATCCTTCTAATCCAGATGAAGAATTACAATTAGTTACAAGTCCCGATGGTGGAGACGATTTTTAAATAAAACAAAAAAACAATAAGTTATGAGTAAAAGCATATATTTCGGTGACGATTCACGTCAAAGATTATATACGGGAGTTAAAAAACTTAGTCAAGCAGTAGCCGTTACATTAGGGCCGAAAGGCCGTAATGTGGTTATTGGTAAGAAGTTTGGAGCGCCGTCTATAACTAAGGATGGGGTTTCTGTCGCAAAGGAAATTGAATTAAAAGACCCAATGGAAAATATGGGTGCCCAAATGATTAAAGAGGTTGCTTCTAATACAGCTAATATTGCTGGAGATGGAACAACCACCGCAACGGTATTAGCATCAGAAATTATTTTTCTTGGATTAAAGAATGTAGCAGCAGGTGCTAATCCAATGGATTTGAAACGTGGAATTGATAAAGCAGTAGATACAGTAGTTCAAAGCTTAAAGGATCAATCACAAAACGTAGGAGACGATAATAATAAGATTCAGCAAGTTGCAACCATTAGTGCTAATAACGATGAAGTAATTGGAATCTTAATTTCTAATGCAATGGCAAAGGTTGGTAAAGAAGGAGTAATTACAGTCGAAGAAGCTAAAGGAACTGATACAGAAGTAAAGGTTGTTGAAGGTATGCAATTTGATAGAGGTTATTTATCTCCTTATTTTATTACTAATCCTGAAAAAGGCGATGCAGTATTAGAATCCCCTTACATTTTAATTTATGATAAAAGGGTAAGTAATATGAAAGATTTATTGCCTATCTTAGAACAAGTAATGAAGACCAGACAACCTTTAGTAATTATTGCTGAAGATGTTGATGGCGAAGCATTAGCTACATTAGTTGTAAATAAAGCTAGAGGAGTATTTCAAATTGCAGCAGTTAAAGCCCCGGGCTTTGGTGAAAAGAAAAAAGCAATGTTAGAGGATATTGCTATCTTGACAGGGGGAACTGTAATTAGCGAAGAAAGAGGCTTTAAATTAGAGACGGCTACTATTGATATGCTTGGAAGAGCAGAAAAAGTTATTGTTGATAAAGATACTACGACTATTGTTAATGGATTTGGAGATAAAGAAGCTATCATTACTAGAATAAAAGAAATTAAAGTTCAGATCGATAATTGTAAAAGCGATTACGATAAAGAAAAATTACAAGAGCGATTAGCTAAATTAGCTGGCGGCGTTGCAATTCTTTATATTGGCGCGGTTACTGAATTAGAAATGAAAGAAAAGAAAGATCGTGTAGATGATGCTTTAGCAGCTACCCGTGCAGCAATAGAAGAAGGAATTGTTCCAGGTGGTGGAGTAGCTTTAATCAGATCAATAAAAGAGCTAGATACATTATTAGATAATAATTTAGATCTTAACGAAGATGAAAGATTAGGTATTCGTATTATTAAGAAAGCAATTGGAGAACCATTCCGTACTATTATTTCTAATGGTGGTGGTAAACCAGATGTTATTTATGATAAGATTATAAGTATGGATACAGATTCTGGCTATAATGCTAAGACTAATAAATATGTTAATATGTACGAAGCAGGTATTATTGACCCTACCAAAGTAACAAGAGTTGCTTTACAAAATGCTGCAAGTGCTGCATCAATGATTATGACTACAGAATGTGTTATATCAGAAGATACAGACAAGAAGCCAGAAGAGCTTCATCAATACCCAATGAATTAAAATAAGTTATGTATGCTGAATAAATATATCGAATTATTAAAAGAAATTCAGCAAGAGAAAGATAGTGCCGATTCAGTTAATATTAATTCCAGGATTATGTTAATTGACGGCACTAATTTTTATCTTCGCTGTTTCATGGCAAATCCAAGTTTAAATGAAAATGGAGAGCACTTAGGAGGATCATTAGGATTCTTGAGATCTTTGGGCTCTTATATTAAGACATTTAAACCTACCCGGGTAATTATTACCTTTGATGGTAAAGGCGGTTCGCAAAAAAGAAGAGATATTTTCAGCGACTATAAAGGAAATAGATTAAACCCTAAATCATTTAATAGGGCTGAAATATTTGAAAACGCAGAAGATGAAGCAAAGTCAATGCAACATCAATTTATGCGATTAGTTCAATACCTAAGATGCTTACCAGTATTAGTAGTTTCTTTAGATCATATTGAAGCAGATGATATGGTATCATATTTAACGACATCAGTATTACCTAAGGTAAGTAATAATATTATATTGGTTTCAGATGATAAGGATTTCTTACAACTAATAAACGATAAAGTATCAGTATACAGACCCGTTGAGAAAAAGATGTATAAACTGCCGGAAATGAAAGAAAGATTTGGAGTCCCTGCAGAGAATTATCATTTGTATAAGGTCTTTATAGGAGACTCATCCGACAATATACCCGGCATACCAGGAATCGGGCCTAAGACCGCAGAAAAACTGGCTATACTACAAGAAAATAGGATTGTTGGTTTGCAAGAGTTTTTAGATTATTGTGAAGCCAATGCCGATAATAAAGTATACAAGAAGATTTTAGATCATAAGGAAGCAATTATACGAAACTATAAGTTAATGCAGTTACATGATGTTGATATATCAGGAGCGCATAAATTATTTTTGCAAGATAAGTTTAGAGATTCTGTATCTACAATCAATAAAAATGAATTCTTACAAATTTTAACATTAGATAAGGGCTACACTTATATTAAAGATCCTGTAGCATTTTTAAATTATTTCAGTCAACTAAATTTATTTGCGCTAGGAACTAATAATAACTCTTGATCTTTAGAAAATAAAATTATATATTAAGATATGAATCAAGACAAATTTACTCAATACGGAAAAACCTTTCAATTAAAAATTATAGCAGCATTATTAAAGGATAAGTTATTTCTTCAACAAATATATGATATACTTATTCCTGAATATTTTGATTCTGAAGCCAATACCTGGATTGTAAATGTAATAATGAAATATTTTCCAGAGTATAAGACAGTCCCTACCTTAGAAGTATTTAAAGTAAAGGCCTTAGAATTAACTAATGAACCTTTAAAAATGTCTATTGTAGAATCTTTAAAAGATATATTAAGATATGTTGAAGCCGAGGATTTAGAGTTTGTTAAATCTGAATGTATTAATTTCTGTAAGAACCAATGTATTAAGACTGCTATTATTGAATCAGTAGAATTATTACAATCTGGAGAATATGACAATATTAAGAAAAAGATTGATAATGCTATGAAAGCAGGAGCCAATCAAGATATTGGAATGGATTATTTAAAGGATGTTAAACAAAGATATGAAACATCATCTAGATTAACTCTCGCAACTCCCTGGACTGCTTTTAATGAATTAGTTGATGGTGGTATTGGTAAAGGAGAGCTTATTATATTTGTAGCAGGACCTGGAGCAGGTAAATCTACTGCGATGATTAATGTTGGAGCTCATTTATTAAGACAAGGTAAGACGGTAGTGCATTATACAATGGAATTATCAGAGCCTTATGTAGCTCAAAGATATGATTCGGTAGTTACAGGAATAGCTACTGCGAACTTAAAATATAACTTAGATGAGGTAGAGCATGAATTAGGAAAATTAACAGGTCAATTAATATTAAAGTATTTTCCAACAAAAACCGCATCAGTAACAACCTTAAAGGCGCATTTAGATAAAATATTAATGCAAGGAATAAAACCAGATATCGTTATTGTAGATTATGCAGATTTATTAAGATCAGCTAAATCAAAAGAGAAGCTTCATGAAGAGCTAGAAACTACATACGAAGATTTAAGAGGATTGGCAGGTGAATATCAAATACCATTAGTTACAGCATCTCAAGCAAATAGAAGTTCAGTTGAATCAGACATTATTACATCAGATCAAGTAGCTTCTTCTTTTAGCAAGATTATGATTGGAGATGTTATTATTTCATTAGCAAGAAAGACAACAGATAAGATAGCCGGAACAGGAAGAGTCCATTTTATTAAGAATAGATTTGGACCTGACGGATTAACTTTGCCAACAAAACTTAATATGTCTAATGGAAGAATTGATATGTATCAAGAAACTTCTATCAAGGGAAGAGAGACAAGAACAGATATGGATGAAGATACGATAACACGAAAATCTTTAGCTAATAAATATTCTGAACTTTTAGGAGATTCTATGGGATAAAACCATAAGTAAACAATAATTATAAATACCTAATAAGGGTCGTTATGGAATACTCCTTTTCACAAAAAATTAAAAACTAACTAACAACAAAACAATGGACATATCAAACAAGATACTCTCCGACATTACAGTCTACAGCAAATACGCGAAATATCAACAAGATATTCAAAGAAGAGAAAAATGGGAAGAAATCGTTACCCGAAACAAGGAAATGCACATCAAAAAATACCCTAGTATGGAAGAAGAAATTAATCTTGCATATCAAATGGTATTAGATAGAAAAGTGCTTCCATCAATGAGAAGTTTACAATTTGGAGGCAAATCCATAGAGTTATCACCAAACAGAGTTTACAATTGCGCTTATCTTCCAATAGATGATTATAGAGCTTTTGGAGAAACTATGTTTTTATTACTAGGTGGTACAGGAGTTGGTTATTCAGTTCAAAAACATCACGTAGATAAATTACCTGAGATAAGAACACCCAAAAAAGATAAGCACAGAAGATTTTTAATTGGCGATTCAATTGAAGGTTGGGCAGATGCAATTAAAGTATTAATGAAATCTTATTTTGAAGGAGGTTCTAATATTTTATTTGATTTTTCTGACATCAGACCAAAAGGAGCAATGTTGGTTACATCAGGAGGTAAAGCACCAGGCCCTCAACCATTAAAAGAATGTATCGTTAAGATTCAAGGCATTTTAGATAGCAAAGTAGACGGGTCTAAATTATCTTCTATTGAGACTCATGATATTGTTTGTCATATTGCGGATGCAGTATTAGCAGGTGGTATTAGAAGAGCGGCTTTAATTTCATTATTTAGTGCTGACGATGATGAAATGATTTCGTCTAAAACAGGCAATTGGTGGGAACTTAATCCACAAAGAGGAAGAGCTAATAACTCAGCAGTTTTATTACGTAATAAAGTTACTAAAGAGTTTTTTATGTCATTATGGGATAAAATTAAAGCTTCTGGAGCAGGTGAGCCTGGAATTTATTTAAATAACGATAAAGATTGGGGAACGAATCCTTGTTGCGAAATAGCATTAAGACCATTCCAATTCTGTAATTTATGTGAAGTTAACGTAAGTAATATTGAATCTCAAGAAGATTTAAATGAACGCGTTA
>Ga0114958_10000514_pt1 | contig 32980 bp, 24 predicted proteins | sample C_130208_EF_Meta_FD_89577 | JGI IMG/M metagenome (GOLD analysis project Ga0114958, IMG submission 89577) | Freshwater microbial communities from Lake Croche, Canada to study carbon cycling - C_130208_EF_MetaG | ecosystem: Environmental > Aquatic > Freshwater > Lake | place: Lake Croche, Canada... | reverse complement strand
CGAATCGAGCGCAGTAACTGGGATAGGATGAACATCATTGGCCTCGATATCGGCGGTACCAAATGCGCCGTCAGCGTGCCGGAGGGCAAGGACCGCGTGCGCGAGGTGGTGCGGTTCGCGACGACGGATGTGCGCGGCACGCTCGACCGGTTGATGGGGGAGATCGCGAAGCTGCAGCCAGGCAAGGACCCGGTCTTCGGCATCTCGTGCGGCGGACCGCTCGACAGTGGGAAGGGCCTGATTTTGTCGCCGCCGAATCTGCCGGGCTGGGATCGCATCGCCATCTGCGCACTGCTGACCGAAAAATTCGGTGGCCGGGCGTTCCTGATGAACGACGCCAACGCCTGCGCGCTCGCGGAGTGGCAGTTTGGGGCGGGGCGGGGGTGTCAGAGCATGATGTTTCTGACGATGGGCACCGGCATGGGCGCGGGGCTGATTTTCGACGGGCACCTTTATGAAGGCGTGACGGGCAACGCGGGCGAGGTCGGACACCTGCGGCTGGCGGCGGCCGGACCGGTGGGGTTTGGCAAGGCGGGTTCCTTCGAGGGATTTTGCTCGGGTGGCGGCATCGCGCAGGTGGCGCGCCAGCGCGTGGCGGAGTTTTCCGGCGCGAGCAGCTTGAAAAAGATCCCGGCGGACAAACTCAATGCGCGGGACGTGGGCGCGGCGGCGGAGGCGGGTGATGGGCTCGCGCTGGCGATCTGGCGCGAGGTGGGGACGCGGCTGGGCGAGGCGCTGGCGCTCTTCATCGATGTGCTGAACCCCGAGCGCATCGTGATCGGCAGCATTTACCAGCGGTGCGAGCGGTTCATCGCGCCGGCGGCGCAGGCGGTCATTGCGCGTGAGGCGCTGCCGGATAGCGCGCGCGACTGCAAAATTGTGCCGGCCCAGCTGGGCGACGAGCTCGGCAGCTGTGCAGCGGTGGCGATTGCGCGCTACAAAGCCGGGAGGTGATTATTCCGCAAAAATTTGGGACGGCCCGCGCTTTTGGCCATGACAGCGCATGGGACGGGCCTAGCTTCGGCGGTTTGCGCCGCGCCGGCGCCGGCATCGGCAGTTTTTCCAGGATTTCCCCATCAAAACCATGAAAGCCTCCCGCCGCATCCCCGCGAAGAAAAGCTCCCGTACCGCCTCGCCCTCCGGGTCGAAGCCAACGCGCGGCCTGCTCTTCGATGCGTCCGACCTGCCGCGCATCCGGGCCAATACGAAGGATCCGCGCTTCGCGGAGCTCTGGCAGACGCTGCTCGCGGCGGATCTGGCCGACGACACCCGTTTTCTCACGACCGAGCTGAGCCTGACGAACCACGTCGCCCACCTGCTGCGGCTGCAGAAGATCCTGGACCGGACGTCCCTCATTTATCTCGTCAACCGCGACCCCGCGCAGCTTGCGCTCGCGAAACTCGCGATTCGCCGGATGCTGGATTATCCGGAGTGGGACAGCTTCATCGAGGGCAACCGCCAGATCCTGGGCTTCCAGCGGGCCACGGAAGGCACCGTCGCCCTGCTGATGGCGATCGACTACCTCGGCGACGGCCTGAGCGCAGCCGAGGTGGAGGAAATCGAGGAGAACGTGCTCAAGAAGGGCGTGCCGGCGTGCTACGCGCCGGTGTACGGCATGAAGTTTCCCGACCGGGTGGAAGGGTGGGGCTGGAATCCGCGCAGCGAGGTGGATGACTTCCGGCACCTCGATCTCAAGCGCTGGCCGCTGATCATCAACGCGACGAACCTGAAGATCATCCCGACGGCGTCGCTCGGCATTGCGGCCTGCTACTTCCTACACAAGCGGCCGGAGGCAGCCGGCTGGCTCGAACTGGCGCGGTCGAGTGCAAAGGCCTTTTCCACGTTCTACGGCAGCGACGGCGCCTACGACGAGGGCGTGAGCTACTGGGGCTACACGACGCTGTACATGGCGCTGTTTGCCGAGGTGCTCTGGCGCACGCAGGGCATTGATGACCGGGGCCTGGTCAATTACTCGGGCACGGTGCGCTACGCGCTGGCGAACACGATGCCGACGATTGACGACCACGTGAAGCTGATCGATTTCCAGCACATCAAGGGCTTCACGATGCCGACGGTGAAGCCTGGCTTCGACATCGTGAACCACGGCGATTCCAACGGCGCGGTGGATGTGTCCGCCGCCTCGTGGATTGCCCGCACGAAAAAGGATCCCGTCGCGCAGTACATCGCGCGCAATATCGGCGAGGCGAAGCAGCTCTTCGGGTTCATCTGGTATGATCCCAAGGCGAAGGCCCGGGCGCCGGAAAAGACGTTGCTCGATTGCCGGCTGTCCAACGACATCGTGGTCTCGCGCACCGGCTGGAAGACGGAGGATTCCGTCCTCGCGCTGCGCAGCGGCGGTCCCGGCAACCACGAGCACGCCGACCGCAACAGCGTCATTTTCAAGGCCTACGGTGAGCGCCTCTTCCATGATCCCTTCCGCGCGGCCTACGTGGCGAAGCAGCCGCGCTGGCTGTTGCGCCAGACGGAGGCGCATACGGCGGTGCTGATCAACGGCCAGGGGCATCAGTACCACAACGGCAGCGAAGGCACGAATGCCTCGTGGGCCTTCGCGCGCGTGACCGACTTTCGCACCGGCCCGGGTTGGATGACGGTGACCAGCGAGGCCGCCGAGGCCTACCAGCTGGTCAATGACAAGGTGACCCGCGTGCAGCGCACACTCGTATTCCTCAAGCCCGACGTCGTGATCATCCTCGACCGCGTGGCGTTGAAGGACGCGACGACGACGGTGCAGGTGCGATTCCAGCTGTTCAACGAGGACCTCCGCGCCCAACTCCAGGTGAGCGGCGATGAGTTCACGATCACGCGGCCGCATGCCTCGCTGGTCGGCCGCATGGCGAGCCGCCATGGAGCGGTGCTGCGGGCCGGCAAACTCGCGCTCGAGGAGGAGACGGGCATGTACCAGTTTGCCGAGATCGCCTCGCCGGCCGGTGCGGAACATGAGATCCTCACGGTTTGCACGGCCCGGCCGGCGGGGAAGGTGCATGGGAAACTGAAGATTAGCCCGAAGTCCGGCGGCTGGCAGGTGACCGGGACCCATGGCGGGCTGAAAATGAACGTCCGGATCGCGGTGGGTGCGGGCAACGCGACGCCGGTGGTGACGATCTAATCCATGCTCCATTTCAACACCGTCAACGCGTTCGACTACGTCCTGATCGCGCTTTATTTCGCGATCGTCATCTGGGTTGGTTTCTACGCGGCGCGGAAGAACAAGGGCACGGCGGATTTTTTCAAGGCCAGTGGCCAGGTGCCGTGGTTCATGGCCGGGGTCTCGAGCTGGGTCTCGGGGTTTTCGGCGTTCATGTTCGTGGCGGCGGCGGGCTATACCTACACGCACGGGTCCGGGGCGCTGGTGATCTTCACCGGGGCGACCTGGGCCTATCTAGCGGGCTATTTCTATTTCGCGCCGATGTGGCGGCGGGCGCGGATCGCGGCGCCGTTGGAGTTTTTGACGCGGCGCTATTCGCCCTCGACCACGTATTTTTATACGGTCACCTCGATCGTGCCGCAGATCGTCGGCGTGGCCCAGGGGCTCTACATCCTGTGCATCTTCGTCTCCACGGCGCTCGGGTTTGAAAGCCTGAGCTTCCATCTGCTGGGTCTGACTCTGAGTGGCATCCAGGCGATGATGCTCGTCGTGGGCGCAGTGATGATTCTCTACAGCGTGGTGGGGGGACTGTGGGCGGCCGTCCTGTCTGATGCGGTGCAGGGCGTCATCATCCTGGTGATGTCGGTGATCATCTTTCCGGTCTCGATTGCCTATGTCGGCCAAGGCGGCGGCCTGTGGGCCGGGTTCAAGCGCCTGGCGACCGAACTGCCCCACGACTACCTGGTGCCGAGCGGACAGCCGGTCGATCCCTGGTTTCTCGCGTCCTTCATGATTGCCTCCTTGCTCGGTTACAACGTGGCGTGGCACTTCGCGCAGCGCTACAATAGTGTGCCGAGCGAGCGCGACGCGAAGAAGATGGCGCTGCTGGGCGCCGGGCTCTCGATGGTGGGCCCGCTGACGTGGACGATCCCGGTGATGGGCGCGCGGCTGATCTTTCCCGACATGCATGCGCTGTGGCCGAACCTGAAGGCTCCGGAGGAGGCGTCGTTTGTCAGCCTGGCGATGCTGCTGCTGCCGCACGGCATGATCGGTTTTGTCGTCGCGGCGATCCTGTCGGCAACGCTGGGCCAGGCGAACGACGCGTTCAACTGGCTGTCGGCGGCCGTGACGAAGGATGTCTACGTCCCGCTCCGCCGCCGGCTCGGCTTCGCGCCCGCCTCTGACCTGCACCAGATGCGCACGGCGCAGCTGACGATGCTGGTGATCGGCGTGAGTGGCGTCGGCCTGGCATTCGTGATCTCCAAGCTCGGCGGTGCCTTTGATTTTGCGCTGAAGTACTATTCAATCGTGGGCCCGGGATTTAGCATGCCGGTGATGCTGGGGCTGATTTACCGGAAGACGCCCTGGTGGTCGGGCACGGCGTCGTGCTGCGCGGCCTTTGCCCTGACCTTTCTCCTGATGGGGCTGGGGGCGTTTCCGGAGCAAGTGTACGCCCGCAATGTTCTCAGCGCCGTGGTGGGCTCGACCGTCGTGTTTGTGATCTCGGCCTTTTTCTGGCGGGCGGATGATCCCAAGAGCGCGGACGCGATCCAGCTGGACCGCGACCTGCGCACCCCGGTCCCGGAGAGCCAACTGGCCGGCGGGCATGGTGCGATGCAGGTGTACGGGGTGATCGGCAATCTCAGCCTGGTGATCGGGCTGGTGCTGCTGGGGTGCGGGTTCGTGCGCTCGACCCCGATCGCGCCGGCCTCAATCAATGTGATCGCGGGCGGGCTCCTGGTGGCGATTGGCCTGGTGCTGCGCTGGGTGGCTCGGCCGACGCTCCCGGAACCGGGCGCGTGATGCGCGGGGGAGGCCGCCGGCCCGCCGACCTTTTCTCGGCCGGGCCCCGGGATAAAGTAACCCAATAGGTTACACTTTGCCTGAGGGGGGTGAAACCGCCCCTCGCCTCGACGGGCTCGGGGCCTAGCGCCTGACGCCACGGTTCGCGGGCGGCGCGCCGCCAAGGTCGGCCGGTCCGCGGGGAGAAGGCGGCTTGCAGGCGTTCGGTCGTGGTGCAAAGTCGGGAAGCCCCAGCGCATTTTGAATCCGAAAGGCAGGCCGGGTTACCCCTAAGCGCTGCGGCGTGTTCAGGATAACGCGCCCGGCCTTCCAAGCCATTCCCTCCATGAAACCGGTCAAACTCCCCGCCTCGTATTACCAGCAGTTCGACGCCGATTACACCCGCGACGTGCCGGGGGAGGGCTACGCCGGCTGGAAACAGGCCGACATCGAGTTGTCGCCGGACCACACGGCGGTGGTGGTGATGCACGCATGGGAAGCCGGCACGATGGAGCAATGGCCGGGCTGGCGGCGCAGTGTGGAGTACCATCCGCGGGCGCTGAAGATCCTGGGCGAGGTTTTCCCGCCGCTGCTGAGGGCGGTGCGGGCGTCGCCGCTGAAGCTGTTTCACGTGGTGGGCGGGCGTGATTACTACACCCACCTGCCGGGCTACCAAAACACGGTGAAGCTCGCCGGGCCCTCGCCGGAGCACCAACGGGTGCCGAAGGATGCGGCATATGAGGCGCAGGAGCGGTTCCGCGCGGACAATGTGTTTGTCGGCAAGCGCAACCGGGCGGACGTGGATGCCGGCTGGAAATTCTTGGATTTCGCGCCTGAGGCCCGGCCGGTCGGCGACGAGCCGATTGCGGAGGATGGCCACCAGCTCGCGGCACTGTGCCACGCGCACGGCATCAACCATCTCGTCTATCTGGGTTTTGCGATCAACTGGTGCCTGCTGATGTCGCCAGGCGGCATGGTGGACATGGGCCGTTACGGGGTGCTGTGCTCGACGATTCCCGAGGCGGTGACCGCGGTGGAAAACGCCGAGACGGCGCGGACGGAGCGGGAGAAGGCGCAGGCGCTGTGGCGCGTAGCGCTGAATTTCGGCTTTGTGTTCGGGCTCCAGGACTTCACGAAAATGGTGAAGTCATTGCCGAAGAAGTGACAGCCCACGGAACACCCGGACGACACGGAAGCGAAAATAGGTGCGGCTGGTTATGAACTTTCGCGTGACTGAGGAGGACGTCCGGAATTACCGGGAGCAGGGCTTCTGCGTCATGCGCGGCGTGGTTCCGGCGAGCCTGCTGGGCGATCTCCGGCGCGAGGCGCGGAAGGCGCGGGAGCTGGCTTACCGCCTCCACGGCCCGCAGTCGCAGCGGCTCTCGCCGCTCGGCGACCATGCCGGGCCCGTTGACCTGGCGCCGTTCCGGGACTTCAACGCGATCGCGGGCCTCAACGAAGCGGTCCGGCAATTCACGTCGCCGCGGCACCAGCTGGGCTCCACCGAGAACATCACCGTGCTGTTCCAACCCCGCGACCGGCCGTGGTCAACAGAGTGGCACCGCGACTGGCGCGACCACGTGCTCGAGGCGGAATTCCAGACCGAGATCGGCGAGGCGTGGTGGCAGGAGATCGCCAACAGCCCGGACTTTTTCAACCAGGTGAACTGCCCGCTCTTCGAGGACACCTCGACGTGGTATGTGCCGGGCAGCCACCGGCGGGTGGTGAATTCGGCGGCCGAAATGGCGGTGTTCCGGTCGTCCACGCAGGAGGAACTCCGCGATGAGGGCAACGCGCGCACAAACGAGGAGTTGGAGCTGTACTGCCTGCGCTACTGCCAGGCGATGCCGGGGGCGGTGCAGGTGGTGCTCAACCCCGGCGACTTCATGCTCTACCGCAACCTTGGCTGGCACCTCGGCAACTACGTGCCGTATCGCGAGCGGCTGACGCTGCATACGCACGCGATGACGCCGGAGTTTCGGGCTTTCGCGACGAAGTACGGCCACCTCTTGAAGCCCCGCGAAGCTTCACGAGAGCGGCACGCGGTGAGCGGCGCACGGCGCGCCGCAGTTGAAAGCTGAGCGGTGAAAGTTGAAAGACTTTGAACCAGTCCGGGCAATCCCGGATCTGGTCTTTCAGCTTTCAGCGTTCAACTGGAGCCAGCGGCCTCCTGCAGCACGGTGTCGGCGTCGGCGCGGTCGCCCTCGTTTTTGGGGAGAGGCGGGACGTGGAACCAGGTCGGATCCTGCTGCTGCTGGCGCATGATGGGAATCAGCTCCTGCCACGTGGCCCAGAGCCCGTGCGGGGCGGGCGGCAGGTCGTGGATCAGCGCGGCGCGGAGTTTCGGCAGATTGTAGAGCGGCACCGCGGGATACATGTGGTGCTCCACGTGGTATTGCATGTTCCAGTAGAGGAGAGCTGGGAACCAGCTGCAGGTGTAGGTCCGGCAGCAGAGCCGGAAATCGGGGGTGTTGGGAGCGAGACCGACGTGCTGGGCGGCGCCGCAGGCGACCACAAACCAGACGCAATAAAACGTGCCGAGGTTGACGACGATGATCAGGAACCAGTGGCCGGTGAGCACGAAGGCGGTGGCGAGCGCCAGGTGGCCGAGGAGGACGAGGCGCGCCCACGTGATCGTCTCGCGCCGCTGCTCGCTGTCCGGTGGCACGACCTGGTTGAGCCACTTGGACTTGAAGAAACCGTCCCGGCTGAAGTCACCGAGTGCCGCGGCGACCCACCAGCGGAGCTGCTTGAGAATCCCGGTGGGACTAAAGGTGAAGATGTTGACGAAGAATTTCAACCCGTGCCAATCCATGCCGGTCGGGAGGACGACTTCGCCGTCGTAGTCCTTGTGCGTCGTCGCCTGGTGGTGGCGGATGTGACTGGCACGGTAGCCGATGGGGTCGAACCAGCCGAGGAACGAGTAGATCTTCAGGAAAAACGTATTCCAAAACTGCGTCGCGAAGGGCGTCTTGTGGCAGAGCTCGTGGCAGGCGATGCCGCCGAAGAAGCTGGCGTTGGTGCCATGGGCGAAGAGCGCGAGCAGCAGCAGCGGCAACGCCCAGGGCCAGTTGTCGGCGTGGACGTTGCGGTACGCGTACCACGACAGGGTGCCGGTGACGGCGAAGATCAGGAGCGGCGGCACCGCTTGGAGGAAGCCACGGGCGTCACTCTTCTTCATGAGCTGGCTCATGACGGCCTTGTCGATCTTGCAGCGGTACCAGTTGATTTTGATCTGTTCGTTCATGGGGGGATTGTTGCCCGCGACTCACGCGAATGGACGCGAATTTACCGGAAGAATCGCTGACGGGATCAAGACCTCAGGCATTCGCGTTCATTCGCGTGGTTAGCGGGCAGAATCGGGTCATGGCAGCGTGAGCGTACGGAGGCGCCAGCCGGTGGCGAAGTAGAAGGTTTGGCCGATCCACGGACCGGGGCAGTCGAGTTGGTCGCCGGCGGGGGCGCGCCAGACGGCTTCCATTTCACAGGTGCCGGGTTTCACGCGGTAGAGCGTTTTCTCCGTGATGCCGTAGACCGCGTCGGGACCGCGGAAGAGCGTGAACTGGATCTGCTCCGGCATCCGGCCGAACTCGGCGGGGATCGTGGCAATGGAAAGGACCTTGCGGGCGACGGGATCGACGAGCGCGATGCGCGTCGGGCCGGCGACCTCGGCGCCGAGCAGTTCGTAGGTGTAGCGGGTATGGCCGAGCAGGGCGTAGACGAGACCGTTCTCCGCGGGGGCGAGGGCGACGACGTCGCTCATGTCCTTCAAGCCAAAGTCACCGGTGTAGACCGCCTTGTCCGCGATGGGGTCCCAGAGGATGAATGCGCCATTCTTGGCCTTCGGCTTGGTGCCGGTGCCACCCTCGATGCTCATGCCGACGAGCAACTGCTTGGGCCCGGGCAGCCAGAGCAGGGCGAAGGGTGAGCAGTCCGGCACGAGATTGCGGTGGCTGGCGGAGGCGAGGGACTTGGGATCGAGCCATGCGAGCGTGCCGCCCCAGGTGCCGTAGTCCGGCAGATTGCCGACCCACATTTTCTCGTGCACGGGCGAGCCGTCGGGCTTGGTGAGCGCGGGGATGATGGCCATGCCGATCGGGCGGATGCCGACGTCGTCGAGCCGGCCGATGTCGCGCGGGTTGCCGTCGGAGTCGGCGCCGAAGCGCCACGGGCGTTTCGGGTCGTAGAGCGAGATGTTGGAGTGCGGGTAGGAGCCGAAGCACATCGTGCCGTCGCTGAAATTACCGATGGTGTACGCCTCGCCGAGCATGAGGCTGCAGCGGCCGAGGTTGATCATGCCCGAGCCGTCGGGCGCGCAGCGGAAGATGTGTTCCGGGAGGAAGCTCGAGCCGTAGATGTTGTTGTCCAGGCCGCGGTGGAGCACGAAGAGGTTCGAGCCGTCGCCGTGCCAGTCGAGGTTGATCAGGCGCGGGGCGACGGTGGGGTTCGTGCTGGAGAGGCGGAGCCGGCGGAAGGTGCCGGCGCCGCCCTCATCGCCGTCATCCCACGTGGCGATGCTGCCGTCGGGCATGGGCAGGGTGTCGCGGAAGGGCACGGTGACGCTGCCCGCCGAGAAGAACGGCGGCAACGGGGGCGGCAGGTAGGCGGCGGGCTCGAGTTGGTCGCCGCGGAGGCGGAAACTGCCGGTGTGGGTCTCGACGTAGAGCAGACCGTCGATGCCCTTGTAGAAGAGCACGTGCTGGGCCTTGTCCTCGGGGTTGATCACGGGACCGATGGTCTTTTTTGCGCCGGTCTTGGGGTCGATGAGGATGAGGTGCGGGTGCACGACCTTGGTGAGGGCCGCGAGCGTGCCGTCGGCGCCGCAGATCGGATAGAGGTACTTGTCGGTGTCATCCATCATCCCGAAGCGCGTGAATTTTCCCGTGGCAGGCTCGAAGCGGGTGAGGGTGCAGTCGGGGTAGGCGCCGATCCAGAGGGCGCCGTCGGGCGACTCGGTGATGCCGGTTGGGAACGTGGCGTGGTCGCCGTCGATCACGCCGAGGTCCTCGAGACCGCGCTCGGGGCGGGCCGGGTCATAGCGGAGGAGGTGGCCGGTGAGATGTTCGCCGATATAGAGGGCGCCGGAGCGGGGGCTGCGGAAGGAGGCGGTGGGGTACTGCATGCGGCCCGGGGGCGCGTTGAACTGCCGGCAGTGCCCGGTGGCGAGGTCGATATCGAGGACAAAGAGACCGCCGTTGTTCTGGCCCATGGAGGCGAGCAGGGACGCCTTGCCGTCGGGACCGCGGCCCGGGTGAAGGCGCACCCAGTTGACGGCTTTGATCGGCACGCCAAGGTCGCGCACGATGATTTCTCCGGCAGGGGTGGCAGGGGCGGCGGACATGGCGAGGGCGAGGGAGGTGAAGAGACCGGGGAGGCGGAAAATTTTCATTCGGGCAAAGTTAGGACACGCAGTCGCCAGCCCGTAGCAAAGTAAAATTCGCGTCCTACGATGGGGCCGACGACGTCGATGGCATTGGGGTCGGCGGCGGTGAGCCAGACCGTGCCCTCGCGGTTGGGCGGCTTCGCTTCCTGCCAGACGCGCTCGACCTCGCAGGTGCCGGGTTTGATTCGGAAAATGCAGCAGGCCGTGGCGCCATACACGATGCCGCCCGGGCCCGGGCGGAGGGCGAAGAGACCGTGCCAGGAGACCGGGCCGAAATCCTTGGGCAGCCACGCGCTGGCGATGACCTTCCGCTGGGCGGGATCGATGAGGACGAGGCGCGGGGTGATGGCGGGGGCGCCTTGGGAAACGACATGATCGCCACGGCCCAGCAACGCATACACCAGCCCGTGGGGGGCGGGGGCGAGCGCGGAGACATCGGCAAGGTTGTCGAGGCCGAGGTCGCCGGACCAGACCACCGCCTCTTTCACCGGGTCCCAGAGGGCAAAGGCGCCGTTGAGCCGCGCGGGTTTTGCGCCCGTGCCGGCCTCGATGCTGAAACCGACGAGGATCTGTTTCAACCCGGGCAAATAGAGGAGCGAGGCGGGCGAAAGGTCCGGGACGATGGCCCGGAAGGATTTCTTGTCGCCAGTGGCGGGGTTGTAGCGCGCGAGCGTGCCGCCAACCAGGCCGTAGTCGGGAGCGGAGCCCATCCAGAGGGTATCACCCTCCTTCGCCGAGCCGGCGGCGGACCGGTCCACCGCGATGAGGGCGTTGGGGCGGTAGCCGATGGCGTCGAGGCGGCCGAGATCGCGGGGATTGTCGTTTACGCCCGTCCCAAAGTGGAGCGGCTGCCGCGGGTCGTACACGGAGAGCCGCGCCTCGGGATAGGAACCGAGGTAGACTTTGCCGTTGAGCGTGGCGAGCGAGTAGGCTTCGCCCATGGCGAAGGTGTGTTTGCCGAGGTCGTGGAGAGCGAGGGCGGGGCGGCTGGAACGGTCGGGGATGGGCCTGGGGGTGCTGATGGAGCGTGGGCCCTCCTGCGCCCCGCCGAGCGGGACTTCGGCGGGCGAATCCCCCGTGGCGCGCCACAGGTGATTCGGCATATAACTCGATCCATAAAGATCCCCGCCGGGTCCGACATCGAAGGCGTGCAAGTTCGAGCCGCCGCCGACCCAATCGAGCGTAAGCAGGCGCGAGGCCGTGAGCGGGTTGGTGTTGGCCAACAAGACGTGGCGCGGGGCGCCGGCGCCGACATCGTTGTCATCGGTGAAGTGCGCGGTCCAGCCGCCGGGCATGGCCAGCGGGGCCTGGTCAAAATGCCGGCCGGCGACCGGGATGCCGGCGAGCAAAAGTGGAATTTCGTCCACCGGGGTCAGATTCAGGCCGTCGATGCGAAATTTCCCCTTGGACGAATCGAGGTAGATCCGGCGATCGATGCCCTTCACGAGCTTCAGGAACTGGGTTTTGTCGGTCGTATCGACGATGGCCGGCCCGGCCTCGCGATGTTTGCCGGTGGCGGGATCGATGAGGACGAGGTGTGGACGCACGACCTTGACGAGGGCCGCGAGTGAGCCGTCGTCGCCGGCCAGCGGGTAGAGATACTGGTCAACATCGTCCATCGGGCCAAAGCGGGTGAACGCGCCGGTAACGGGATCGAATTTGATGAGCCGGGCGCCGTTGCAGGTGCCGATCCAGATGGCGCCGTCGGGCGATTCCGTCAGCCCGGTGGGGAAAATCGCGCCGTCGGGATCGATTTTGCCGAGGTCCTCGACGCCGCGTTCCGGGTGGTTGGCGTCGAAGCGGTGGAGATGAGCATCCCAAGCGGAGCCGATGTAGAGGATGCCGGTGCGCAGCGAGCGGTAGGCGGCGGTGGTGAAGGTGGAGTTGACCGGATCATGCGCGGCGAACTGGCGGCAGCGGCCGGTCTCGAGATTGATCTCGATGACAAAGAGCCCGCCATTGTTCTGGCTCATCGAGGCGAGGAGCGAGGCCTGGCCGCCGGCGGTCTGGCCGGGATGGAGCCGGACCCAACTGACGCCTCTCACCGGGATGCCGAGATCGTGCGCGATGGGTTCTGCGCCGGAGCGGGCGTGCATGGCCGGAGTCAGGGTAAGCAGGAAGCCGAGGACGCGGAGCAGTTTCATGCGGGCAGAGTTTGAGGACACGCAGCCGAACGCCGGTGGCAAAGTAAAACGGCCAGACGGCGAGGGTCCGCGGCCCAGCGGAAACAGATTTTCCCCACGAAAAACACGAGATCTACGAAAGGCCGAACTCCGGAACTTCCGATCTATTTAACCGTGGATAACCCGGATCAAGCCCCGAAGCATGGAAACGGAGTTCATGATTGAGCCGGGCGAAGCAGTGAAATCCATGGGCGAAATTCCGGTGGATCGGCTTTCGGACGCTGCGGGTCTTTCGTGGCGCCTAAACTTCTGATTTGTCATTCGGGGCGCGGGCGAAAATGACTGTGGTCATGTCCGCGACCGCTTTACGTCCCCGCCCGGTCTCCGGCCTCGGCTACCAAGCCATCGGTCCGGAAGAGGAGGCGCTCGTGCTCGATGTGCTGCGCCGCAAGGAACTGTTCCGCTATTACGGCACCGATGCCGCCAAGCCGCCGCCGATGGCCGCGCAGCTGGAGCAGGAATTTTGCGCGTACCTGGGCACGACCTATGCGCTGGCGGTGACGAGCGGGACGGCCGCACTGGAGGTCGCCCTGGCTGCCGCGGCGATCGGTCCGGGGGACGAGGTCATCGTCAACGCCTGGAGCTGGATTTCGTGCTTCACGGCGATCGTGCGCGTGGGAGCCCGGCCGGTGCTGGCGGAGATTGATGACAGCCTGAATCTCGACCCGGGTGAAATTGCCCGGCTCACCACGCCGCGCACCCGCGCGGTGATCGTGGTGCATTACCAGGGCGTGGCGGCGGACATGGAGCCCATCGTGCTCGCGGCGCACCGCCGCGGGCTGTATGTGATCGAGGATTGCGCACAGTCGCTCGGCGTTCGCTACCGGGGACGCCACGTCGGCACGTGGGCCGACATCGGCACGTACAGTTTCCAGAACAACAAGGTCGCGACTTCCGGCGAAGGCGGGATGGTGGTGACGCGGGACCAGCGGCTTTATGAGCGGGCGGTCCGGTTTCACGACCTCGGCAACTACCGGCCGTATCACGCGGCGTTGGCACCGTCGACGGAGCCCGCGTTTGTGGGCGGTCAGTACCGGATGTCGGAGCTGACCGCGGCCGTGGCGTTGGCGCAGCTCCGCAAGGTGGACAAGATCCGCGAACACTGCCGGGCGCTGCAGGCGCGCATCCTGCCGCGGATGGCGGGCCTGCAGGGCGTGACGCTGCGGCGCGAGCCGGACCCGGCGGGCGGGTTTGGCTTTGAGCCGTATGTCTTTTTCGAGCGGGCGGAACGGGTGACGCCGTTCCGGGAAAAGCTCGACGCCCGCAACGTGAACTGTGGCCAGCGCACGGGCACGTACCCGCAGTACGGCCGCGACTACGTGAAGACGGGCTTGGCGCATGCGCCGGCGGCGTCGCCGTTCCACGACCTCAAGCCGTGGCCGGCCCAGGGTTATCGGGCGGAGGATTTCCCGCGGACGGAGGATTTGACGAAGCGCTTCGTCGCGCTGCCGATCGGCTGGCGCTACACGGTGGCGGACGCGGATTACATCGCGGATTCCTTCATCGCGGTGCACCGCGAGGTCTGCGGGTAGGGTGGGCCGAAGGCGGAGCGCGTTGGGGCCGCGCGTTCCCCTTTGGGCGGCCTACGTCGAGCGGAAATTGCCCTTCTTCAGGGGGAAGATGGGGCGGCCGAGGCGCTTCGAGCTGACGCGCTCCAGTTCCAGCGCGACGGTGTGGTTGTGCGTGACGAAGCGGAGGAACTCGACGCGGGAGATGTTGAGGCAGCGCATGTCCTGCTTGGCGCTGACCTGGGCGGTGGAAGCGCTGTTCTGCAGCAAGCCGATCTCGCCGAAGAAGTCGCCGGCATGAATCGTGGCCAGACGCCGGTTGTTGCGGGAGACCACGGCGCCCTGCTCAAAGATGATGAAGAAGTTTTCGCTGAACTCGTTCTCCGGGAAAATCACGCCGCCCGCGGGATAGTCGGTGATGCTGGAGAGATGGGCGAAGCGCTCGATCGCTTGGATATGCCAGTTCTGGCACAGCGAGATGCGGCGGAGGAAGGGCAGCTTGAGGATGGTGTCAGTAAGCTTGGTGCGGGGAATGCGCGGGATGGCGATCGCCTCGACCGCGGTGCGGTCCAGCGTCAGGAGGGTCACCGGCGTGAGGGATCGCACGACGTAGTTGGGTTGTTTGGGATCCGCGAGGTCGTGGAGGCCGATGACGTCGCCCTCGCTGAGGACCTGCACACGGCTGGAGCGGCCTGAGGGCAGCTTGCGGTAGAGGCCGACGGTACCGCTGACGATGAGCGAGACCTGGGTGGGCACCGGGCCGTGCGTGGGCAGGGCGGACCAGGGGCCGTGGCGGGAGGTGTGCATCAGCCGCGCGAGTTGCTGGCGCTCCGGCGGCTGGAGGGTGCGGAAGAGGGGGGACTCGGTGACGGCCTTGAGACGGTTGCCCTCGAGGAGGACCAGCTTCTTGGCGGTGAACCAGCGGGTTTTCCACAGCCGGTAGGTGTGGCGGCGGTCGCGGGCGCGCTCGCGGGCGAAGTGGAAGAGTTCCCACAGGGCAAAACCGGCGCCGAGGGCGAACAGGGAGGCAGAGATGCCGATGGCGAAGTGCACGCTGTTGTCCTCCCAGGTGGCCAGTGGCCAGAGCGGCGCGTGGGTCACGTGGGCGCCCATGGAAACGACGGCGAGGGTCCAGAGGATGCCGTAGGCAATGAGCGCCCAAGTGTCCGGATGACGCAGCGAGCGGCCGAGCATCCGCCAGCGGGTCTGGGGCCGGTTGTTGGGCGGGAAAATGTAGGCATGCTCGGAATCGCTGAGGCGGCCCTTGCGGCCCAGCCGGACGAGGGCGGCGAAGCGGCCGCCCAGGATGGGGCGGAGGACGACGGCCAGGGCGATCAGGGAAAAGCAACTCCACTCGGGGCGGAGCCAGGCGGTGAGCCCGGCCGCGGCGGCGATCACGGCGGGCCGCGCCATGGCGACGGCCTGCTGGTCGAGGGTGGAAAGCATGACCGCATCACTCGTGTCCAATTCGAAGTACGGTGGCAGGCGGAGCCACTGCCAGCGCGGCCGGTAAACCTCACCGCCGGCGCCGCGCACCATGCAGCCGGCGAGGTAGGCGCTGAAGGTGAGGGCGACGCTGAGAACGAGCAGGCCGGCACCGACATCCTTGAAGGAGAGGGGCAGGCTCGGTCGGTAGACGAGCATGAGCGCGAGGCCGGCGAGGAAGATGGCGGCAAGCGGTTTGGCCACAGTCTTGGGCCGCAGGCTAATGCGCCAGTTGAAGGCCTGGACCAGCTCAGGCGCGATGCCGGGCTCGAGCAGGATGTGCGCCCGGACGGCCTTCAGGATCAGCTCGAAGAATTCGTTGAGCGGGAGACACAGCCGCTCGTCGAGCGCCTGGGCCAGCACGGCGGGGACGGAGCGGGGCTCGCCGAACAGCTGGAGGATGCGCCACTGGGCCGTCGTGATCTTGAGGTAGGTCTTAGCGGAGACGTTTTTTACGACCAGCAGGCCGTTGATGGCCTCGCTGTGCTGGAGGTTCGGGGCCAGAGTCAGGATTTGGGCGGAAAGCGTGAGATTGGTATCCATACTCGGCAAAAAATTCTTCCTAGGCAGCGCCGGCCTCAGTCGCTTCCCGGACGGCGTTGATCAACTGTTCGTTCGAAAACGGCTTGGTCAGAAAGCAGATTTCGCGCAAGTCGGTCGGCCACCAAGAGAGGTCCAGCAGGTGCCCGCTGATGAGGATGACCTTGAGCTTGGGGAGTTTCGCCAGCATCCGGCGGGTGAGTTCCAAGCCGTCGATCCCGGGCATCAGGACGTCGCAAATCATTAGCGCGGGCGGGGTAGCGGCGGAACTGACTGTGGCCAGGGCGGCGGCGGCACCGTCGGCGACCTTCACGCTCCAATGCTGGGTATCCAGAACCGCCTCAATCAATTGGCGCATGGCCGGCTCATCATCCACGAGCAGAATCCAGCGCGAGGACGCGGCGGAAGCGGAGGCGGAAGTTGGGGGTGATTTTTGGTCGGAGGTGGCCATGGGGTAAAAGTAGCATAATTATTGCCGAAGATTTGATTAAATTGCTTTGGGTTAGGGTCTTTTGCTAAAATTTGGAGCGGATTTGACCCATAATCCATGGCCGATTCCACGGTGAAGCATAATTACCCCTTATGCGTACCGGGTGGCCAGGTACCACGAGCCCAAATGGGGACGGCCCAAATCTCTACTTTCGGGGTGTTTTGTGGTGATAAGGCCGCTTGGACCTGAAGGCATCGGGGGGGTAGCGGGTCAGGGTTTATGCCCGACCGGCTTTCGAGGCTGGCGGGGGTGAAGCCCGAGCTGCCGCAAACCGACCCATTAACCTGCTTACTCGCGGCGGCCGAGGGTGGCGCCGCCATCCACGAGGAGGGTGGTGCCAGTGATGTAGGCACCGTCGTCGCTCGCCAGGAAAAGGAAACTGCCGGCGACTTCCTCGGCGGTGCTCATGCGCAGCAGAGGCACGACCTTGTCCACTTTCTGCGCGAAGCTCTTGTCGCGGTCGTAGATCTTCTTGGTCAAGCCGGCATATACCATCCCGGGGGCGACGAGGGCGGCGGTGATGCCGTGAGGGGCAAGTTCCTGCGCGATGATTTTCGCGAGCATCTGCTGGCCACCCTTGCTGGTGCAGTAACTCGCGCCTTGCGGCCAAGGGGTGTCCTGCACCCAGGAGCCGGTGAACAAGATTGTGCCGCGGCGGGCCGAGCCCTGGCGCGGATTTCGGAGCATCAGCCGCGCGGCGCGCTGCGCCGTGAGGAAGCTGCCGGTGAGATTGACCTCGAGCGTGCGGGACCAGGCGGCCTCGGTGACGTCCACGAACGGTTGGTTGACCACCATGCCGGCGTTGCAGATGGCGGTGTCGAGCCGGCCGAGGAATTTCTTGGCCGCGACGAAGGCGCGGTCCACCGACGCGGCGCGGGTGACGTCGCAGCGGACGTACGCGGCATTTTTCGGGTGCAGGGCCTTGGCGGCGGCGCGGCCGGTGGCGGCGGGCAGCTGGTCGGCGAGCACGACGCGCGCGCCGGCGGCGAGGAAGCGTTTGGCGACGGCCTGGCCGATGTCGCCGCAGCCGCCGGTGATGAAAACTCCAGTGTTAGCGATGCCTTGCATGGTAAAAGTCAGTGGGGGATGGCGCCGGCGGCCGTGAGGGTGTAGCCGCCGCCGACTGCGGGGAGGATCACCCGCGCGGTGCCGCCGAGCTTGGTGTAGGTGGTGGCGAAGAGGTTGGGATCGAGCGTCTCGTAGGCCGGGATTTTGTCCGGCGGCCGCGACCAGAGGAGATGATGGTGCGGGATGAGCGTCCGGGCGTTGAGGTGCCACGCGAGGAGCGCGGCCTCGTGGGCATTCATGTTGCCGACGGAGCCGTTGATGCAGAGGGTGGCCAGCGCGAGGGGCGTGGCGGTGACGGCGCGGTGGATGCGGGCGTCGTAGTCGGTGTCGCCGGTGTGGAACACGCGCACACCGCCAAAATCCAGGATGACGCCGAACGCATCAGGCACTTCCCAGCCGGGCACACCGGCCTCGTGGCGGGCGACGATGGCGGTGAGTTTCACTTCCCCGAGATCGAGCGTCTGGCCGGGGGAAAGCGTCATGACTTGCGAGGTCGGCAGGCCCCACGAGAGCGCGTGGGCCATCGCGCCGGGAGACATGATGAATTTTGCGTGGGGCCGGCGCCGCGCCAGCTCGGGGATGCAGCCCGGGTCGAGGTGATCCTCGTGCCAGTGCGTGCTGATGACGAAGTCCGGCTCGGCCTCGGCGGCCGTAATCGGCGGCGGGAACGCGCGAGCGACGCCGAACATCGTCTGCACGATGTCGGAGAGATACGGATCGATCCACACCTGGCGTCCGGCGGGGGTCTTGAAGATGAAGCCGGAGCCGCCGAGCCACCACGCGGCAAGCGAGCCGGCGGCGGGGCGGGCGGCGGCGATTGAGGCGGCGAGCGGGGTTGGGCTCATGCGTGGGAGGAGCTGCGGCGGATCAGGTTGGGCCGGTCGAGGAACTCGTCGCGCAGCTTCACGCCGAGACCCGGGCTGAACTGGTCGAGCTGGGCGTGGCCGTTCTTCACCGGCACGTCGGGGGTCGCGACCTCGCGGTAGTAGCCTTCGCAGAAGCCGCGGACAGTTTCCATGATCAGGGCGTTGGGCACGGCGGCGCAGAGGTGCAGGCAGGCGAAGAGATTGACTGGGCCGGTGCAGTCGTGCGGCGCGATGGGGAGGTGGTGCGTGTCGGCGAGCGCGGCGATCTTCAGTGCCTCGCTCAGCCCGCCGGTCCAGATGACATCGGTCATCACGACATGGGCGGCGTCAGCGTCGAGAATGCGGCGGTAGGCGTGGCGGGTGAAGAGCCGCTCGCTCGCGGTCTGCGGCACCCGGGTTTCCTTCACCAGCCGGGCGAGGTCGGGCGCGCTGTCGGGCTGGATAAAATCCTCCATCCACATCACGTCATAGGGCTCGAGCGCGCGGGCGATGCGGAGGGCGCAATTCACGTCCCAGCGCGAATGCCCCTCGAGGGCGATCTGCATCTTGTCGCCGACCGCCTTCCGGATTTCCTGCACGGTCCACAGGCCCTGCGCGAGCTGCTCGGGCAGCAGGTCGTGGCCGACGGGGCCGACGGCGGACCAGCCGGCGGGGCCGGTGACGGCGGAGACCTGCAGCTGCGGGGCGAAGCGGTCCCACGGCCAGACCTTCATCGCGGTGATGCCCTGCGCCAGCAGCGAGCGCGCGAGTTCGCCGGGGTTTTTGAGGAAACCGGTCTGGTCGGCGTACAGCGGCGTGTCCACGCAGGTGTTGTAGATGCGGATGGAGTCGCGGGTCTGGCCGCCGAGGAGGTTGAGGACGGGCTGGCCGGTGTGCTGGCCGAGCAAATCCCAGAGCGCGAGGTCGAGGGCGGAGATGGCGCGCATCTCGGCGCCGGCGTGGCCGAAGAAATTCGCGTAGGAAAACAGCGCCTGCCAGTGCCGCTCGCGGTCGAACGCCGACTGGCCGAGCAGGAGCGGAGCGGCGAAGTCGTGGATGACGGCCTCGACGGCGGCGGGGATGTAGAACGTCTCACCGAGGCCCACGAGCCCATCGTCCGTGTGCAGGTGCACCCAGAGCAGGTTCGGGAAATCCGGCGAACGGATCGTCTCGATGCGCGTGAGGTTCATGGAGGTAGGGGGGCACGTCCTGTGCCCGCATTCTTATTTCTTGCGGCGCGATTTGAGTGCGGGTTTGGCCTGGGGGCCGAGGCGTTTTTCCCAGCCCTCGGTGTAGACATTGAGGTAGGCACTGGGGTCGTAGGGATGGGCGCGGACGACGTCGAGGTTCAGTTTCAGGCCGAGGCCGGGCGCGGTGGGGAAATTGAAATGGCCGTTCTTGGGGTCGAGGGTTGGCGTCCAGTTGACGAGCTCGCGGGTCCAGGCGTCGTTGAACATATCGAAGTTCTCCTGGATGAGGAAATTCGGCACGCAGGCGGCGAGTTGGAGGCAAACAGCGGTGGCAACGGGTCCGCCGCTCTGGTGCGGGGCAATATACGAGCCGTGCGCCTCGGCGAGATGGGCGACGGCGAGGGTGGGCATGATGCCGCCGAGCGACATCGGCTCGGGCTGGAAAATATTCACGCCGCCACCGTGGGCGAGGGTGTAGAACTGGCCGAGTGTGTCGTACATCTCGCCGGTCGCGACGCGGATGGGCGAGCGGTGGCCAACAGCGTTGGCGGGAGCCTCGCGTTCGCGGGTGGTCGGCTCCTCCCACCAATAGAGGCCGATGGGGGCGAGTTTTTCGGCGGCGCGGAGGGCGTCGGCCTCGGTGAAGCGCGCGTGCACATCGATCAGGATGTGCAGCTTGGGGAAACGCTTCCGCATCGCGGCGAGGATGTCGTAAGACAACTGGAGCTCGTCATCGCTGATGAATCCCTGTGCGGTGCCGAACGGGTCGACCTTCAGCGCGTGGAAGCCCATGGCGACGACCTTTGCGGCGGCGGCGACGAAATGCTGCGGTGTGCGCTCGGTGCGGTACCAGCCGTTGGCGTAAGCGAGGATGGAGTCGCGGACCTTGCCGCCGAGCAGCTGCCAGATCGGCACGCCGAGGTCCTGGCCGAGGAGGTCCCAGCAGGCGACCTCGAGCGTGGCGATGGCGGTGCGGTGGATGTGGCCGCCGTCGAGCGACACGCTGTCGAGCAGGCGCTTGGAGAGGGCGCGGATGTTGGCCGGATTCTGGCCGATGACGAGATGCTCGAGTTCGCGCACGGCGGCCTCGGTGGTCTTGATGAAGCCGTTGAGCGTGCCCTCGCCGAGGCCCACGAGACCGGTGTCCGTGTGAACGTGGACGAAGAGGTAATTCTTCCAGCCGGCGCCGACGGTGAAGGTTTCGATCCGGGTGATTTTCATGGGTGATACAACTAGCGGAGGACTTCCTGCGCGGCCGACACGAGGTGGGCCGCGGTCAGGCCGTAGCGTTCGGCGAGGTAGGGGAGGGAACCGCTTTCACAGAAGACATCGGGGATGCCGACGCGCTTGAGGTGGATGGGCAGGCGCTCGTCGACGGCGAGGTCCGCGACGGCACTGGCGAGTCCGCCGGTGATGAAGTGGTTTTCGGCGGTGACGATGCGGGGCACACGAGCGAGCAGGGCAGCGACCGCCGCGCGGTCGAAGGGCTTCAGCGTGCTGACGTGGAGTACGGCGGCTTTCACGCCGCTGGCGGCGAGGGTGCGGGCGGCCTCGAGCGCGCGGGTGGTCATGAGGCCGGTGCTGATGAAGGCGACATCGGCGCCGTCCACGAGGAGACGGGCTTTGCCGATTTCAAATTTGTAGTCGGCCTCGAGGGTGACCGGCACCACGCCACGGAGCAGGCGCATGTAGACCGGGCCGTCGTGTTGCGCGATCGCGGCGGTGGCCTGGGCGGTCTCAATGGCGTCGCAGGGATCGATCACGGTGAGACCCGGGATGCTCCGCATCAGGGCGAGGTCCTCGATACCTTGATGGGTGCCGCCATAGCCGGTGGTGAGGCCAGGGAGGCCGGCGATGATCTTCACGTTGGCCCGGCCGAGCGCGGCGCCGATGGCGATGAAGTCGTAGGCGCGGCGCGTGGCGAAGACGCAGTAGGTCGTGGCGAACGGCACCAAGCCGGTGCGGGCGAGGCCACAGGCGGCGCCGATGAGGCTCTGCTCGGCCATGCCCATCTGGAAAAAGCGGGTGGGGAACTTGTCGGCGAAGACGTGGATGTCGGTGTATTTGCCGAGGTCCGCGGTCAGGCCGACGATCCGGGTATCCGTCTCGCCGGCGCGTACGAGGGCATGGCCGAAGGGCGCGGTCTCGGTTTTCGCGGCGCCGGCGGCGTCGGAGGTAAGAATGTTGCCGGTCACGCCGCGGGGAGCGGCGGCAGGCGCCGTCGCAGAGATCGGAGATCGAAGATCGGAGATTGGGGTCGGAGTCCGAGCGGAGGTCGGGGAGGCATTGCTCATGCGGTCTCCTCCAGCTGGCGGTTGGCGAGAGACCATTCTTCGGGGGCGACGCGGATGAAATGGTTTTTCTCGCGCTCCTCGAAGGCCTTCACGCCCCGGCCCATGAGTGTGTCCACCACGATGGCGTGGGGCTTGCCCGGAGTGGTGCGAATTTGGGCGAAGGCGGCGAGCAGGGCGGGGAAGTCGTGTCCGTTCACGCGCTGCGTGTGCCAGCCGAACGCGGCCCATTTTTCATGAAGCGGCTCGATGCCCATGACCTTGGACGGCGCGCCGTCGGCCTGCTGGTTGTTGCAGTCGATGAGGGCAATGAGGTGGTCGAGCTGGTGGTGGGCGCCGGCGAGCGCGGCTTCCCACGTGGAGCCCTCCTGGCATTCACCGTCGGAGAGGAGGTTGAACACCCGCGCGTCGCGGCCCTGCAGCCGCAGGCCGAGGGCCATGCCGACGGATTGGGTGAGGCCGTGACCGAGCGAGCCGCCAGTCATTTCGACACCGGTGGTGGTTTCGGGCGCGGACATCTCGAGGCGCGAACCGTCGGCACCGTAGGTGGAGAGTTCCTCGACGGGGATGATGCCGGCCTCGGCGAGGGCGGCATAGAGCCCAATGGCGTAGTGGCCGATGGAGAGGACGAAGCGATCGCGGTCGGGCCAGGTGGGTTCGGCGGGACGCGTCCGCAGCTCGGAGAAATAAACCGCGGCGAGCACGTCGGCGATGCCGAGGCCCTGGCCGACGTAGCCCTGTCCGACGATCTCGGCCATGCGGAGCACGTGGCGGCGCATCGCCTTGGCGTGGGCGCGCAGCGCGGTGAGGTCGCGGGTGAGCGGAATCATCTCGGAAGTGGCGGGACCGGACGGGGCGGCGGGCATGCGCAACGGGAGCAGGGGGCAGGGTCGGAGGAGGCAGGGAGCAAGGAGTAGGAAAAACTTGGCCGGAAGTTGGGTTAACCCAGCTCCATGCCGCCGGTGAAATTGAAGCGCTCGGCGGTGACGTAGGCGCCGGCGTCGCTGGCGAGCCAGACCGCGGCTTGGGCGACCTCGGCGGGGTCCACGCGGCGCTGCATGGGCAGGCTCTTCGTGCGCGACGCGGCGAGCGCGGCGAGGTCCTGGCCGGTGAGCTTGGCAAGGTCGCGGTCGAGGGCGTCCACCATGCCGCCGGTCATGCGGCCCGGGACGATGGAGTTGACGGTGATGCCGTGCGGGGCCCAGGCGACGGCGCAGGAGCGCGTGAAGCTGTCGACGGCGGCCTTGCTCGCGCCGTAGGTGGCGAAGTTGGCGACGGCCAGTTTGGTGGCGGGAGTGGAGATGGTGATGATGCGGCCAAATTTTTTCGGCAGCATGACCTCGGCGGCGGCCGTCAGGCAGAAGAACGCGCCGCGGGCGTTGACGTTGAAGACCTGGTCGAAGCGCTCGGGTGTGACCTCGAGGAGCGGATCCACGAGGCAGATGGCGGCGCAGTTCACCATGATGTCGAGCGTGCCGAAGCGGTCCGTGACGGCCTTGATGCCGGCCTTGATCTCGGCGGGCTTCGCAATGTTCATCGCGAGGGCGAGGCCATCGGTGACGCCGGCGAGGGCGAGCGTTTCCTGCGCGGTGGCGGCGGTGAGATCGGCTACGGCGAGCTTCGCGCCCTCGCGGGCGTAGGCGAGGGCGATGGCGCGTCCGAGTCCAGCGCCGCCGCCGATGATGAGAGCCGTGCGATTCTTCAGGGTCATGGGGGCGCGGACGGAAGGGGAAGGGACTAAGGGGACGGAGGGGGAAATCCGTGGGGGCCAGAATGAGAAGATTGCGCGTGGGGGTTTGGCAACCTTCAGCACACAAAAAACCGGCTTGAATAATCCGCGGTCGGGGGGCCATCTGCACTCCTCCCCATGAATCCCTGCTTTCGCTTCTTGACCGTGATGGTTGCTGGCGGACTGGCCGCCCCGTTTGCCCCCGTGACTGCGGCGCCGAATGCGCTGTCGTCGCTGCCCCTGTACGAACGTTATGTGGCCATCGACGGCGTGTGCGCGTGGCCGCGGCTGACGCTGCTGCCGAGCGGCGAAATTTCCGCGCTGATCTGGCCTTACCCGAACCATGGTTTTGTCCAGGGTGCGATCGAGGGGTGGAACAGTGCGGACCAAGGCCGCACCTGGCAGCGTACGGGCGTGCCGGTCCCGAATGATCCCGGTTTCAACCGCATGAACGCGGCGGCGGGCCTGGCGGACGATGGCACCTATGTGGCATTAATTTCCGGGTGGCCGCGGCCTTTTTTGCCGCCGTGGAAAGGGACGTTGGAGGACGAGGCGAAGATTGGACAGTCGCCGGCGTTCAAGGCCGCGCGCACGCTGCCGGCGGTACCGGCGGTTTCGTCCGATGGCGGGCGCACGTGGCGGCGTTATTCGGCCCTGACGGAGCCGCCCGAGCCAAGTGGCAACGCGCTGGTGCCGTTTGGCGCGATTGCCCCACTGCCCGGCGGGATGCTCGGGGTGGTGCAGTATTATTCCGACGCGTGGTTTTTCACGAGCGCGGACCACGGCAGGACGTGGCAGCGTCGCGGGCAGGTGACGACGGACCACGCGCACAACGAGACCACCTGGATCCGGCTGGAGAATGGCGACCTGCTGGCGGCCTCGCGTGGCGAGGCGAACTCATGTTTGGACGCGTACCGGTCCACCGATGGTGGTCTCACGTGGAAAGCAGAGGGACCGCTGACCTTGAATGGGCAGCATCCCGCCGATCTCACCCGCTTGGCGGACGGGCGCATCCTGCTGAGCTACGGCGTGCGGAATCCCGGGCTGTGGGGCGTGGCGGTGCGGTTTGGCGATGCCACGGGGCGCAACTGGTCCACACCGCTGATGCTCGTGGATTTTGAAACCGCCTCGGATCATCCGGAGCTGGCTGAACCGCGGCGCGACGGCGGGTATCCCTCCACGGTGGCGACGGCCGACGGCACCCTGGTCACGGCCTATTACACCCGCGGCATCCCGGCGCACTATCGATACCACGTGGGCGTGGTACGTTGGCGGGCGATGCCGGTCACGAACTAACGGTCGACCCAATCCTGGGCGCCGCCCCGGCGCCGGCCAGGTCAGGTCGAACGGAAATTCCCCTTGTTCAGGGGAAAGATCGCGCGGCCCAGCCGCGTGGAACTCACGCGCTCGAGTTCTAGGGCGACGGAGTAGTTGTGGGTGACGAAGCGGAGGAACTCGAGGCGGTTGATACTGAGGCAGCGGAAGTCGCGCTTGGCGCTGACCTGGGCGGTGGCGGAGCTGTTTTGCAGCAGGCCGATCTCGCCGAAGAAATCGCCCGAGTGGATGGTGGCGAGGTGCCGTCCGCGCTGGCTGACCTCAGCCTCCGACTCGAAGATCACGGAAAAATTCTGAGTGAACTGGCTCTCGTGGAAAATGACGTTGCCGGCGCGCACATCGAGGATGGCGGAGAGGGTCGCGAAACGCTCGACGGCCTGGAAGTGCCAGTTCTGGCACAGGGAAATCCGCCGGAGAAAGGGTAGTTTCAGGGCGGTGTTGGTCAGGGTGCCGACGGGGATGTGCTGCTGGATGATCCGGTCCGCGGCGGCACGCTCGATGGTGAACAGCGTGACCGGGGTGAGGGTGCGCGCGAAATACTCCGGATGATTGGGGTCGGCGCGATCGTGGAGACCCACGAGGTCGCCCTCGGCCAGGACCTGCACGCGCTGGAGACTGCCGGAGGGGGTTTTCCGGTAGAGACCGATGCGGCCGCTGACGATCAGGGAGAGCTTGGACGGCACCGGGCCGTACTCGTGCAGGGCGCGCCAGACCCGGTGGCGGGTGACCTGCATCTCGAGGGCCAGTTGCTGGCGGTCGGGTGACGGCAGGCCGCGGAAGACGGCGGAGTCGTTCACGGCCTTCGCCCGGTCGGCCGCATGCAGCACCAGCTGGTTGCCGCCAAACCAACGACGGTGCCAGAGGCGGAACACGCTGCGGCGGTTGCGGACGTGCTCCCGCGCAAAGAGGTAGAATTCCCACGTGAGGTAACCGAGGGCGAGGGCCGCGAGGGAGGCGCCGATGGCCACGGCCACGCGCACTCCGTTGGCCTCCCAAAAAGCCACGGTCCAGGGTGGAGTGTCGGTGAACCGGCCGCCGACGCAGATGATGGCGAGGGTCCAGACGACGCCGTAGGCGAGGCGGGCCCAGGTGTCGGCGTGGCGGATAGCGCGGATGAACGATTGCCAGCGCTTGCTGGGGCGGTGGTTGAGCGGAAAAATAAAGCCAGTCTCGGCATCGCTCAGCAGGTCGCTGGGGTTGAAGCGGATGATGCCGGCAAATTTTCCGCCGAAGATGGGCCGGAGGCTCAGCGCGAGAGCGACGAGCGGGATGAAACTCCACTCGGGCCGCTGCCAGACTAGGATGCCGGCGGCGGTGGCGAGGATGGCCGGGGTCGCCATCGCCGCGGCCTGCTGTCCGACGGTCGGGAGCATGATCGCATCGCTGCTATCGACTGCAAAATACGGCGGCAGCCGCCACCAATGCCAGGGAATGGGAAAGACTTCGCCGCCGCCGCCGCGCACGATGCAGGCGGTAAGGACCGAACCGAAGCTCAGGGCGGCACTGACAATGACGAGGCCGGCAAACGTGTCCGAGAGGGAAGCCGGGAGGTGATGCTGGAAGGCAAACGACAGGACCACGCCTGTGACCAGGAGCACGGCGAGCGGCCGGATCACCAGTGCCGGGCGCACGCCGAGCCGCCAGCCGTACACGGGCGCCGGGGTGACGCCGGTGTCCTTTTTCAGGAGGATGTTGGCCCGGACCGCCTTTAGGATCAGCTCGTAGAATTCCCCGAGAGGCAGGCAGGTGCGGGTATCCAGCGCACGGGACAGCACCGCAGGGACGGAACAGGGGGCGGCGAACATTTCCAAAATGTGCCACTGGGCGGTGGTCACCCGCAGGTAGGTCTTGGTGGACTGGTTTTTGACCACGCGCAGGCCGTTGATCAGCTCGCTGCGCTGCAAGGCCGGGGCGAGGCTGAAGCTGAAGGCGGAGAGCGTAAGATGAGGATCCATGGACAACGAGGCTCAGGTCATCGCGCCGGGCCCGGCGAAGGCCTCGTTGACGGCGAGAATGAGTTCGTCGTTGTTTAACGGCTTCGCCAGCAAGCGGATGCCGCTCATGTCAGCGGGCCACCAGGCGGAGTCATCGATCTTGCCGCTGATGAAGATCACCTTGAGTCCGGGCAGGCGGGCCAGCAGCTGGCGGGTCAGGGCCAGGCCGTCGGTCTTGGGCATCACGACGTCGCAAATCAACAGGGTCGGTGGCACGGTCGCGGTGTTGATGATGGCTAGGGCAGCCTGGGCGCTGTCCGCCAGTTTTATTTCATAACCCTGCGTATTGAGAACAATTTCAACGAGTTGGCGGATGGGTGACTCGTCGTCCACGAGCAGGATCCAGCCGGCAGGCTTTGCTTCGGCGGCGGGGGTGGTCGAAGAAAGCATGGGGAGGGATTTCGGCAAGGTGGGTGTCGGTGGTGACCGGGTCAGAGACTCGGTCAGAACCGATGGGGTCGTTCCTTGAGAGGAATAACACCGCGATACATGTGTGGGGTGGCGTACTAATGCACGCACTATCGCCGCCTTACGTAGATTTTGGTCCGGCCGGGTACGATTTTAGGGCGGACGGTCAACCGCTGCGTGGCAGTTGAGCCAATCTCTCATGGGGGAACACAATTTGACGCGGCGGGGGCGCCGCATCCCCAATGAAATGAAATGCAGCGATCGGGACATCGCCGCCCACCTTCAATCAACCGTAGGCGCCGATGGGATGGAAGCCGAGGAGGCGTTTGCGGCGCGGGTTGGCGCGGGCGATGACTTCCTCGGGCATGTGGTAGTTCACGTGCGGCCAGTAGCGGAGCGAAACCCAGCGTTGGGCGAAGGGCGTCTGGATCACCCAGCGGATGCGGCCGTTGGAAACGTTCGGGCCGCCGCGGTGCCAGACCTGGTCATTCCAGAGGACGAGTGTGCCGGCCTTGCCGGTCGAGCTGACCATGCTGCGGCCTTCCCACGTCGGGTTGCCGCTGGCATCGTTGTCCTCGGGGCGCATGGAGCGGCCGGCGCGGTGGCTGCCGGGGATGAACTGCGTCGGCCCGAGTTCCTCGTCCACGTCGCAGAGATAGTAATTCATGTTGATGACGAACGTCGGCATCACGATGGCCGGATCGAGCTTCTGCCCGTCCGCGAGCGGGAAGCGCACGGTGTCGTCCAAGTGCCAGAAGGTAATGGTCTTGCCCGGCGACGTCCGGAGTCCGGTCTCGGCGATCATGTGGCAGTCCTTGCCCAGAACAGCCTCGGCGAAATCGGCGATGCCGGGGTGGTCGATGAGTTGCTCGAACTCCTCTCCGTGCTCAAACATCTTGGGCCGCCAGATGTCCTGCATGTGGTAGATATCCGCCTCCGGGGAAAACTGGTTGAAAACGCGCTCCAAGCCGTTGCGCAGGGTGGTGACCTCCGCGGGCGAGAGGACGTCGGGGAGGACGAGGAAACCGTCACGGTTGAATTGCGCGAGCAGTTCGGGAGTGGGGATCACGACGGGCATGGGGGAAGGGGGAAAGGGGGCAGGGAATGAGGGAGCAGGGGGCAGGGAATGAGGGGGCTGAAAGGGAATAGGGGAGTGAGGGGTTATTTCCCGCTGGCTTTGAGGAGGTCGGTCACGAGGTGCCCGTCGATGCGCAGGCCGTCAAGGTTGCAGTCGCGGATGTCGACGTTGCGGAGGTTCACATTGGTGATCTTGGTCCCGGTGAAGTTGATGTCGTCAAAGCGAGCGCCGGCCAGGTTGACATCGCTGAACGAGGCCGAGGCGAGGTTCACGTCCTTGATCACGGAACCGGGGATGTCCGACTGGGTGAGGGTCAGTTTGCCGCTGATTTGGGTGAGGTCCATGGGGTGGGGATGAGGATTTTTATCGCGGAAACGCGGAGGTGCGGAGGCGCTGATATACCCTTCCTATTCCGTGTTTCCGCTCCTCCGCGTTTCCGCGATTAGCTTGAAAGGTTTGATATTCTGCGATCAGGACGGCCACTGGGGGTCGTCCTTGTAGGGGCGGTAGGGCATGCCGCGGGTGAGGTCGGCGACGACGGGGCGTTGCTGGAGCAGCAGCGCGTGGCGGTCGAGTTCCTTGGCGGTCACCTTGCCAGCAGGGAAGAAACGGAAGGTGAAGACGTGCTCGCCCTGGTCCACCCAAGAGTAGTGCTCGAGCTTCTCGGGCAGAATCTTCGGGTCATGGTGCGCGAACGGGCAGGAGCGCAGCAGCGTAAGGTGCGCGGCGGACGCGTCACCGCTGAGGGCGAAAATCTCGGGCGCGACGATGCCGGCACGGGCGCCGCCCTCGAGGAGGAGGAGCGAGCGGTCGCGCAGGGGCAGTTCGCGGCCATCGCTGGTGCGCGGCAGGCCGCCATCGGAGATGCCGTCGTCGCGGCTGCTGATGGCGGCGCCGGGTGACCACGAGAGGCGGAGCAGCTTGTGCTGCTCGTGCCAGGTCACACGCAGGCGGAGTTCGAAGAAATCCTGGCCGAGGTAGCGGCGCCAGTCGGCGCAGAGGCGGCTGGAGCCGATGGTGCCGTCAATGCGCCACACGGCGCGGACGGGACCGTTCTCGACCTGCACGGGCGCGCTCCAGTGAGCGTGGTCGAGCTGCGGGCCGGCGAAACGATCGAGTCCGTGGGACCACGTGTCGGATTTTTCCTCGAGCAGTTTCAGCTCGGGGAGCGGGCACGCCGCGCTCTCCTTCGCCAAGGCTACGGAGGGCAGGCCGGCGCGGTGGGAGTGCAGCGTGCCGCGGCCCTCCGCCCCGACGGTGAGGATGAAGTCGGGCGCCGCGCCGGTGAGCTTCGCGATCTTGCCGCTGGTGTTGCGCGCGATGCGGAAGGTGTGGAATTTTCCGGCGTCGATGGTCGCGGGGAAGACAAGACGCATCGTGTCGGGCATGAGCGTCTCGGGCTCGATGATCTGGTGCGGGACGAGCTGGTTGCGCTCGTTGAGCAGGCACCAGTCGGGTTTCCAGTGCGTCCACTCGAGCCACGGCTCGTGCTCGATGAAGTCGGAGAATTTGTCCCCGGAGTAGTTGGCCAGCACGATGCGCTGGCGGAGGTCAGCGGGCAGGGCGTGGGCCTTCTTGCGGAAGGCCTCGCTCAGTACGACCTCGGCGTCGGCCTTCACGCCGGCGAGCTGGTCATCGGCGGCGCGGGCGGCGCTGGGGGTGCAGCTGCCTCCGAGGGTGTCGTGGAAGGAATTGAAGCAGAGCGTGCGCCAGGCGTCGGCGAGGACGGGTGCGGCGGCCTGACGGTCGGCGGGGGAGGCTTGCGCGACGGCGCGCTGGGCGAGGGCGAGCATGTTTTCGGCACGGCGGACGCCGAGCTTCACGGGGCGGTGGCCGGTGTAGCAGCCGATGGCGTGCATCTGGAGTTCGCCGGTGACGAGTGGGAGGTGTTTCAACTCGGGCTGCAGGGCGCGGAAGAAGCGCTCGGGCGACGAGAATTCCAGACGAGCGCCGGGGATGGCGTCACGGTGGGCGCGGACCCACTCGATCATGTGCTCGTTCGGGCCACCGCCGTGGTCGCCGACGCCGAGGAAGCACATGGTGTGGTTGACGCCGTTAGGCAGCGGAGTGAGCGAGCCTTCAACCCACTCGAGGTTGGGCGGGAAAATCGTGGCGTAGCCGTGGGAGATGCGGAAGGTGTTGACGGTTTTGCCGCCGGGGCGGCCGCGCCACTTGAAGATGTTGGCGGGGAGTTTCGTCTCATGGGCCATGGGGCGCATCATCACGTAGTTCTGCTGGCCGTGGGCGGACAGAATGTCGGGGAGGGCGGCGGTGTGGCCGAAGGAATCCACGTTGTAGCCGATCTTGGGGAAGAGCCCGAGGTGCTGCTTGAACCAGTCGCGGCCGATCTGGATCTGCCGCGCCATGTTCTCGGCGCCGGGGAGGTTGCAGTCGGGCTGGATCCACCAGCCGCCGACGACGGACCAGCGCCCGGCGCGGATGTGGGCCTTGATGCGCTTGAAGAGGGCGGGATCGTGCAGGCGGACCTGCTCGTAGACCCAGGCCTCGCCCCGCGTGAAGATGATGTCGGGGTGGCGGTCGAGCGTGTTGCACATCGTGTAACACGTGTTGAGGACCTCATCGACGCCGGCCGTCCACGGCCAGAGCCAGACGGGATCGATGTGGGCATTGAAGACGATGTGGACGGTGCGCATGGGGAGGCGGGGAGGAAGGGAGCAGGGATGAAGGGAGCAGGGAGCAGGGAGCAGGGGGCAGGAGGCAGGGGGCAGGGAGCGGGAGCGGGAAAAAAGGGAATGAAGGACTGGGGGAAAGGGGGAATGAGGGACTGGGGAAAAAAGGGAAGAGGCGGGGTGGGCGGCTGCAAGCCGCATGCTGGGGATGACGCGATTGGGGTTGGAGCCGCGTTGTACGAGTCCGGAGAGATTACTTTTTAACCACGAAGATCACGCAGCCCATCCGGCGGGACATTCCGATCTCCGCGCTTCGTGCCCTGCGTGGTTAAACCTCTTTGCGGAAGGACGCAGTTAGACTGCGCGCCTGAGACAGCAGGGTCATTTTGCGAGTCGCTTGGTTACCGTCGTGATGGCGCGGGCGACTTTTTCGATGTAGGCGTCGGTCATGGCCTCGGTGATCCGCAGCGTGAGGCAGTCTTGCAGGATGGCCTCGGACACGGGGCAGGAGACGGTGCGGTAGTCCATCTGCGTCAGGCCGAAGTCGCGCACAGGCCAGGCGCCGCCGAAGAAGTTGTGCTGCTGGAAAACGGGATACTGGTAGACGGGCCGCGGGATGTAGCCGGCGCCGCAGGGCACGCCCTCGGCGTTGAGCGCGGCGGCGATTTCGGCGCGGGACAGGGTGAAGCGCGCGAGGTCGAGCCGCAGCATGTAGAACCAGTAGCTATGGGTGTCGCCCGGGGCGACGGTGGGCACGAGCACGCCGGGGGCGCCGGCCAGGAGGGACGTGAGCAACGTGCCGGCGCGGTGGCGACGGGCGACAATGTCGGGGAGCTTGGTGAGCTGGGCGGCGGCGACGGCGGACTGCGGTTCGCTGATGCGGTAGTTGGGGGCGAGTTCCTCGACCTCGCGGCCGCCGTTGACGCGGTCGTAGGACTTGTCGCCCCATTTCGAAAGGCTCGGGCCGTAGTGTTCGCTGTTGGTGCCGACGATGCCGCCGTCACCGCAGGCGATGTGCTTGAAGTCGTTGAGTGAGTAACAGCCGAAATCGCCCACGAGACCGACGGGTGTGCCGCGGTGCTGCGCGCCCCAAGACTGGGCGCAGTCCTCGATGAGGGCGAGGTTGTGCTCCTTCGCGATAGCCGAGAGGGCGGTGAGGTCGGCGGGGTTGCCGGCGAGGTGGACGGCCATGATGGCGCGCGTCTTGGACGTGAGGGCGCGGCGGACGGCGGCGGGGTCGAGGTTGTAGGTGCGCGGATCGAGGTCGGCGAACACGGGCACGCCCTGCTGGTAAAGGATGCCGATGACGGAGCCCATGTCGGTGATGGGCGCGACGATGACCTCGTCGCCCGGTTTCAGGCGCAGGGCGGCGACGGCAATGTGCAGGGCCGCGGTGCCGGACGAGCAGGGAAAGGCGTATTTCAGGGGGTAGAGCCGGCGAAATTCGTCGAGCAGGGCGGTGGTCTGCGGACCCTTCCAGTAGAACAGCGAGGACTGCGTCACCATCGCGGTGAGCCGCTCCAGCTCGGCGGCCCCCCAGCGCTGCGGCTGCGGCGGCGGTTCATCGACGATGGGTTTGGCGGCGGGGGAAGCGGCGGTACTCATGGGACGGGTTTTTACAGGTGGGAGCGGAGGAAAGGGAGGGCGGAAATAAAGGCCTCAAATTTTTACCACAGATTGCACGGAGAACACGGATCAATCCGGATAGTCATCAAACCAGGGATTCGTTTCTGATCCGTGAGCATCTGTGTAATCCGTGGTAAGAAACTCCGGGAGATTGGGTCCGTTGCGCTGTTCTCTCCGTTTTCTCCCGTGCAAACAAACTTCAGAGATTGAAGAACCGGCGGGCGTTGCCGGCGCCGATGAGGGCCTTGGCGCGGGCGGGGATGCGGGCGCCGCGGAGCTTGTCGGCCTCGCCACGGGTGGAGAGCAGGG
>Ga0114958_10000513_pt1 | contig 32986 bp, 23 predicted proteins | sample C_130208_EF_Meta_FD_89577 | JGI IMG/M metagenome (GOLD analysis project Ga0114958, IMG submission 89577) | Freshwater microbial communities from Lake Croche, Canada to study carbon cycling - C_130208_EF_MetaG | ecosystem: Environmental > Aquatic > Freshwater > Lake | place: Lake Croche, Canada... | reverse complement strand
TTTTTCCTTTGCATATTCACTATCATTTTTATCTGGATGCCATTTTAATGCTAATTTATGATATTTCTTTTTTATATATTCCTGATCTATTTTTGTTAGTTCTATAAGCGAAGCGTATATTTCTAATTCATCTAATGCCTTTTGTATATTCATTTTATTATCAGAATCCATGTATTACACTAATTAAATAGAACAAAATACTCTCTAAGTGATAAATTGGTCTATAATTATTATTATAATATTTTAAAAAATTATACGTTTTTAATAATATCTCTGACATATTTTTTGTTTTAATTTTTTTTGTATTTATCAAATTTGTTAGTATATACCATATACAATCTGTTATATCCAAATTATAAATAAATATATCATACAACAGATCACGAAATTTTAAGAACTTTATTTCACTTATTTCAGTCATTTCTTTAATTATTTTATCACAAATTATTTTATGCGGATACATTAATTCATATATTCCACTACGTAAATATTTTATATTAACTATATTTTCTATTTTTAAATTACTCGGAATTTTTTGTTTTAAACATTTTGTATATGCTATCTTTGTTGGTCTTGGGATATTTATTATTTCACAACAATTTAATATTGAATCTGGCATAAAACTTACTTCTTCTGTTAGTAAAATATATTTTATACTTATTGATAATGAATTATTTTCTTGTATATAACTATAAAAGTTTTCTAATAATTCACTGTGTATATTATGAAAATCCTTACAAACTATTATTCCTATTTTATTATTCTTTGCCGATAATATATCTACTATCTGTTGATATATTTCATGCCATAATAATTTTGAATTACAACCTAATAAAGACATATCTATTTCATAATGCACATCACTTATTTTAAAAAAATATTGTTTTTTATCATAAGTCAAACTTATTTTTTTTTCATATTTTAATTCAGATGGACTATATTTTTTTATTAAATACAACATTTGACTATATTTACCTACACCACTCGGTCCATAAAAAATTAAATTTCCTAATTTATCTATTGTGTCAGGAAATCGATTATAACATTTTTCTAACTTTGGATGTAAATTTGATTTACATACCTCATTTGTATATTCTTCAAAATGCGATTCCAGAAATTTCATTGTATATATTCAATAATGTTTATTCTTTATTTTAAAAATTTATAAAAATAATTAACATATTAAAAACAAAATGATAAACTTAATTAGATAATGAATATCGTAAAAAATATTGATCAATATAATGAAGATAATGTTTATTTTTTAGACCCAATTAAAAATAATATTATGAATAATGGTTATTTTATTAGAATTTTATATTCTACACCACTATTTATTTTAAATGGAATATATATTAATATTAATCTAAATTATACCACTATAGATAAATATTATAATAAATATAAATGCTCTTTTGATATTAACCTATACCGAGAACTCATTGAAAAAATACGAACTATTGAAGAAGGTTTAATCAAAAAAATTAATATTTTTGGGAAAATTCCTCAATTAAAAATTTATGAACAACTCAAAAATGGGAATATTAAGGTCTTCTCTGGGACGTCCGATAAAATTGGAAATACATTTTTACTTAAAATTGCTGGAATATGGGAAACTGAAACTGAATATGGGTTAACTTATAAATTTCTTATCCTCTAACATTTATCCCTGTGTTGAGTAAAAATGTAAAACAATTCCTATTGTTATTACTATTATTAAATTAATTATACTAAATAAACCTAATAAGGAAAAAGTTTTATTACTAAATAATTGCTGATCTTTATTTTCACTTTTTGAATAAATAGCACTAAAAATAATTATTATTTGCGTAAATAAAAATAATGTTGATAATAAGGAAAAGTTTGAATAATAACTTGATACTTCTCCTGATGCTATTCTATCAAAATATAAACCTATATAATTTATTAATAACGCAACTATAATTATAATCATTAAAATCGGAATCATATCAAAATAAGTTGATTGATTTGCCAATAATGTTACTATTATTATAAAAAGCATACCAAGTAATAAACCTGAATATCCTCCTATTAATGCAGATAATGCATTTTTATCATACATATTTGCTGTTATTATTATTATTATACTTGAAGCAGTTATTATTGCCAGAAGAATATTCATGCATTTTTTATATTCTTGAATATTTAAATTCATTATAATTAATATATTGTTATATTATTTATTTACTGATTATATGATGTTCACCTATTATACTTTTTTCATATTTTATTTTTTTTAAATTTTATTTTTTTATATCTATTTTACCTTTTAAATCATCTATTTCTATTTGCATTTTTTGTATTTTATGAACTAACAAAGGAATTATTTCTAAATAATTGATTGATTTAATTTTTGAATATTTTTGGTCTGGTTTAGTTTGCACTAATTCAGGAAATTCACTTTCAAAATCACCCGCTATAAAACCATAATGCATACTATTTTTTAAATCATCTTTAAATTCAAAAGAACTTTGTTTTAAGTTCATAATTTTTTCTGATGTTTCATCATTTATTAATTTTATATTTTTTTTTAAAAAAGCATCGGATGGATTTATTATATTCCCATCCACAAATAAATCTCCTGGAATATATAAATTTTTAAAGTTATCTGAAGTTGGTGTTATAACTAATTCAGTTGTGCCAGATAACGTTTCATAATCCATAAGTTTCCATAAAATTACAGGATTTCCATAGTTAAAGTTTTTAATATATGCTGGTATATTTGCTTGTCTTCCACCATAATTTGCATTAATCATTTATATATATATTTATCTAATATTTATATAAAAAATTTAACTTATAATTATATATGAGTAATACTGTTTTTAATAACCATCCATTGATTAAAAATTCTAATCAATACTTTTTAGAAAAAAAGTATGTTTCAATTAGTTCAGAAGATAGAGATTCTACTAGATATCCTAATTCATCAGAATTTGAAATATTCCTTCCTCAAGAATATTTAAATATTGCTTCAGCAAGATTATTTTCATGGTCTTTTCCTGCTAATTATAATGTTTTTGCTGCATCATTTTTTAATATTACAATGACTTTTAAATTTGATAAATTATATAATCCTGGAGAAAATTCTTATAGTAATGTTTTAGCAGATGGAATTTTTGCAGCTCTAAATTATTATGGAGATACCGAAATTTTAGTTTATATTGAAGAAGGATTTTATAACCCTGACCAAATGGCTGTGGAATTAACAAACCAATTCAATAGTGCTGTTAATAGAGTTATTAATTTGTTCTTGGATGACCCATCTAAATGGGGAGGAAATGATTATACAGCAGCCAAAGATTTATTTCAATCTTCTTCTGGTTATGACAGATTTAGAATTGTTTATAATTCTGTTACACAAAAATTATGGTTTGGAAATAATGCTGATCAATTTACTTTAACAAATGAATCACAGCTTTTATTTACAAGAACTATTGTTAATAATAATTGTATTAGGAGAAATCAATTACCTGAATTTACAAATTGGGGATTACCCTATTACTTAGGTTTTACACGCTGTAATTCAAAATCTTTTACTGTTTTAGAATATATAGAAATTTTTCCTGGCGATAAAAATATAAATTACATAAAAAAACAAAATAGCTTTGTTCCACGTTTTTATTATGGAGACGCTGTTCCTGGAAGTGGAGATAATGGGTATTGGTTATTACCAACACTACCAGGTGCTGAAGTTTATTTTTTACAAGCTCCCCTAAAGATTAATTTTATGGGTCCAGCTTATATTTATATGGAAATAGAGGGATGGAATTGTATTGATGAAACATCTCCGTTTAATTTAAATTTTTATACTGTCTCCAATAATCAAAATAATTCTATTGTAAATTCAAGTTTTGCAAAAATTGCAGTACCAACAACACCTATATCACAATTGTTTGATGATTCCCCAGGTCCCTATAAGTATTGGAATCCACCTGCTGAAAGAATAAGTAAAATTAAAGTTAAAATTAGATACCATAATGGAATTCTAGTTGAATTTGGAAATTTTGAATATTCTTTTATGCTTGAATTAAATCTTGTAAAACCACAACAAGAAAAATCATATAGCATAACTAACGCATATGATTTAGCACAACTTCAATCTTTTAGTAGTAAATATATTTGATTACTCAATATTATATTTCTGCTTTACCCAATTTATTACCAATATTTTTTCACACTTTTTATAATTACTATCAAAACCATTTAATTTATAAAATTCGGGTTTTTTCATATGGGATTTTTTATAAAAAATATAATCACCATATTTTCCCGTTCTTATACTTAAATTATTATTTAACTCACGCACCAATCCAACTGGTTTTTTTGGATCTAAAACCGTATCTTTATCTAGAAATCTTATGATATCTATATATTGAATTTCTTCTACTTTTAATTCACTAAACTCTTCTTTTAATGATTTTGTTTCTTGCCCCCATTGAGCATAAATACCATATTTACCTTTTTTAATAAATAGATCTTTACCCTTATATTTTCCTATAGCTTCTTTATCTATTTCTGTTTCATCTATAATATCCTCTAAAACTAATTTTGAATCATATTTTTGTAAACTTTCAAGATCCAAATTTTTTTTAACTTGAAGAAAACTTACTTTTTTATTATCTTTTGAATCTATACATTTTACTACCGGACCATGTTTTCCTATAATTAAAGTATGATTTTTGTCTATTTCTATATTAAATTTTTTTAAATCTTTCAATTTATTTGTAACACCAGTTAGACCTGTAAAGCAATCATTACAAATGTTATACCAAATTAATTTACCATTAGCTATTTTATCTAAATTATCTTCCATTTCTTTTGTATATTCGTAATTAAAGAACATTTCAAACTTGTCAAGAAGAAACTCTATTACTATAATTCCTAATGGTTGAATTACCAGTTTATTTTTTTCATTTCCAAATTCTCTCTTACTAACAACTTGTAAAATCGTATTGTCTTTTAATATAAAATCATGTGACTCAATCTCTTTTCCAGTTATATTTTGTTTTTCTACATATTTTCTTTCTTGTATTTTATCAACAATTGAGGCAAATGTAGATGGTCTTCCTATTCCTTTTTCTTCCAATAATTGAACTAATCTTGCTTCTGTATAATGTGATTTAAGTTCTTTCAAGGTAAATTTAGAATCTATTTTTTTAGGTTTCAGACTTGTATTTTGCTTTAAAGTTTGAAGAAATTGATAATGTTTTGTGTCTGACTCATCTTGTGATGAATCATGACTATCAGACCCTCTGTTAAACGAAGAATTCTGGAAATCTTTTTTTAACATTTTATTAATAATTTGCCAACCTAAAAAAATTGGTTGTTCAGATTTATATATAAATTCAGATTCTATTGGTGCAGATATTTTTGCAGTAATTGAATTATATTGTGCAGAGGGCATACAAGATTCTAGGGTTCTTTTCCAAATAAGTTCATATAATCTTATAGCTTTTGTTTGTAAATTGGATGAATCGCTTGAGGAATTTTTTTCTTGTAATGCTTTGGAAAGTAAATTAATATTAACAGGTCTTATTGCTTCATGAGATTCTTGTGGAGGTGGAATTCCTTTTTTTTCAGCTACTGTCTTTTTTATTTTCCTTTGTTCATCAGGTTTTGTTTCTAGTGCACTTGAAATATAATTATCAATTGTTGGACTTATATATTGTTCTCCATAAATAGATTTAATGTGATTTTTAACATTTTCTATAAACTCTACACTATATTTTTTGGAATCGGTTCTCATATATGTAATATATCCACTTTCATACAATTGTTGTGCATATTTCATAGTTTCTTTTGGAGACATATGTAATTCATTAGATGCATATTGTTGTAATGTAGATGTTGTTAAAGGTTCTGGTGATTTTTTAATTGTTTTTTTAGCAGTTGTTAATGAATATATAAAATCCCAAGATTTACATTGTTCAAGAAAATCTCTTACAATAATTTCATTATCAAATTGTTTATTAAGTTCAAAAAGAAGATTTAGACTTGTAAAATAACCTGATGTATTATAAACTAATTTACCCGGGCATTCTTTTATATCTAAATAATTTTCATAAACAAGACGTAATGCTGGTGTTTGACATCTCCCAGCAGATAAACCAGAATCATATGTTTTTGAAACACAATTCCACAATATAGGGGAAATAGTAAAACCAACAAACAAATCCAGAATTTGTCTTGCTTGTTGTGCTTGCACCAAATTTAAATTTATACGTTTAGGATGTGAAATAGCTGATTGAATAGCGGATTCAGTAATTTCATGAAAAATAATTCGTTTAGTGTTATTAATGGAAAGTCCAAATAAATCACAAATATGCCATCCGATAGCTTCACCTTCACGGTCATCATCTGTAGCAATAATAACATCATCTGATTTAGCTATTTCAGAACGTATTTTTTCTATTTGTTTAAGTTTAAGTGGTTCATTTATAACAGAATATTTGGTATTAAAATTATTATTAATATCAATTGCTTCTAGACCAGAAATATTACGTAAATGACCAAATGATGCCATAACTTTGTATCCAGGACCAAGATAATCCTCTATTTTTTTACATTTTGCGGGTGATTCAACAATAACTAAGGATGAAGGCATTTATTTTATATTATAAAATAGTCTTTATTATTATTTTTACATGATATATGAAGATAAATTAAATTGAAAAAATGCTGTTATTTATTATTGTTCTTAACATGAAAATAAAAAAAATTTATATAATAATAGTTGTGGCTAATTTGTGTTTACTTGAAAAACTTTTTACAATATAAAACTAATAAAATGTTTAAAGATAATACCATATTATAATATATAATGAATAGAATTTGGTTAATATATTTTTTACTATATATGGTTTATGGTTTTAATCCATCTTGTAACAGTTGTAAATATTATATGGAAAATATGTTCAATTCAAAAGTAGACTTAGGTTTATGCAAAAAATTTTCAGATGAAATATATGGTAAAAAAATAAATAATTTGGCAATATATTGTAGAAATAATGAAGATTTATGTGGTAAATCAGGTTCGTTTTATGAATTAAATGAAAGTATAAAAAGAAAAATAGAAGAATATAAAGAAATAGAAAATTGGTGTAGTGGAGAACTAACAAGTAATGAAGATTTAAAAGAGTTAGATAAATTAGAAAAAGATATGAATGATATTTTTACAAAAATAAGAAAAAATAATACAATAAAAGTATATAAAAAAGAATATGAAACGAAATATTTATATAAACTATTTAAAAAATAACTTAAAGAGTCTTTAAGTTCAAAAATTAATAATATATATTATTTAAAAAGTAATTTAAAGAGTCTTTAAGTTCAAAAATCAATAATATATATTGTTTGAAGAATCTTAAAAAAAAGTCGAGGGGGTTTTCGAAAATGGACATTTTTAAAAATGTCCAAAATTCAAAATCCCAAAAAAGTTTTTAAAAAAAGTTGTGTAAATCACTTTGTGACCATAATGCTCATAATTTTATTTTTTACGAAAAAAAAATGTTATGATATATTTTTTCGTAAATTACTGGATGTTTTTTTGTGTCACCTTTATATGGACATTTTTAATGATAAAAAAACATCAAAAAACATCCAAAAATTTGAATGTGTTTTTTGTGATTTTAATTGTAGTAAAAAAGGGGATTGGACAAGACATGTTTTAAGACCAAAACATATTAAGCTAACTCAAGGTGACGCTCAGGAGATAAAAAAAACATCCAATTATATTTGTGAATTTTGTAAGTGTTCATACTCGTCACGTAATGGCTTATGGAAACACAAAAAGAAATGTAACTTTCATAATAAATTAAATACTAAAAACGACAATGAATATATATTCGAAGGGATAAATATTCAGGACAAAGATGCTTTAGTATTACATCTTTTGAAACAAAATGGAGATTTACAAAATAAAATTATTGAGATGGCATCCCAAGCAAATACCATTACATGTAATAGTCACAATACAACTAACAATATTGATAATAAAACTTTTAATCTTCAATTTTTCCTGAACGAAACTTGTAAAAATGCAATGAATTTTAGTGATTTTGTTAGTTCCATTCAAATGAATCTTGATGATTTAGAAAATACCGGAAAATGTGGTTATATTGAAGGAATTTCAAGTATAATAGTCAAAAATTTGAATAATTTAGAAAAACATATGAGACCATTACATTGTAGTGATTTAAAAAGGGAGGTTTTGTATATAAAAGATAATAATGAATGGACAAAAGAATCAAACGAAAAACCAATACTAACAAAAGGTATAAAAACTATAGCTAATCAAAATATAAAACAAATAAGCAAATGGAAAGATAATTATCCGGATTGTATTAAATCGGATTCAAGAAAAAATGACCTTTATTTAAAAATTGTTAGTAATTCTATGAATGGACTAACAAAAGAAGATGGGGAAAAGAATATCAACAAAATAATTTCTAATGTTGCCAAAAATGTAATTATTGAAAAGTAAATTTTATTCTTCATTCTCATTTTCTTTAAGTAGTTTTAAAAATAATATATATTATTTGGGACTTTTCATTTTCTTTAAGTAGTTTTAAAAAATAATATATATTATTTGGGACTTTCATTTTCTTTAAGTAGTTTTAAAAATAATATATATTATTTGGAAATTTTCAAAAAAAAGTCGGGGCCAAAATTAAAAATGGACATTTTTAAAAATGTCCAAAATCAAAAAGTCAAAAAAAGTTTTTGAAAAAACCCCTTAAATTCAAAGTTGTGACCAAAATGGTTTTAAAATAAAAAAATATAGAAAAAAAACATGACGATATTTTTTTTTTAAATTATTTAGGAATTTTTAAAATATGTGAATTTTATACTAATGGATACTAATTTTTTTACGCCAATTACGCCAAAAAAATTTATATGTGAATCTTGTGATTTTAAATGCTCTAAGAATAGTGATTGGGAGAGACATTTATCCACAGCAAAACACAAAAAACTAACAATTCCTAACAATTTTACGCCATTTTACGCCGAAAAAAAAAATACATGCCATTGTGGAAAAATTTATAAACATTTGTCAAGCCTTTGTGCTCATAAAAAAAAATGTATTGGAAATAAAGAAATTATAATTGAAGGTATTAATGTAAAAGACAAAGATGCTTTAGTATTACATCTTTTGAAACAAAATGGCGATTTACAAAATAAAATTATTGAGATGGCGTCTCAATCCAATAATATAACATGTAATAGTCATAATACAACTAACAATATTGATAATAAAACTTTTAACCTGCAATTTTTCTTGAATGATACTTGTAAAAATGCAATGAATATTGGTGAATTTGTTAGTTCAATTCAAATGAACCTTGATGATTTGGAAAATACAGGGAAATGTGGTTATGTTACTGGAATATCCAATATAATATTAAAAAATCTAAATAAATTAGAACAACATATGCGACCTTTACACTGTAGTGATGTAAAAAGAGAGATTTTGTATATCAAAGATAATAATGAATGGTGTAAAGAAACCGGAGATAGGCAAATACTAACAAAAGCAATTAAAACCATTGCAAATCAAAATATTAAACAAATTAGTAAATGGAAAGATAATCATCCGGATTGTATTAAATCTGATTCAAAGAAAAATGATCTCTATTTAAATATTGTTAGTAATTCTATGAATGGAATTACAAAAGAAGAAGGTGATAAAAATATAAATAAGATTATAAGCAATGTAGCTAAAAATGTTATTATAGAAAAATAACTTATATTATTTATAGATTTTCAAAAAAAAAAGACAAAAGGGTTTTGAAAAATAGAAAAAAATATGAAAAATTAAAAACCTTTGATTCCATTATGATTTTAAAATTTAGATTTTAATGAAAAAAATGTGTCGATAAATTTTTTTTATATTATTTTCAAAAATAAATATAAAAATATTTTAAAAAATATTATATAATGTCAAAAGAAACAATAAATTACGCTGAAACTTCAATTTATAAAATCTTTTGTAAAGATGAATCTATTTCAGATGTTTATGTTGGGCATACAACGAATTTTTCTTTAAGAAAATACCAACATAAAAATGCTTGTAATAACTCATTAGATAATATTAAAATTTATAAAACAATAAGAGATAATGGTGGATGGAATAATTGGAAAATGGTTGAAATAGCCAAATATATTTGTAATGATTCAACTGAGGCAAGAATTAAAGAACAAGAACATTATGAACAATTACAAGCTACATTAAATAGTCATTCCCCTTATATTAATAAGGAATTGTTTTTTTGTTCTATATGTAATTTACAATGTCATAATAAAAAGAGATATGAACAACATATAAATTGTAAAATACATAAAAATAAATCGCTATCAAAAATAGAAATTGAAAGTAAAGTCTCTTTAGAAGATAATAAATTACTTAAAGAAAAACCTTTTTATAAATATTATTGTCAATATTGTGATTTCAAATGCTATCAAAAGTGCGACTGGGAAAGACATATAGTTAGACCAAAACATATTTCCAATAAGGAGGTAAATAGTGTTGAAATTAAAAAACCTGAAAAAAACCTCCTTTGTGATTGTGGAACTGAATATAAAACATCTTCAGGCTTATGGAAGCATAGAAAGAAATGTAACTTTCAAGATGACTCTACGATTAATAAGAATAATGAATATATTTTTAAAGATTTGAATAAAACAGAAAAAAATACTTTATTAATTAATATTTTAAAACAAAATATGGATTTTCATAATAAGATTATGGAATGGATAACCTCCGAAACCATTAATAATAATAATAATAATATTAGTAATAATAATAATAATAATAGTTAAAATATAATTTACTTTCTTGAATTTAAAAGTTTAATTTCATTTTTATTGCCTAAAAAATAAAATTTATTATAAGCCTTATAATGTAAATAGATACAAAAAGGGACCAATCAAATAATTGGATAATCTGCCCTATATACTCCTATCATCATTCTCATAATATTTCTTGTAATTTAATTTATAATGGTTTGAAAACATATCATAAATAATACTAAATTTTCCATGCATATCTTCATAACTTGTTTTATCTATATTATCTACTATTTTTTTATCCTGTTTCAATGTATTATACATTGTTTTTTCTGTTATTTTATCCCCAAAATAGTTAATCAAAAAATAAAACGGATATAAAATATTTTTAAAATTATTTAAATCATAACTCCAATAACTTCTATACGCTTTTACAAAAAGTTTTGTTTTAAATTTAGATATCGGTAAGGCATGTGTAATAATTGTTGATGAATATTGACCAAATTTAACTCTTGCTACGGTAGAATGCGGTAAAATATATTCATTTTCCACTATTATATTCGTAAAATTATATATTTTATTGACAAGTGAATTTTCTCCCGCAATATATTCATATGTTATTTTATAATGATTCTCATTGTCTAAAATTTTTACTACTTTTGAATTATGTATTGGATTTGGATTTTTTTTATTACCAAATGTATGCACAAAACCAATATGGCATATATCTAAACTATTCACACTAACAAATTTGGCATAATGTTCAAAATCCTCACTCAAAATTATACATCTTTGGTTTTTGTCAAAATATTCAGGTTCAGTAAATATTCCCGACTCATCCAATTGATTTCTCATTTCATCATTTTTTAATGGAATTGTATTTAAATATACAATATCTCCTTTTTCAATTACTTTAAAACAATCAACATTATGAATAGAAGATTCAATATATTGTAATTTTGGTATTTGAAGCAATTCACCATTTGAACCATCAAATATATAACCATGATAGGGACATGAAATCGTATTTTTATTTACTCCTCCAAACATGAAGGATGAACCCTGATGACTACAACAATCCCTTAAAGCATAATAATTTATATCATCTCTCCAAACTATGTAATTTATATCTCTAATTATAATTCTTTGGGGATTTTTTCCAAAATCTTTTTTAAATCCAATAGGATACCAAGTTAATATACCAATTTCATTATATTTATCTATTCGTGGATTTGTTCCATATCTATAAAAATTAGATTCTATATTTACCTCCTCCGAATCATTTATTTGTTTATTTTTTAAATTTTGAAATTTAATACATTCATCTTTATTTTTATTATTACATTTAAAATAACACGAGCCATCTTTTATGAGATTTATATTTCTTTTAATATTTATTTTATTATTTGAATATTTTAAAAAAAATGTTTTTATATTCAATAATAAATTAAATAATAATATAAAATGTAATAACATTTATTATATTTAAATAAAATATGTATTTAAATAATAAAATCCATATATTATTATAAAAATGTTTCATAAAAACATTCTTCTCTTTCTATTATTTTTAGATAATATTAATAGTTTCAAAATGGGCAACCCTTTTTATAAACGGTCCCATTTGAATATGTTAGAGGAAGATTTGGAAATGATTACTGATTTAAATTTATTGCATAAATATAAAATGTTTTTGCCAAAACAAAACTATAACAGTGTAATACAAGACATTTTAAATAATAAAATATCAAAAATATACATAGATAATAAATATAATGAAATGGTTAGTATTGATAGTTTAAATAATGTGGATAATATAAAAGATCATTACCATTATACAAATATAAATCCAATAGTAATTCAAAATCTAATAGAAAAATCAAGTGAACATAATATTCCAATAAATTTTGTAGATTTTACCCCTGTTTTTATATCCAATTTACAAAAATTTTCTTCTGAAATTCTAAATTTAATTAGTTATTCAATACCAGTTTTGTTTTTATTTTCTTTTATTTCGAGTTTATTAATAAGAGGAAATATGCCAGGAATGCCAGGAAATACAATTAATCGCGGAAATACTAATTTTTTTAAAAATAATAATAATCCATTTAATTTTGGTATTTCACAAAATGATAATGAAGAATTCAGTAAACCAAATATATCACTTTCCAGTTGGGCTGGGTCTCCTGAAGTTATTGAAGAATGTAAAGAAATAATTTCTTATATTGATCAAAAAGAAATATTTAAAAGTATTGGTGCTGAAATGCCAAAAGGAATTTTACTCGAAGGTTCCCCTGGCACTGGAAAAACATTATTGGCAAAAGCTATTGCAACAGAAACTAATTCAAGTTTTATATCTATTTCAGGTTCTGAATTTGTTGAATTATTTGTTGGAATTGGTGCTTTGCGTGTTAGACAACTATTTGATAAAGCTCGTCAAAATCGTCCATGTATTATATTTATTGACGAAATTGATGCAGTAGGAAGACAGCGTGGAGCAGGAATAAATATGGCAAATGATGAAAGAGAGCAAACCCTTAATCAATTATTATATGAAATGGATGGTTTTAATAATAATACTGATATCATTGTATTAGCAGCAACAAATAGAAAAGATGTTTTAGACCAAGCATTGTTAAGACCTGGGAGATTTGATAGAATTATTAGGGTTCCTCTTCCAGATAAAGATTCCAGAGAGAAAATTCTTGACTTTTATATTAAAAATAAGAACGTTGAAGATAAATTTAATACAAGTATTATTGCTGAATTAGCTGATGGTTTTTCAGGAGCTCAGTTAAAAAATCTAATTAATGAAGCAGCTATTTTATCAGCAAGAAATAATATGACAATAATTAAAGAAAAATTTGTTTTTGAAGCTTTTGAAAAATTAATTGTTGGTTTAATTAAAAATAATGTAAACTTATCACTAACAACTAAAACAAGAGTAGCTATACATGAGAGTGGACATGCTTTATTATCCATATATTTTAATGAATTTTTTGAGTTTAAAAAAGCATCTATACAACAGACTTATAATGGGGCAGGAGGTTATACTATTTTTACCGAAAAATCTGAAATAAAAGAAGGGGGTTTATATACTAAAGAAATATTTAAGAAAAGATTAGCTATAATATTAGGAGGAAAAGCTGCTGAATCCATATATTATTCTGATGAACAGGTTTCTTTAGGTGCTATAGAAGACTTAAGACAAGCGAATAAATTAGCTCAAAGAATGATTGGTAATTTTGGTATGGGAGATAAATTAGAGGTATTTTTTAATGAAGATATTAGCGATGATTCTAATCCTTTTTTGGGAAGGAGTTTAGCATTAGGAGATAAATATTCGCAATATACTAAAACAATATCCGATAAGGAATCCCTGGATTTAATTAAGGATGCTTATTTAATAGCAAAAACAATATTAAGACAAAATTATGATAAATTAATATTATTCTCCGAATTATTAATTAACAAAACAATAGTTTTGCAAAATGATATAAATTATGATGATTTTTTTGAATAAATTCTTATTTTTCCTATTATTAAGTTGCTCAAACTAACAAATAAAAATAATAGAAAACAAAATATTCTTCTGATAGAAGTAATATTATATTATAGATATTATAATATTACAGCTTATTATTTTTTACCTTGTATTTTCTTAAATTGTGACCAAGATACATTAACTTGTGGGCCTTTATATTCATTTTCTTTTTCACCAGATACAGCATTCAGTTTTTCAGCCTTTTTTAATGCGCTATCAACATAAATTTTCTTTAAAAGGGAACCAAATTGGAAGGCACCTTCATGCTGATCAATTTTTCCATCTTCAATATCTCTTAATACATCAAATGCTTCAAATAAAATTTTTAAATCAATTTCATCCTTTCTTATTTTATTATAAATATCTGTATAATAAGTAAACAAGAAATTACATTCTGCCATACTTTCTAAATGAACCTTTTCAGGTTCATTTGGATATTTGGCTTTTAACATAATCAAATTATTAACATCTTCTCTTAAAACATGACTATGTTTAAGTTTTCTAATTAAATCAGTTGTGTCTTCAACATTATTTGCATTTATCATTTTTTGTAAATGAAGTCTTTGATTGTCGTCCATTATAATATTATTTATTTTAATATATTTTAATCTTTAACTTATTATAATATTTTATTATATTATATAAATGAATTCACAAGGAGTAAAAATTGTTCAAACGGATGCTTTACCACCGAATACTGTTAGACCTTTGGAACCGGGAGCAACAAATATATATGATTCAGCAATTATTAAATCAAATAATCAAAATCAACTTCAAAATAAATTAGGAGGTCAAAATGGAGGAAAAAGGAAGCCAAAAAGGAATATGATAGGCGGTTCGTCAAATTCCCCTAATCCAGTTATAGTTGTTGCCCCAGCTCCGTCATATGCTGTGGATAGGCAAAGCACAAATGCAAATAATACAGCCCTGGCGTCATTAGCTAATATAAACCAATCGCAAGCAGTATATGATAATACAGTAAATGGAACTCAAGCGGACACTGCAGCAATTTCCGTTAAACAGAACCAACAATATTATGGGACTAAAGGTGGCACTATAAAAAAACGAACCCGAAGCAAAGTTATAAAAAAAGGAGGCTCTTATCCTAAATGGAGTTGCTTAAGTGGTGGTAAAAAATCTATAAAAAATAAAAAAAGTTGTAGAAACAAGAGAAGAAAAACTTGTAAACATGTAAAAACATTTCAATACTAATTTTTAACGCTTAAAATAGCAAAATAAATATATATAATAATATTATAGACAATGCCAACAATGAATAACTATTTAAATCTAATATATGTAAATTTAGGTTTTTTGGCACAAATAACTGTTATGATGTATTTTAAATCGGTTTTAGAAATTAAAAAAAATTGGCCTTTATATAGATGTAATCCGCCATATTGGGTTTTTTCTGAAAATATTTCTGATGATTTTACATATTGTGTTCAAAATACACAGATGAATATGATGGGATATTTACTTCAACCTTTAAATTATATGGTTTCATCATTAACATCAGTAGGTGGCCAATTTTCTGAATCAATAAATAATATTCGTATTATGTTTAGCTCAATTAGAAATTTTGTGTCTGAAATTATTGAAAATGTATTTGGAGTATTCTTAAACTTAATTATAGAATTTCAAAAGATAATTATTAGTATTAAAGATATGGTTGGAAAAATGATAGGTATAATAGTAACTATTATGTATGTTTTAGATGGCTCTATTAAAACAATGAAAAGTGCATGGGCAGGTCCTTCAGGTCAATTAGTAAGAGCAATAGGTTCATGTTTTCATCCACATACAGTAATAACTTTAGATGATGGAACACATTGTAAAATGGAAAATGCCCCTTTAGGAGCTAAATTAAAAGATGGAGGTAAAATATTTGCTGTTTTAAAAATAGATAATCAAAAGAGGGAACCATTATATAAAATAAAAGGAGATGAACAAAATATATATGTAACTGGAGAACATTTTATATTTGATAAAACTAACAATAAATGGATTCAAGTGAAAGATTATAAAAATGCAGAAGTTCAAAATGATTTTATTATAGATTATTTTTCTTGTTTAATAACAACTAATGGACGAATTATAATAGAGGATGAGATTTTCTGGGACTGGGAAGATGATGAAATAAATAAATTCTGAATTGGTGTAAAAATTAAGAAATAATGGTTTATTATTATCCATTTATAGTATATGAGTAATAATAATAATGAACAAATAAATATGGACAATAAAAATAATGAAAAAAATATAAATGATACAATTTTTTTTATAAATGAAACTTATGACAAATTATCCTATTTTGATCTATATGGAAATTCTGTAATAATATTTATTTTTATAACATTGTTTGTTTTTATTGTTTTTTCATATTGTAAAGTTATGCAAACAAAAGAAGTTATTGCTGGTGATTGGATAAATCAACGTTGTAAACCACAAAATATGTTATTTGCTGGTTTAATAACACATCCGGAGGGAACAACAGCAATTCAATATACAAGTGATAATTTTCAATATTGTATTCAAAATATATTAACAAATATAACAGGTTATGCTTTAGAACCAATTCAATTTATGATTAAATCACTAACACAAATTTTTGAAAAAATATCTAATTCTATTCAACAAATAAGAGAAGTAATTAATAGAATAAGAAACAATATCAAAGAATTTGCACAAGATGTGTTAAATAGAATATTAAATGTTATGATACCAATTCAAAAAATGTTTATTAGCATAATAGATATATTTCAAAAAATACAAGGCACAATGACAGCAGGATTATATACAATGTTGGGTTCATATTATACGTTACAGGCGTTAATGGGAGCAATTTTAGAATTAATAATTAAAATGTTAGTTGCGTTAGTAATAATAATTATAGGACTATGGATTTTACCTTTTACATATCCAGCAGCAGCTTCTATGACAGCTGTATTTTTAGCAATAGCCATCCCTTTATCAATTATTATTTATTTTATGACCGAGGTTCTACATATTAAATCATCAAGTATTCCAAAATTACGTTGTTTTGACGAGAATACATTAATACCACTACTAAATGGAACTAAAATATTTATAAAAGATATAAATGTAGGAGATAAATTAGCAAATGGAAGTTATGTTACTTCAAAAATAAAGGTTACTTCAACTGAATTACAAATGTTTAAATTAAATAATATTATTGTTAGTGGCACACATCTAGTAAAATTTAATAATAAATGGATACGAGTAGAAGAACATCCAAATGCAAAACGACTTCTATATAATAAAGAATTTTTATACTGTTTAAATACAAGCAATAAAATAATAGAATTATCCAATATAATATTTAGCGATTGGGATGAGATAATAGATGAAAAACTACAATATTTTACAAATTTACAAAATATTAAAAATTTAGAAAATATACATGAATATTTGGATAATGGTTTTGAAGAAAATACATTAGTTAAATTGTATAAAACCGAAAAAGAAATAAAAAATATAAATATAGGTGATATTTTAGAAAATGGTTCTATTGTGTATGGATTAGTAGAAGTTGAAGCAAGAAAATTAAGGAAATATATAAATCATCCTGCGCCAAAAAAATTATACCATTTACTAACAATTGATGGAAATTTAAAAATAAATTCGGAAAATATAAAAGATTACAATAATATCATCGATAAATTTATTATCTAAAGAATATGTATAATATGGAAATTTCTATTGGTTCATATAAAGTTCGTATAGTAATTTTAATTGCAATTGTAATAGTGTTTTGGATAATGTTTGGTCATTTACTATGCAGTTGTTGTAGAGTTAGTTTATCTGAAATAATTACAAAAATACAAACATTAGTATCTTCCTCAACAAAAAAAGAGGGATTTGTTGGAGCAAATAATTCAGCATCGGGTCCTGAATTTGGTGGGGCGAAAACTCCTTTCTGGATAATGAACCCATCCACTTGGTCTATGCCTACTTTGACATATAGTCCTGGCACTAAACCAGATGCTGGTGTATTGAGTATTTGGGATCGTCAAAAGCAACCAATTCCTTTACCAGAAGGTCAATTAGATATGTTTGCCACAACTCCTTTTAAACCAGAGTGTTGCCCGAATGCTTTTTCTTCAAGCACTGGATGCGCTTGTATGACAGTTGACCAATACTCATATTTAATTCATAGAGGAGGAAATAACGTGCCATATTCACAATATTAAATATTTTTATAAATTATTCAACTTTTTTCCCATTAGAAACATAATCAAAAATTTTATGTAAAATAATTACTATTTAGGATTATTGAAAGAAATTTGTTAGTTTATACACCGAATAAACTAACAAATAATGGAAAAGTTTTATAAATTACATAAATTACATAAATGAATAAATAGGTCTTCCGTTTTTAACATTATTTTTTGCTATAATTTTTAACATTTCATAATTAATTGTTGTTAGTTTACCAAAAGGTCTAAATGAATTAGGAACCCCTCTATCATAAAATATTACACTTGTCGTAACTTTTCCAGTGCTAAAGTTTGGCATTATTATATATAGATTATATTTTATTATTTTTAACGAATTACATTTCTAAATTTTTTCATGGATTAGAAAAAGCTATAAAATTTGAAATACTTTTTTTAAAGAATGCACTATTTAATAATGGTCTAGTTGGTTGAAAAATAGGGTAATTTGCTGATGCAACAATACCAAAATCAGTAAATGTTTTAGGCACCCCTCTATAATAAAAAATAGTAGATGTTTTTCCGTGAGTTCCAGCCGGCATTATTATAAATATATATAATAAAAAAATATATATATTTACAAAACAGATAAAATATGCGTTACTCTAAACATATAACATATACAAAGATGGATTTAATGCATTTTCTGACTTTTTAACTAATTTATCTACAATATCTTTTGTAACAATTAAAGGAAATTGAACTTTTAATGACATGTCTTCTTCAAATAAATTGGAACCAGGTCTCATTAAACGATACAAATTTAATTTGGTATAAATTATTTCTAAGCATCTCTTAAGATTTCTTACACCATCTTCCTTATTACATTGATTTTCTATTATATAATTAAGAGTTTCATCAGGAATAATAATATCTTCTGACATAAATTTAACTTGTTCTCTAATCTTTGGTAACAAATAGTTGTTTGCAATAACTGTCTTTTGCTTTTGATTATAACCTTTTGTTTGTATACGATACATTCTATCTTTCAAAATTGGATTTACTTTATTTTCATCATTATAACTAAATATAAATAAACATTTGCTTAAATCAAAGTCTATTTCGGCAAAATATTTGTCATGAAATTGTGTATTTTGTGAAGTATCTGTTAAATGGGTTAGGATACCCGCAATTTCTTCGCCTTTTGGTGTATCACTAATTTTATCTAATTCATCAAAGTAAATCACCGGATTCATACACTTACTATCAATCAATATTTGAACAATTTTTCCCCAAGTAGAACCTTCATAGGTATATCCATGACCTTCAAGAAAACTACTATCCGTTGCGCCTCCTAAGGCTATAAAAGCAAATGGTCTATTTAAAATTTTACTAATACCTTCCTTTACTAAACTGGTTTTGCCGGTTCCGGGAGGACCATGAATTGCGATAGCTGAACCAACTGCTTTGGGATTTACAATTAATTGACCAAGCATTTGCATAATTTGCATTTTAGCATCATTAAGTCCATATACAGCATCATCTAATGTTTTTTGAGCATTTGCCATAAAATCATGACATTTATCTACACCATCGGATATGGATAATGGTAAATTCTCATATTTACTAAATGGAATTCTCATAAAAGTATCTACCCAATTTTTGATTTTATAGTATTCACCTGAACCTGGTTCCATGTAACGAAGTGTAGAAATCTTTTTCATAGCAGCAGCTTTAAATATAACTGGAATATTACTTTCCAACAAAGTTAAACGATAAGGCTGTTCAATTCTGGTAATTTTATTAATTTCTCGTAATTCTTTAATAATCTTCTTTTGTTGTTCAATTTCAAGCTTATCATAAAACTCAAAATCATTCATAGTATTTTTATCACGAAGAATTTTTTTGAATATACGAGTATTTCTTTCTTTCTCCTTTTTAATCTTTTTATCCTTTTTAATTTTTTGCTTCTTCATATCGGTTTCATAAACATCAATACACTTTTCAATGGATTTATTATTAGGATTTTTTGTTTGAATTTCTTTAAGTTTTGCCAGTATATATTTACAATCATCAATATCTTGTGGCTTTTCTATAAGATTTTTATCTTCATTTTCTTTAACCTTTTCCTTTTTTGAATCTACTTTTGTTTCTTTTTTAATAATCTGTTTTTGTTTTCTTGTTCTTCTTGGAGTATCTTCTTCTACTTCCTCATCGTCTGAATCGCTACTAATAGGATCATCTTCATTTTCCGTATTAGATTCAGAACATGTTTCCCAATCTTCATCATCTTCATACATGTCGTCATAATCTTCATCATCATGTTCTCTTCCCCCAATTGTAAATATAATATTAAACTTACTTGCTTTTTGACTTCCTTTTTGATCTTCTTCATATTCATAATCAGAACTAAGATCTTCTGAATCGTAATCCTCTTCCTCTTCGTCTTCATCTTCATTATCGCTAATAACTATTTGCTTTTTTTGTTTCCTTGGTTTTTTCATAGGTAATTCCTCTTCATCAGAATTTTCTGATTCTGATTGTTTTTGTTTTTTTACAAGTTTATTATAATTATTAGTGTTTTTAACAGATTTTTTATCCTGTTTCTTTGATTTTTTATCTAAATACTCTTTTTCTTCTTCATCAAAATCTTCTTCATCATCTTCTAGACTTTCTTGTATAGTTTTATTAAGTTTCTCTCCAGCTTTTATTTTCTTATCTAAGTATTTAGATGGGAAAATCTTTTTTAAGAATTTACGATACTCATGAAGATCCATTTCTTCTTCATCTTCATCTGTATAGAAAGAATTATCGTCATCTGAAGATTCTTCATTCTTCTTTTTCTTTCTAATTTCCTCGTCTCTTCTTTTGGATTTATTAAATTCTTTCTTAGACAGTTTAGTTTGATTATCACGTGGCATTGTATATAATTGTTTATAGAAATATATTTTTAAGTATATTCAATTTTTTATTTAATTATTTTTTTTTCTAAAATTATTCGTTTAGTTTTGTTTAGAGCAACACGTATTTTTAATGTAGACTTAGAAATTTTATTATTTAGAGCAAAAAATAAAAGTAAAATATAAATTTGCGTTCTGAAAATAGAGTTCCTAAAAATTACAAAGGGTATTAAGAAATAAAAATAAAATTGAAATTAAACAATCTAAATATTATATGTTATATATAATAAGGATGTTAAAGAATTCTGGAAATATGAAAAATAATAATAGTTCTAAGATAATTGGGATTCAATTTAGTATATTATCTCCAGAGGAAATTCGTAAGGGTTCAGTGGCAGAAATTACAAGCAAAGAAGCTTATATAAATAATAAACCAGTTATAAATGGGCTGTTTGATCCCCGAATGGGTGTATTAGAACCAGGGCTTATTTGTCCCACAGATGGTTTAGATTATATGCAATCCCCTGGATATTTTGGACATATTGAATTAGCACGTCCCGTATTTTATATACAATATCTTAGCACAATTCAAAAGGTATTACGTTGTGTTTGTTTCAAGTGTAGTAAATTACTTGTATCAAAAGAAAAATATAAACAGGCACTTAAATTACAGAATCAACATAGATGGAAATATGTATTTGAATTATGTAAAGGAATAAAACGTTGTGGGGAAGATACAGAAGATGGATGTGGATGTCTTCAGCCTAAAAAAATTAAGAAAGAAGGAATGTCATCATTATTTGCGGAATGGGCAAATACAACTGAAGAAGGAGATGAAAATATTGTCATTCCGTTAACACCAGAATTGGTATTAAAGATTTTCAAGAGAATTTCAGATGAAGATGTAACTTTTATGGGATTTAGTCCAATTTGGTCTCGTCCAGATTGGATGATTTGTCAAGTTTTAGCAGTGCCTCCTCCAGCAGTAAGACCTTCAGTAAAACATGATGCGCAACAACGTTCGGAAGATGATTTAACTCATATTTTGGTAAATATAGTAAAAAGTAATAAGACATTATTAGAGAAAATTCAAAATAACGCACCAGAAAGTACAATTAATGATTGGTCAATAGTTTTACAATATCATGTGGCATCCATGGTGGATAATAAATTACCAGGTGCGAGTCCGGCGGCTCAAAGATCAGGAAGACCGTTTAAATCCATAAAAGATCGTTTGAATGGAAAAGGAGGTCGTATGAGAGGAAATTTAATGGCAAAACGAGTAGATTTTAGTGCTCGTTCAGTAATTACAGCAGATCCTAATATTTCTATTCGGGAATTAGGTATTCCAATGAAAATTGCAAAAAATATTACAAAACCGGTAGTTGTGAATAGGGTGAATAGAGCATTCTTAACAAAATTAGTTCAAAATGGTCCGGATGAATGGCCTGGAGCCAAAATACTTGAAAGAAAAAATGGTCAAAGTATAACTCTTCGTTATTTAGATAGAAAGAGCATAATTTTAGAAGATGGTGATATAGTTCACCGTCATATGATGGATGGCGATGCTATTTTATTTAATCGTCAACCAACATTACATAGAATGAGTATGATGTGTCACATTGCCAAAATTATGAAGCGAGGTGATACTTTCAGAATGAATGTGGCCGATAGACTTAGTGTCGGCAACAGGGGGCGTTAAAAGCGTGTTTCCCCCTAGTGTCCACCTTTCCTAAAGGTGAATGCGACGTCGCCAAACTGACTGGGAGTTCCTTAGAGCCTTCACTACCACTCACATCTGGAAACATTTGTGAGGACCACGATTAATAATCGTCCCCAATGGTAAAAAAGTGATGGATTGGATAATCAGCAGCCAAGCCCCTAACCTCGTTATGGTAAGAGTATGGGGAAGGTTCAGAGAGTAGATGACGACGGGTCTCAAATGATGGTCTAACCAACCTGATGAGGCACAAGGTGTATTCCGGCCTTACCAGAAATGGTAAGGATAGGCTTGACTAAGCCTTATAATGCTGATGAAATTTTTGTGACGATAAATGGTCACAAAAAGGACTAACTAAGTCAACGTCGGCAACAGGGGGCGTTAAAAGCGTGTTACCCCCTAGTCTCTTTATGAGGCAAGATTTCTTGTTGCGGGAAACCCCTTAGAGCTTTCACTACCACTCACATTTGGAAACATTTGTGAGGAACTCGGTTAATAGCCGAACCCAATGGTAATAATGTGAAAGATTGGGCAATCCGCAGTGTAACTTTCTAAATCCGTTATTGTGAGGATATGGAAGGCACTCAGAGACTGAACGGAAGTCGGTGGATAATGATGGTCTAACAAGCCTGAATCTGCTTAAGATACAGTCCGGCCCTTTGGGAAACCTTAGGGAACAACCGTTTGACGGAGATAGACATATGTAAAACATTTTGTCTCCAACAGGGAGCGTGAAAAGCGTGTTACTCCCTAGTTAATTATCCTTTATAAAAGGAGATTAGCTACATAACCAAATTGCGGGAAACTCCTTAGAGCCTTTACTACCACTCATACCTGGAAACATTTATGAGGAACTCGGTTAAAAACCGAACCCAATGGTAATAACGTAAAGGATTGGACAATCCGCAGCCAAGCCTCTAAACTCGTTATGATTAGAGTACGAGGAAGGTTCAACGACTAGACGGTTATGGGTCTTATAGGATGGTTTAATCAACCTGATAAGGCTTAAGGTATAGTCTGTCCCTTTGGGAAACCTTAGGGTAATTCATGGAAATGAATTTACACATGCCACAGGATCCAGAATCTGAATCAGAATTAAGAAATTTAGCAGCAGTTCCTTATCAAATTATTAGTCCAGCAAATAATTCATCTATTATTGGAATTTACCAAGACTCTATGCTGGGTGCCTACCGATTTACAAGAGAACAAATTGATTTTTCTCAAAAGGATGCTATGAATTTATTGATGATGTTTAATCGTATTAATCCTAATACATTAAATAAAAAACAAAATGAACGCATTTCTAATTTTGAAATATTATCACAAATTTTACCTCCTTTAACATTAAAAGTAAAAAATAAACAATATGATAGTGATAAAGAAAAGTCAGATACTTCCAATAATATTATTGAAATTATTGATGGAAAATATATTCGTGGTCAAATGGATAAAGGTATTCTCGGGTCCGGAACCAAAGGTCTTATTCATAGAGTTTGTAATGATTTCGGAAATATGGCATCCGCTCAGTTTATTGATGACTTACAGAATATTATTACCGAATATATGAAACAAAGTGCATTCAGTGTAGGTATTAGTGATCTTATTACTGATTCAAAGACCAATGATAAAATTATTTCTATTATTACTGAGAAGAAAACGGATGTAAAAAATCTAATTGACCAAGTTAAAATTGGTGTTTTTGAAAATAATTCTGGAAAAACAAATGAAGAAGAATTTGAAACTAAAATTAACAATATTCTTAGTAAAGCACAAAATGAAGCAGGTAGAGAAGCATTGAAGAGCTTAAGTAAAGATAATCGTTTTGTTGTTATGTTCAATGCCGGTTCTAAGGGTTCGGAAATCAATATTCAACAAATGACAGCTTGTTTGGGTCAACAAAACGTAGATGGAAAACGAATTCCTTATGGATTTGAACATAGAACACTTCCTCATTATACTAAATACGACGACTCTGCAGTTGCTCGTGGTTTTGTTGAAAGCTCATATATTAACGGATTATCTCCTCAAGAATTATTCTTTCACGCTATGGGTGGTCGTATTGGTTTAATTGATACAGCTGTTAAAACTTCTACAACCGGTTATATTCAAAGACGATTGATTAAAGGTCTTGAAGATTTAATGGTTAACTATGATATGACTATTAGAACCAATAAAAATAAAGTTGTCCAATTCTCTTATGGTGATGACTCGGTTGATACTGTAAAAGTTGAAAATCAAGATTTACCTATTATTGATATGAGTATACAAGATATTTATTCTCACTTTACAGTTATTGATGATAAAACAAAATCTAAAGCCGTTTCTGGTATGTTTATTAAGTCTGCCTATAATCGTCTAAAAAAACAGGAACAAGAATTAAATAATAAGTGTGAATATTATATAAATTTTATGATTAATAATCGCAACAAAATCGTTAAAAATGTATTTAATAGTAAATCAGAAAAGGTAGTTAGAGTTCCAGTTGCTTTTGCTTATATCATTCAAAACATAATCGGACAACAAGGTATTAATAAAAATTCATTAGTTGATATAACATTACTTGAAGCATTTGAAATGATTGAAAAAGCTTTTGAACAACTACAATTAATTGTATTTGCTTCGCCTACCGAATTATTTAAAGTATTATATTTCTATTATTTATCTCCAAAAGATTTGTTACTTAATAAGAGATTTAATAAGAAAGCCTTGGAGATTCTACTACAAACAATTATTCTTACATATAAACAATCTATTGTAGCCCCGGGAGAAATGGTTGGAATGATTGCTGCTCAGAGCATTGGTGAACCAACCACTCAAATGACTTTAAATACATTCCACTTTGCAGGGGTAGCATCTAAATCTAATGTTACTCGTGGTGTTCCAAGAATTGAAGAAATATTATCCCTTTCGGCTTCAATAAAAAATCCTTCATTAACAGTTTTTCTTAAAGAAGAAGAACAAACTGATAAAGATAAGGCTAATACAATTCAATATATGTTAGAACACACTAAATTAGCTGAAATTGTAACCAGTGTTTCCATTTGTTTTGATCCAGATGATTTAAATACATTAATTTCTGAAGATAAACTTACAATGTCCCAGTATCGGGATTTTGAGAATCTTGTGGATGAATGTATAGGTGCCGGTTCTGAAGAAGACAATAATGAAAAATCCAAATGGATTATTAGAATGGAAATGGATCCAGAAATTATGTTAGAAAAGAATATTACAATGGATGATGTCAATTTTACATTAAATAATACTTATAAAGACGAAATATCATGTGTTTATTCTGATTATAATGCTGACAAGTTGGTATTCAGAATTCGTATGAATAATATTTTAAAAAATGCTTCCGGAAAAAACGGGAAAAAAATCAAGATTAATCCATTAGACCAATCTGACCAAATTTATATTTTAAAGAATTTTCAAGATCAACTATTAGATGGTATTGTATTAAGGGGAATAAAAAATATTAACAAAGTTATTCTTAGAAAAATAAAAGATAATTTGGTTGAAAAAGGAGGAGCATTTATAAAGGAGGATATTTGGGTTCTTGATACTATTGGAACCAATCTTCTTGATGTTTTGGGATTAGATTATATTGATTCAAGAAGAACAATCAGTAATGATATTGTTGAAATATTTAATGTTCTTGGAATGGAAGCAGCCAGACAATGTATTTATAATGAATTGGCAGAAGTATTAGAATTTGATGGTTCATATGTTAATGCACATCATATGGCTATATTATGTGATAGAATGACATTTAGTAGTAAATTAATATCCATATTTAGACATGGTATTAATAATGATGATATTGGTCCAATTGCTAAGGCATCCTTTGAAGAAACCCCTGAAATGTTCTTAAAAGCTGCAAGGCATGCTGAATTAGATACACTTAGAGGTATCTCAGCTAATGTTATGTGTGGACAAGAAGGATTATTTGGAACTGCCGCATTTCAAGTTATTCTTGATATTAATGAAATGATTCATTTAGATGAAAAATATAAATTTGAATATAAGGATAAAGAACAAGAAATAGAAGATGGATTATTTAGTGGACTTGAGAATCCTAATGATGTTTGTAGCAAACAAAATATTGAAATACAAAATAATATTAATAATATTATTGTTGAAGAAGATGGGCATGATGATGATTATAATCCATTCCTATAATTTCTAAATTATAAATTAAATTATAATATATTAAAAATAAATAATTTATTATAGTTATGAACTCTTTTTTATATATATTACAAAATGTAAGTGGAATAAATAATAAAAGATACCTAACACAACCTTTTGTTTTCCAAGAAAATTATGATAAATTTGATTATATTGGGGATAAGGCTCATATTATCAATTTAATGAATATTATTTTTTTTAAATCAAAAGAATGTAAAATAAATAATTTATTTTCTAATAATGCATTTTCCAAATTTATATCTTTAAATAATATTTTAGAAAATGATTTTTACACAATTGAACTAAAACAATATATTTTTGACATTTTTTGTAAATCACAAAAACATTATTTCTCTTTTACACGTCTTGCATATATTTATAAATTTAAAAAACATCCTTATATCGTTACTGATGACCTTATGATGAATACATTAGATAAAAGTCATAAACTAACATTTGTATTAATAGAAGATAAATCTAATTTTTTATTTAATATTAATGAAATTATAAATATTATTGAAACAGCAATTTGTAATTCACATGATTTTTTTTCTAAACCTTTATGGCCTCTTAATCCTTATAATAACCAACCTTTGTCATATGCAACTCTTTACAATATATATTTTAAAATGAAACAAATGGATAGAGTCATTCCTTTATTATTTCATGGATTTTTTCTTGAAAATTTTAATTTAGATAATTTTTGTGAAAATCATGAATCAATTATTAGAGAATATTCTATTAAAAAATATGTATTTAATTCACCTTATACCACTTTATATACATCCGTTTTGAATATGTTAAGACATAATGAATATACCAACAAACTAACAATACATAAAGACTTTCCAAAAGATTTATTAGTTAATATATTTAGACCATTCCTATTTTATTATTTTATGGAAAATTATTATATCAGAGGAACAACTAAAGTTTTTAATTATCGAAAATTATTAAACATAAAATTATATAAATTTTATATATTTAATCCAATATTTGGCAGACAAATTATTAAACTAATAAAAAATAATAATAATAAAATTATTAAAAGAGAATGTAAATTTAATATTAAATATTTACCATTTTATCATATTTCAAATTCACCTGATTTACCTGATTTACCTGAAATTAATTTTAATACACTTAATGAAAGACGTGGGAATTCAAGTGATTTATATATAAATGGGCTTAGAGTTAATAATAGCATGGTTGATGATTTTGACTCAGATACTAATAATTCTATACAAAATTATTATTATGATGATAATGAATCTTTAATTGAAGAAGAGGAAAATTCTAATGAAGAAATTTATAACGGAACAGAAGAAGATGAAGAAGCCATTTATAACGATACACAAGAAAATGAAGAAAATACTATTTGGAGAAATGCTTTTTTGGAAAATAGTGATGGAGAAGATTTTAATTCTCCTGATTAAAAACTTGATATTTTATATTTTAGTAATCTATTTACTTTCTTCAACTTGTTAAAAGGTGTCAATATTTTCTGGAAGTTTTTTTCGTGTTAATACTTTCTTACCTAATGGATTTACTTTTAATTTTTGTTCTCTTTGTTTTCTTGTTCTTCTTTTTTTTACCGGAGTTATTTCTATTTGTTCAGGAGGAAGTATAATTTCTTCTAATATTTTATCTTTTTCTTTTGGTTCTTCCATAGCCTCTTCTGCTTCTTCTAGAATTAGAGTAGGCTTTATTTTTTTGCTTTTTATTTTTCTTAATTTTTTTGTTGGTTCTAATTCTAATACCTCCTTACCCAATTCAATTACTTCTTCTGGAGTAGATACTATTTCAAATTCTATAGGTTCTCTAATACCTTTTTGTCTTGGTTTATATTTTGTTGTTATATCTTTTTTAAATATTAAATCTAAATAATCTTCAACCGTAATATAATTTATAATAGAATTTTCAATATTATTTAAACAATCCGTTTCTTCAAAAATACCAATATTAATCTTTGTAGTTTCACCATTAATAATTAATTTATATTCTGGAAGTAATTTCGCCTTTCTTCTATACATTGCAGGTGTTAAAATAAATGTATAATCTTTTACTCCTTCTTCTGTATAACAAACAAATTCGTTTGAATTAAAACGTGTTTCGGGAATTGGCTTACTAGAAATAAAAATAGAAGGTATTTTGTAATGAACTAACAATAACCATAAATCAAAATTAACAGCAACAAATCCATCTTGAAGAATCATTTGTTCAAAATTCATTGTTTGGTCTTGTAATTGATTAGCATCAAACTGTGCTTCTTCTCTTAAAACATCTATGATTGTATTTATTCTTTCTTGATTTTTAAATTCGTCTGTTAATTTGCTGTAAATTTCTACTAAATCATCTTTAACTTGTTCTACTGTTAAATCTTTATTATGTATTTCTTTTACAAGATCAATAATTAAATATAATGAACAATAATTGGATCCTGTATATTCTATTTCTTTAAAACTACTTGGAAAACATTTTCTCCAAAAACCAGACTTAATTTTTATTGGTTCTGATTTTACACAATCTCTATTATGAAATGGATTTATTATTTCATCTAATTCAATATTTTTATTAAAAGATTGAGATATTATTGGTTCGGCAGTATCATATGTATTATATTTTGCATAACGATTTATCTCTGATGGTATTAAGTTTTCAAAAAAATCTTGTGTAAGCAAATCCTGTAATATTATTATTTCATTGTCTCTTAAATTATATTTTACTTGGTTAAATGACAAATATGCTTGCGGTTTAAAGATAAACGACTTTATTCTATTATATCTTATTAGTTCATCTGCCATTCTTCCATAATAAAATACTTCATTATCGGTTCCATTTACCAAATTTATTTTTGGTAATACTAATTGACATTTATCTTTTGTTATTCTACATATGGAACTTTTATCTTTTTCTCCATTTACACATTTGTTAGTTGTATTTGAAATACAAGTATGAATATCTTTCTCATTTACTGATGTATATTTATAAGGCATTTTGGATTCACTTGCAAATAATACATTATCCTGAACTAAATCATGTAATAAACCAACTACAATATCTAATTTAGTTTTATATAAACTATATTTTTTATTACATTCATCTTTTATTAATTTTCTTTTTGTGCTATTTAAATAATCATTAAATAAAATACGTATTGTATTTCTAAATACATTATAAAAATTAGTTTCTAATTGAATTCTCTTAATAAAATCAACTCTTTTTGAATCAACTGAATTATTAGTAAGAGTATTTATATCTGCAACTAACATATTATTACTTGTAATTGTTTTAATTGAATCATCAACATTAGAAACAGGGATTGGATCCTTAATTGGTATAAATTGATCTGTGTTAGTTAAGAAACCCGTTATAAGTTCATCCTCAACTACTCTGCAAAAGTATTTTGGATTAAAACAATTTGCCTTATTTATATCTTTTGGTTCTTCAAAATCATAATATTCTTTTAAAAATTCAAGTGTTTGCTCATATGGTTTCCAAATATCATCATTCATATATACAAAATCATATTCGCAATTATTTTCAATATTTCTACCTGAAACTAAACTAACATCCTCTTCAGGAATATTCATTTTTTTCATACATTTATTATTTTTTAAATTTGTTAGTGCAGAGGGAAAACAAGTAATAAATCCTTCCAATCCTTTTCTATTTCTGGCCATTAGTCCAATAACCTTTCCTTGAAAATTTAAAACTTGATAGGAGATTGAGTATTTTTTTTGATCCAATTCTTCTATTAATTTATCTAAAATAGGTGCTTGTTTAAATCTATATTCTTTCATACTGGGAAAAGGTCTACATTTTTCACCCAAAGTTGGTTTAATTATTTTGGAAAATACAGCACGTAATGTTTTTGGAAGCATTTTATCATGTTCGGAAAATGTTTTTGTAATATGAATCGTTTTTCCATCATTTCGGTAACCATAGATAGGTTCAAAATAATTCTCTCGTTTTATTAAAATTAAACTACGTTTTCTGGCATCATATGTATTTATAGAATAATGATTTGTAGGACAAACTAATTCAATATTGTTAGTTATATCATTTTCAGGAAATTCTAAAATTACTAAATTAATTCCAGTTTCAAAAAGTTTAGGATTTGGAATACAAATTAAATCCCATAAATAAGTATAATCAATAGTAATAGTATCATCTTTTAAAAACTTTTTAAAGTTTTCAAATGCTTGAATTACTTTTATTATAAATTCTTCTCCAATAATGGTTTGTTTTAATAATATTTCATTTTCTTTTATATCTTTAGAAATATTTTTATTCTTTAAATTTTTTATTTTTTTATAAAGTTTTGTATTTTTATAATCATCAATATTTACGTTAAGATCCGGATCTGCAAAGTTGGTTATTAAATCTCCATTTTGATATTTTATAAAATTATCCAAATCAATAGCATTAATAATTAATTCTTTCATTTGTTTTATTGTAGGAACATCACTTTTAGCGTTCCCAATAAATTTTTGAATAAGAGGTTTTTTATCTTCTTTTTGAGCAAAAAATATAGCACTTGCTATACAAGCTATAAATGATTGTGAAACGCTATCTTCTACTCCATGTCTAAGTATACAAGTATGATGAAGTTTTAAGCTCATGTTAGTTTTACTTATTTGACAATCCTCATTTACTTCATGTAAAAATTTTTGAACAACTATAGGTAAATATCCCCAACGATGTTCTCCTAATTGTGGACCATATTTTTCTGGACCTTTAACATAATGTTCTATTTCAATAATATCACGTCTTAACTGTTCTTCTATTTCTTCTTCCTTTTTAGTTACCTTTTCTGCCTTTTTTTCATCAAATTTTCCTTGACAAATATCTCTACGATTTTTAATTTCAGGAGTTGACCAATTACTATAACAACAAGGAATACAAAGTCCTGATGGGGTTTTCTTTTTATGAAATCCTGGATATTTTCTTTCATTTTCATTATAAAATTGATAAACATATTTACCTTTTGGAACCGAGTCTTCTGCTCTCGGAATTATAACTTCATTAATATCTTTTACTTTGGCTCCATTTGGCGAACATTTACCATCTTCTATATCTTTTTTGGTTACCATTGTATCCGTTAATAAACACCAATATCTTGGACAAGTATAATAATATTTTTGAGAGGAATTTTTGGTATCAGTGCCATATTCAATAAAATCGGCTTCTTCATTGATTTCTCCAGGATGTTCGGTAACTATTTTATCTCTTTCTTCTTTAGTTAAGATAATTGGTTGCCGTCTTTCGCTTAAACTAAATGGACACATCCGGGTATATAAATCTATTTTTTCATTTTTAGATTTAACAAATAATTGAGGCATTCTCTCTTCTAAACGAGCAGAAAATGGATTTGGATATTGAAGTTTCATGCCAGTAATATCCCGAACAGTATTTTCTAATCTATCAACTTGTTCTTTTATTTTTTTTTGAATTGGTAATTTAGTTTCAACGGTTACTTTTTTTGTTTTTCTTTTTACTTGAACAGTTTCATTATCCTCAATTATTTCTTGAGGTTGTTTTTTAAGTTTATCTTGTTTTTCAACTAATTCTTCGGAAGGTTCCAAGGATTCGGAAGGTTCCAAGGATTCGGAAGGTTCCAAGGATTCGGAAGGTTCCAAGGATT
>Ga0114958_10000512_pt1 | contig 32990 bp, 29 predicted proteins | sample C_130208_EF_Meta_FD_89577 | JGI IMG/M metagenome (GOLD analysis project Ga0114958, IMG submission 89577) | Freshwater microbial communities from Lake Croche, Canada to study carbon cycling - C_130208_EF_MetaG | ecosystem: Environmental > Aquatic > Freshwater > Lake | place: Lake Croche, Canada... | reverse complement strand
GCCAGGCCGATGCCGTGGACCAGCAGCGACTCGCCGGCCCGCACCACCTGGCCGCCGCCGACGTTCTGGTTGTTAGCCTGCAAGGCCTCGGCCAATTGCTCGAAGGTGATGCCAAATTTCAGCAGCCGCGGCGGATCGACCACCACGTGAAACTGCTTTTCCAGGCCGCCCCAGGTGTTGACTTCGGCCACCCCGCGCACCTTGCGCAGTTGCGGTTTGATCACCCAGTCCTGGATTTCCCGCAGCTCGGTTAGAGTGCGGGCGGCATCGGTGGAGCGCACCGAATAGTGGAACACCTCGCCCAGCCCGGTGGAGATCGGGCCGAGCTCCGGGCGGCCGATGCCCTCGGGCAGGGCGGTGCCCTGCAAGCGCTCGGAGATCAACTGGCGCGCCAGATAGATGCTGGTCCGGTCCTCGAAGGTGGCGACTACCTGGGAGAGCCCGAACTTGGAAATCGAGCGCAGGTTCGCCAAGCCGGGCAGGCCGCTGACCGCCTGTTCGATGGGCATGGTGATCTGCTGTTCGGCCTCCTCCGGGTTGAGGGCGGGCGCGATGGTGTTGATCTGCACCTGCACCGGGGTGGTGTCGGGAAACGCGTCCACCGGCAGGTTCAGCAGCGACCTGCCGCCGTAGATGAGCAGGAAGCCGGCGCAAATGCAGACTAACAGCCGGTTCTTGAGCGAGAATGAAATGAGGTGGTTGAGCATGGCAATTGGCATGTGAGATCTCAGTCATCCGCGCATCCGGCACCCAACCGCGAGATCAGCAGTTGTGATTTCAAGGCGAAGACATGCTCGGTGGCCACCTCCTCGCCGGCTTTAAGGCCCTCGGCGATGATCCAGGCGTCACCGGAGCGCGCGCCCAACCGCACCGCGCGCGCGTCGAACAGGTCGGGCCCGAGCTTGACGAACAGCAACGGCTTGCCATCCACCCGCTGGATCGCCGCGGGCGGCACCAACAGCGCGGGCGCCCCCGCATCGGTTAGGACGCGCGCCTTGGCGAACATCCGCGCCTTGAGCAGGCCGTCGGGATTGGGCACCTCGGCGCGGGCCTTGACCCTGCGCGTGGTTTCGTCCAACTCGGCGCTGATCCAGGTCAGCTTGCCGGTGAATTTGCGCTCCGGCAGCGACTCCACGCTGAGTTCAACCTGCTGGCCCACTTGCAATCGTGACTGGGCGGCCTCCGGCACCGCCAGTTCGGCCCACATCACCGAGCGGTCGGCGAGGGTGAACAACGGCGCACCCGCTTCGACCATGGCCCCGAGCACGGCAGTGCGGCTGGTGATTTCCCCGGCGAAGGGCGCTCGCGCATCCAACATCACCGCTTCCTGGGGTTTGCCGCTGAGCGCGTCGATCTGCACTTCGGTGAAGCCAAGCGTGCGCAGGCCCTGGCAGACCGCGCGGTGCGCGGCTTGCGCCTCCTGCAAGTCCTTTTCGGAGGTCACTTTCTGGGCGCGGAGTTTTTGTTCGCGCTCGAGCGTCTGGTGGCTGAGCGCCGCCTTGGCCACCGCCTCGGCGATCTGCGCCGACCAGATCCGCGCGACCACCTGGTGCTCGCCGAGCTTGCTGCCGAGATCCGCGCTCACCTCCTGGATCACCCCGCTAACAGGCGCGGCGATTTGGCCGGATTTGTTCAGGTTGAAACCGAATTCGGCATAACATTGGATCCCGTCCGCGATCAGGGCCTCGGCCGGCTTGGCGGTTTGGATCCCGGCCACTTCGGCCGACGCGCCGGACGCGAGCCGCAGTTGCAACGATTCGCCCGGCTTGAGGCCGGCGATCTTGTCGGGATTGCAGATGCCGCAGGCACCTTCGGGCACGAGGTGTTCCTGACAGATCCCGCCCTGGACGTGGGCCGCCTTGGCCTCGCCCTCATGGGCGTGGCCGGCATGGCTGTCGCCCGCCGGCGGCTTGCAGGCCGCCACTAGCAGAATGGCGGCAGCGCCGAGGCGCTTGCTGATGGTGAGAATCTGGTTCATATCTTGGTTGGTGTGAGTGGTCATGGTTTCAATTCTGATAGATGTTAGAGCGCGGGCGCCGGCTCGGTCAGCGCTTCCAGGTCGGCCCGCGCCGCGTTCAATTCGAAGAGTTTCCGTTGGTAAACCCGCTGGACTTCGGCGGTGGTGCGTTGGATATCCAACAGGTCGATGATGCCGAATTTGCCCTCCTCGAAGCCGGTTTGGATCAGGCGCAAGGCCTCCGCGCTTTTGGGCAGGATGCGCTCGCGGTGGGCCGCGACCTGTTTGGAGGCTGCCAGATAGCGCGCGGCCGCCGCGCGCCACTCGGTGATCAAGCGTTGTTCGGTGGCCAGGCTGCTGGCGTCGGCCTCCCGCAGCTCGGCCCGTGCCGCCTGCTGGTTGCCCTTGTTGCGGTCAAACAGCGGCAGCGGCAGGGTGAAGCGCAACTCCATCAGGTTTTCCTCGGCCGCCTCGTCACGGCCACCCGCCACACCCACTTTGAGGTCGGGCAGGGGTTCCAGCCCGGCGCGCCGCAAGGCCGCCGTCGCCTGGTCGCATTGCGCGCGCGCCGCCACCATCGCCGGATGCCCGGCTAGCCAGCCCGCGGGCGTCAACCGCAGCAGCGCCAGGTCGCCGGATTCGTTCGGAGCGCCGCTCAGCGGGCTGGCGCGCAGGTCCGGCCGCCCTAACAACCGTGCCAACTCCTGGCGGGCTTCGGCGGTTGCGCGCGCCGCCTCGATGGGTTCGGCCTGGGTTTGCGCGAGTTGGATTTCGGCGCGGAGTTGTTCCTGCAAAGTGGTCTCGCCGGCGGCATTGCGTTGGCCGGCGGCGGCGGCGGCGGCTTGCGCCACCTTGACCAGGTCATCGGCCACGGCCGCGCAGCGTTCTGCGGTTTGCACCTGGCAATAGGCGATCTTGACCGCGCGCACCAGTTCCACGCGCTGCAACCGCCAGGCGGCGGTACCCGCCGCGGCGCCTGCGGCACCGATCTCGATATCAGCCTGCTTTTTTCCGGGATAGGGAATCACCTGGGAAAATCCGGCCATGTGTTTTGCCTGCGACATGCGCGACCGGCTGACCGGCATGTCTTGGGAAAACACTTCGAGTTCCGGGTTCGGCCACGCACGGGCTTGCACCGCCCGCCCGCCCGCCGCCTCCTTGCGCGCGGAGCCCGCCTCGAGGTCCGGATTATGCGCCAACGCCAAACGGAGCGCCCGGTCTAACGACAAAGCGCCGCCTCCCGCCTCCCGCGGCTCCTTCGGCCGCGGCCGTTGCGCGCCAGGCCGCGGCTCGGCGGCCCAACCCGGCAGCGTCACCGCCGCCACCAGTCCCATACACAATAAAAAATTCGACAATCGTTGCGGCTGCATAAAAAATTCCACGTTTTGCGTTTGGATGCGAGCCAGCGGATTGCCGGCTCACGAATCACGGGTCGCCGGTGAGGCGTCCCCCTTGCGCCGGGCATCCATGCCCGGCCTGCCACTCCTCAGCACACGGCGGATGGCGCGCGCGGCGCAGGTGCCGCGCGGAAGACAAATTGCCAGACTCGCTGCCACCCGGGCGGGGCACCGGTGGCCTCATTGAGGATGATCGCGGGCGTCAACAGGCGGCGGCAAGCCACCGGTTCCCACCCAGTGAGCGCCTCACAGGAGGCCGCGGGCGCGCACAACAAGTCCCTTTTGACGACATAATTGCCGGTCTCGATGACTGTGCAGACCGCCGACTGGCAATCGCCGCTGCCACTGCATCCGCAATGATTCTCGCAGCAGAGCGCCGCCGCGTCGCAACCGTCCAAACTCGCCAATTGGCAATGCATCGTGAGCGGCAGCCAGAGGGCAGCCAACCCTAATGCCAGCAATCGAACAGCGGGTGTCACAACTTGAAGCTAGGAGGGATCCGAGGCGGAGCAAGCGTAATGTGGAACGGCTGGCGCCGCGCGGCCACGCCTTGGCGGCCGTTTTGCGGGACTGGCCCGCCACCTTGCTTATTGGAGCCTGGATTGGCAACGCTCAGCCCGAATTCTCCCCGACCCCGAGTTCCAACCTCGCGGAAATCCTTGGACTGAGGCCCGCCGGCGTCCCGGCCGTGGCTTCGGCCCAGGGATTTTTTGTGTGACGCATCCAGCACGCGGGCTTGATCTTTGCACCCGGCAAGACGAGCCTCTGTGTGCTCCGCGCAGGAGCCCCCAGCCATTTTTTGAATGACCACTCATAAGACGACTCCCCACAAGGACGACATTGCCGACTTGGAGCCCTTCGCCGGGCTCGGCATGGAAAGTGTCTTTGTGGTGACGACAGTGCGCCAAGCCGGGCTGGCCTTGGAAGAACTGCTGAGCGTTGGAGCCGTGGGCTTCGACACCGAGTCCAAGCCCACGTTTCACAAAGGCCAGAAATCCGAAGGCCCGCATGTGCTGCAATTTGCCACGCTCGAGAAGGCCTTCATTTTCCAATCCGCGTTCATTGAGAGTCACCCGGTGATCATCGAGTTGCTGCAATCCACCCTCCTGATCAAGATCGGCTTCGGCCTCGGCGGCGACCTCCATCAGATTGCGAACCGTTTCGGCATCCACCCCGCTGCCATCGTCGACCTCGACCGCTCGTTCAAGAAGCTTGGCTACCGCAACGCCGTCGGCGCCAAATCGGCCGTCGCCATGTTCTTCAATCGCAAGCTCTTGAAATCCAAATCCGTCACCACCTCAAACTGGGCGCTGCGCGATTTGTCCGAACGCCAGTTGCTCTACGCCGCCAACGATGCCTACGCCGCTCTCCGGATTTTCCATGCCCTGCATGCGGTGACGCCTGCTCCCGATGCGTAAGCCAAACCCGAGCGAAAAATCCTGACAATCAAGCGGGGTTGACAATATCTGCTTGCAGAAGGTGAGATTTGAGTTACCACAGCTCGTGATGAAATCAATCCTGCTAATCGCACTTGCCACGGCCGCCGTGCTAACCAGTTCCTGCAATACATTCATCGGCATGGGTCGTGACTTGCGGATCGCCGGCGAAGGCATGGAAAAAAGTGCCAACAAGACCCAACACAACAACGGCGGCGGCAGCAGCGACACCTCGGGCGCGCCGGTTTACTAGCCCCTAGGCCGGCAGGGCTCAATACGCCCGCCAGAACGCCAGCGCACAGACCAAAGTCGCGACGCCGTAGCCGAGACCGGCCAGGGACAGTGCCGTCCAGCGTTTGGAGTCAGCCGTGACCCAGGTGACGGCATCCCGGAACCAATAGGGCATGCCAACGCAGAACAGCGAGGCGGTCAGCAAACCGTAAGCGTAGATCGGCACGAACAAGCGCGACGCGGGGTCTTTGAGAAAAGCCGCTTCCAACAGCGGCGAGGCGGCCATCAAACCCACCACGCCGAGCGCGCGGACCGCCAGAAAATCCCTGACACTGGAGGCGACCAAGAACATGGAAATCGGCACCAGGATGCGCAGCAGCGGCTTGGCACCGTTGAATTCGCCCAAGTCCATGGCCAGTGCGCTGAGTCGGCCGAACCCATCGGGTGCCACCAGCAACCAGAACCAGGCGAGACCAATGCCCAGCAGGATTTGGCCAAGCGTTTGGTCGCGCGGAAACTTGTTGAGGAAGCCCTGGACCATGGCGGGTTTGGCCAGCATCAGCGCGTGGCTGCTGATCAGCCAAGCGCTCAGAATCAGACCGACGGTGAAAAGCGAGAGATGTTGGTAAGGGTGCATCGGATCCATGCGGCCACTGGCTTAGGGCGCGGTCACTGAACATTCAAGCGCCAACTCGCCTGCGGCACCTGTTCATAGGGGTGCAGGACAAAAATGTTATCCTAGACATGAAGAGTCCGCCGCTCCTTGTGATTTTTTTGTCCTGCCCCCTGTTCAGTGTCGAGCGCGATTCCAGGTTGCCTGGCGCGTGCGCGCAGCGTAGAAGCCGCCATGCTTGAAAGCGTGCGCGCCGACAAATGGCTGTGGGCGGTGCGGTTGTGCAAAACCCGCGGTGCTGCGGCGGAGTTATGCGCGACGGGCAAAGTCAAACGCGGCGGCCACCCGTTGAAAGCTGCGACGATGGTCCGGCCCGGGGACACGGTGGAAATCCCGTTTTCCGAGGGCCCGGGCGTCCGGACGATTGCCGTGCAGGCGGTGATCGGCCAGCGGGTGGGCGCGCCCGAAGCGCAGGCGTGTTACGCCGATCAGACCCCACCGGAGGTTTTTGCCGCCCTTCATCTCTGGCTGGCCGCCAAACAGGAAGCTGCCAAAGGTCGGCCCACGAAAAAAAACCGACGCGAGATCGACAAGATCCACGGGTTTTGGGATGGCTGCCGGTGACCCCGCTGCCACATTGGTGGATGGTTTGCAATCCAGCCCTTTACAAGCGGGAAAATCCCTGCCAAACCCCGTGCAATTTAGCCGCCCTGCCGCGCAGCCCATCCTTCCTCTGATCATGCCCAAAGACACCACCATCCACAAAATTCTCGTCATCGGTTCCGGCCCCATCGTCATCGGCCAGGGCTGCGAATTCGATTATTCCGGCGTCCAAGCGTGCAAGGCGCTCAAGGAAGAAGGCTATGAGGTCATCCTCGTGAACTCCAACCCGGCCACCATCATGACCGACCCGGAGTTTGCCCACCGCACGTACATCGAGCCGATCACGCCCGAGGTGGTGGAAAAAATCATCATCCGCGAGAAACCCGATGCCCTGCTCCCGACGCTCGGCGGGCAGACGGCGCTCAACACGTCGATGGAGCTGTTCAAGTCCGGCGTGCTCGAGCGCCACAACGTGCGCATGATCGGCGCCACCGCCGATGCCATCGACAAGGGCGAGGACCGCCTGCGCTTCAAGGAGGCCATGCTCAAAATCGGCCTCGACCTGCCGCTCTCCGGCGTCGCCCACACCGTCGAGGAAGCCCGGAAGGTGTCCGAGGAAATCGGCCGTTTCCCGCTCATCATCCGGCCCGCGTTCACGCTGGGCGGTCAAGGCGGCGGCATCGCCTACAACCGCGAGGAGTTCGAGGAAATCATCATTCGCGGCCTCGACCTCTCGCCGGTTTCCGAAGTCCTCATCGAGGAATCGCTGCTCGGCTGGAAGGAATTCGAGATGGAAGTCATGCGCGACCGCAACGACAACTGCGTGGTCATCTGCTCGATCGAAAACCTTGATCCCATGGGCGTGCACACCGGCGACTCGATCACCGTGGCTCCGATCCAGACGCTCACCGACCGCGAATACCAGATCATGCGCGACGCGTCGTTTGCCTGCATCCGCGAAATCGGCGTGGAAACCGGCGGCTCGAACATCCAGTTCGCCACCGATCCCAAGACCGGCCGCATGATCATCATCGAGATGAACCCGCGCGTCTCGCGCTCGTCCGCCCTGGCCTCCAAAGCCACCGGCTTCCCAATCGCCAAGATCGCCGCCAAGCTCGCCGTCGGCTACACGCTCGACGAGCTGCCCAACGACATCACCCGCGAGACGCCCGCCTCGTTCGAGCCGACCATCGACTACGTGGTCACCAAGGTGCCGCGCTTCACGTTCGAGAAATTCCCCACCGCCAATTCGGTGCTGACCACCTCGATGAAATCGGTGGGCGAGGCGATGTCCATCGGGCGCACGTTCAAGGAGAGCATGCAGAAATGCCTGCGCTCGTTAGAAACCGGCCGCTGGGGGTTCGGCTTTGACAACAAGGACCCGCTCAACCCGACCAAGGAGGAGATCACGCGCAAGCTCCAGATCCCCAACGCCGAGCGCATCTTCTGGCTGCAAACCGCCTTCACCAACGGCTGGTCCCTCGACGAAGTCCACGCCGCCACCCAGATCGACCCGTGGTTCCTCGGCCACCTCCAACAGATCGCGCAGGAGGGGAGTCATCTCTCCTCACTCCAACAGGCTGGAAGTCCGCCGTCCGAGTCGGACGAGACGTCCAACCTCCGCCGCCTCAAGAAACTCGGGTTCTCGGACCGCCAGATCGCCAAGGCCCGCGGCACCACCGAGGACGCGATCCGCGCCCAGCGCAAGGCCGCCGGCATCATCCCGACTTACCGGTTGGTGGACACTTGCGCCGCCGAGTTCGAGGCCTACACGCCGTATTTCTACTCGACCTACGGCGATGAAAACGAGGCCCGCGAGTCCGACAAGAAGAAGATCATCATCCTGGGCGGCGGTCCAAACCGGATCGGCCAGGGCATCGAGTTCGACTACTGCTGCGTCCACGCCGCCTTCGCCCTGAAAGAACTGGGCTACGAGACGATCATGGTGAACTCCAATCCGGAAACTGTCTCCACCGACTATGACACGTCCGACAAATTGTTTTTCGAGCCGCTCACGCTGGAAGACGTTCTCAACATCTGCGATCAGGAAAAACCCCATGGCGTGATCGTCCAGTTCGGCGGCCAAACCCCGCTCAACCTGGCCGCCGACCTCGAACGTCACGGCGTGCCCATCATCGGCACCTCGCCCAAGTCCATCGAACAGGCCGAGGACCGCAAGTTCTTCTCCGCGCTGTTAGACAAGCTCGGCCTCAAGCAAGCCGAGGCCGGCACCGCCACCCACGAGGCCGAGGCCCTCACGGTGGCCAACCGCATCGGCTACCCGGTGCTGGTGCGCCCGTCGTTTGTGTTAGGCGGCCGCGCGATGATGATCGTATACAACGACACCGAGCTCTCGCGCTACATGCGCGAGGCCGTCACCGCCTCGCCCGAGCGCCCGGTGCTCGTGGACCGCTTCCTAGACAACGCCACCGAGGTGGATGTCGATTGCATCTGCGACGGCGAAATCGCCGTCGTCGGCGCCATCATGGAGCACATCGAGCAAGCCGGCATCCACTCCGGGGACTCGGCCTGTGTGATTCCCTCGTTTTCCCTATCGGATTCCATCAAGGAGGAAATCGTCCGCGCCGCCAAGGAGTTGGCCCGCGAGCTCAACGTGCGCGGCCTGATGAACATCCAGTTCGCCGTCAAGGATGAAGCCCTTTACGTCATCGAGGTCAACCCGCGCGCATCGCGCACCGTGCCGTTTGTGTGCAAGGCCACCGGCGTGTCGCTGGCCAAACTCGCCGCCAAAATCATGGTCGGCCACAAACTCAAGGACCTCGGGTTCACCGAGACCATCGTCCCGCCGCACTTCTCGGTCAAGGAAGCCGTCTTCCCGTGGAACCGCTTCCCGGGCATCGACATCGTGTTAGGCCCGGAAATGAAGTCCACCGGCGAGGTCATGGGCATCGACGCCGATTGGGGGATGGCCTACGCCAAGGCCCAGATCGCCGCCTTCAACCCGCTGCCCACCACTGGCAACGTCTTCCTGTCGGTCGCCGATCTGGACAAAAACCGCACCGTGCCCGTCGCCCGCGATCTCGTGGACCTCGGCTTCAAGATCTTCGCCACCGGCGGCACCCACACCCGCCTCGCCGCCGAGGGCATCGCCTGCACCCGTGTTTACAAACTCGCCGAGCAGGCCCGCCCGAACGTCATCGACATGATGAAAAACCGCGAGATCCACTTCGTGGTCAACACCCCAAGCACCCACGAGGCCCGGGCCGACGAGGTGTGCATCCGCGCGACGGCCATCGCCCAGAAAATCTCCAACGTCACCAACCTGTCGGCCGCCGAGGCCTCGGTCAAAGCGATGCGCTCGCTCAAGGAGCAGGAACTCACCGTCAAAAGCATTCAGGAGTATCACGCGTGAGGCAATTGTAGCGGCGGTGTGTCACCGTCGCACTCTTTGCGACGCTCATAGAGCGACGCTACATTGCGCCGGCCTGCCCCCGTCGCTCATTTCTAGCAATTCAAATCGCCCCATGCGTCGCGCGCATCCGCGGGCAATTCGCGATGAAGGTCCCATTGGCCGGTGGCTTTGAGCGTCAGACGATAATCATATTTCAGATGTGCCTCACCGTTGTTGGATAGGACGACCACTCCGATGTTTTGCGCGGTGAGCATGTCGAGAATGGCGGCGATTTTGGCCGTAGGCAACGAGCTCCCGGGGCGGTCAAGAAAAACAAATGCCGGGCGCGCCAGCAGCAGCCGGGCGATGGACAACAAATGTTGCTCGCTGATGGAAAACGCCTCGTCCCAATCCTTGTCGGCACCGAGCCCACCCGCGTGCTCCACGGTCTCGACGAGTTCCAGCTTGCGCAGCACCGCGATGATTTCAGAGTCCGCCATCACGGCTTCCTTGCCGGTGCGCAACAGCACATCGCGCAATGTCCCTGGCGACAGATAGGGCCGTTCCGGCAAGAACATGATCTCTTCCAAGCCGGGCCGCACCACCGTGCCCGTGCCGCATTCCCACAAGCCCGCGGTCACCCGGAACAAGGCGATGTTCGCCGCATCATCGTCCCCGCAGACGATCCAGCTCGACCCGCGGCAAATCTCCAGATTCAAGTTCGCGATGAGCACGCTGCTCATATCCGGGGATTGGATCGTCACCTTCTCATAGGCCACACGTTCCGGCTGCTCATCGATGGTGATCCCGCTATACTGCACTTGGTGCACCCGGTCCAGCGCCTCACTCAGCACATGCAGCCGCGCGGTCACCGCGGCGAAGGCCGAGATCGACTGGAATTGGGTCACCACCAGCGAAAACGCCCCCAACAGCGTGGCAAAGGCCATCGTGGCCTGGGTGATCACCCCGAACTCCACCTCGCCGCGCATGAACAGCGGCGCGATGATGAACGCCGGAATGATCTGGATGAAGTAATTATATCCGTTGGTGAAAACCCCGACGTTGCGGTTGATGCGGATCAGCCGCCGGAAGTTGCCCGTCAGGTCGTTGAGGCGCATTTTCAACCGCGCTTTGAACCGCCCTTCACGATGCGCCAGGGCGATGGACTCGGAGTTTTCCCGCACATGGATCAGATCGGCGCGGAAATTTGCCTCCATGTCGAGTTGGTTGTAGTTGAGGCGGATCATCCGCCCTCCTAACAGCACGGTGATCAGCGTGCCGCACGCCGCGTACAGCACCGCGATACCAAACAGGAACGGGCTAATGCTCCACAACACTCCGGAGAACGAAATGGCGGTGAGCGTGCCATTGAGGATCAACAGCATAAAGGACAGAGTGGTGGTGGTAAACGCCTTGATGTCCTCCGCGATCCGCTGGTCGGGATTGGCTACGCCCGTGGTGCTGTCCAGCTTGAAATATGCGCGCTCGCTGAGGTAGGATTCGGTGAGCCGCCAGGTCAGTTGCTCCCGCCACAAGATGCCAAGGCGCTCCTCGGTGAAACGATAAAATGCCAGCACCACCGCCGAGGCGATAAAGACCACCGCATAGATCAGGGCTTGGCTCTGGAATACCGGGGAGTTCTTGTCCGCGATGGCAGTCATGAATCCCCGCCCGACGTAGCTGTTGAGCACATTCAAGCCGGTGATGGCGATCATCATGACAACCAACATCGCCGCGAACCACATCGCTTTGGGCCCCTGCTCGGACTTGACCAGCATTTGGAGGGCGCCGCAAAAGCGTTTCCAAGTATCGCGTAGGATCTGCTTTTTGTCGGTGGGCATCGCAAGGGTGGCAGGAGTTCGCTCACCGCCTCGATTATCCGGAACGATCAACGAACCCCTTAGGCATGAGTCGCAAATAATCCCGGCCTTGGCAAAGACAATCTGCCTTGACTAGGATAATCCTAGTCCGCCCTTCGAGCGGTCATTTCACCCAGCAACCGCTGGCAATCCGGGCCGTCGGGTTGCGTGCTCAGAGCGGCCATGGCTCCCGCTCCGGATCGCCGGGACCCGCGCCCAACTGCCGCCGGTGGGTGATCGCGCCGAGGTTGGCCTGAAGGTGTTTGGCGAGATCCCCGGCAAGGAAGCGCAGCACATGGCAGCCGTGTACTTGGAGCGGGGCGTCCTTGCGCCGGTCACGGCGCGATAGGCCGCCGGCTCAGCGAGGTGCTGCGGCCCGGCGATCTCGATGGCCAGGTTTAGTCGCGCGCATAACAAGTCGGCTGCCAGTCCGCTCCAACCGTCGAAGGGGATCGGCAGTTTGATATTCCATTCAAACAGCCCGGCAATTTCCGTTAGAGACTCAAGACGTTGGAAAAAACCGCCTACGCTGCGCTGCGGGCGCGCTGGCAACCGGTGGCATCGGGGGGGTGGTTTGGCCGATGCTCCGGAGGACGGCGGGTCGTACGATTTGGTGGTGGTGGGCGGTGGCATTGCTGGCACGGCGGCGGCGATTTCGGCCGCCCGCAACGGCCTCCCCGTCGCTTTGATTCAAGACCGGCCGGTGCTGGGCGGCAATGGCTCGTCGGAAGTGCGCGTCTGGCCCGAGGGCAAAACCCGCCAGGCCCCGTTCCCTCATGTCGGCGAAATCGTCGATGAATTGGTGCCTGCCAAAGGTCGCGGCGACGGCCATGCCAAGGGCGGGGCGATCTATGCCGACGAGCGCAAACTCGCGGTGGTCCGCGCCGAGAAGCGCATCACCTTGCTCACCGAGCAGCGGGTCACCGGCGTGGTGGCCGATCACGAAGTGGCCGCTGATGGCAAAATGGGCTCCAGCAATCTGTGGAATGTGCTGGATGTGGCGGACCCCGTGCAAGTGCTCAAGTGCAAGGACAAGGATGCGCTCTCGCTGGCGATCCACGAGGGTGCGGCGGCCGTGCCATTTCCCCGCTGCCCGTGGGCGGTCGATCTCAGCACCAAGCCGTTTCCCCGGCGCTCACCGGCGGGCGGCAAACCGGCCAAGAACCTGCGGCAAGACCTCGGCGCCTGGTTCTGGGAAAGCGGCTGTGACCGCGACCCGGTCACCGAGATCGAATACATCCGCGACCTCAACCTGCGCGCCATGTATGGAGCGTGGGATACCCTGAAAAACGTCGACAAGCTCTATCCGAATCATCGCCTCGGGTGGGCCGCCTACATCGCCGGCAAGCGCGAGTCCCGAAGGCTGTTAGGCGACATGGTGCTAACCGGAAAGGATTTCCGCGAGGGCACCCCATTCCCCGACGGCTGCTTCCCGTGCTCTTGGCACATCGATATCCACACGCCCGATCCCGCCTTCGACAAAGGCCATCCCAAGGGCGACGAGTTCACCCCCACCTTCACCCACGGCAAGGAGTTCACCTACAAGGGACCCTGCTGGGCGCCCTACCGCACCCTCTACAGCCGCAACATCTCCAACCTGTTTATGGCCGGGCGCGACATCAGCGTCAACCGCGAAGGCCTCGGCCCGGTGCGGGTGATGAAAACCTGCGGCATGATGGGCGAAATCGTCGGCCAGGCCGCCGCCCTCGCCAGCCGCCACCACACCACGCCGCGCGGGGTCTATCAGAACCACCTCGCCGAGCTGCTCGCCATGATGGCCCGGCCCGGCAAGTGAGGACTCAATGATTCCAAATGGCCGCGGCATCGAGCGCCATGGACTGCTCGGTGCCGGTAAATTGGCCGCGGGCACGGAGGAAATCCAGCAGTTCTGCGGCGGGCATGTTATCGGCACAACAGGTGTGCAACAGGGCCGCGGCACCGAATTTCTGGTCGATGGCACACACCCACTCTGCTTGCATCGAGTCTCATGATGTATTGGAGGCCGGCTCAGTCGCTGAGTTCGAGGGCGGAGCGATCCCTGAGTAGGATCTCGGGCCGGCGCAGGCCGAAACTCTTTTGTACATTGACCGGGCCGTGGAGGCGGATTTTCTTGCCAATGAGCGGGGTGAGCGCCGACTCCGAGAGCTCCGCGGCGGCGGTTTTGCATGCGACCGCGCCCCGCGCGTCGTCTTTTTCTGGGGCGATCGAGAACAGCAGATACATGGTTTTCTTCTTGCCCGAAAAATCAATCTTGGCGAGGACGCCCTCGACGACGACTTCCTGGTCCTCGTATTGGGCGAGAAGTTCGTGGTTGGTCCAAGGAATCACGCCACGAGGTGACGGGTCCGCAGCCGGTTGAGCGATCCGAGCAGTGGGCTGCACCACCCCAGGCTCGGGCCGCGTCGGATCCGGCAAGGGCAGGGCATCCACCGTGGTGGCGGCGGACGGGACCGCCTGAGCCGCGTCCGATGCGGGGCGGCGGACGAACAACCAACCGCCCAGGCCGGCGGCCAAGCTTGCCAGGCCGAGGTTGGCAACCCACAGGCCGATGACGGGCGCGGGCATCCTGGAACGCGGGCTCGCGGGCGGAGTCACCAGGTGCCGGGTGGCATACGGTGGGGTCGCGCCGGCCGCCGCGGCCAGCGCTTCCTGCGCCTCGTGGAGACTGGCGGTGCCCGCGGCACCGCGCAGCCAGTTGAGCCACCGGCCGAGCCCGCCGCCCGCCCGGGCGGACACCCGCCGGTCGTGCCAGCCGAGCAGGTTTTCAGCTAGCGTTAGAATCTCGGCCAGGCCGCGGGATTTTTCCGCCTCCCCCAGCCACGTCAGCGGAGAAATCCAAAAGGTGAACCGGCGGCCGCTGCATTGGCTGCCGACGATGATGGATTGCAGATCGGTTTCCACCCAGACGGCCTCCTCTCCTAACAGATCAGAGAGTGCCGCGCAGACCTCTAACACCTGCGTGAGCAACTCGGTGGCAACGGGTATGGGCAGCGGACCCTGGGCCATGAGCGCCTGGAGCGGAGCGCCCTCGATCCACTCGGTGGCGATGAATGGCATGCCATCCACGGGATCGCAGCCGCCGGCAATGACCGAGCGCAGCGCGGGATGACTCAAACCGGCGAGCCGGTCGAGGGCGCAGCGGTAAGCGGGTTGTTCCGCGGCATTCAGGCCGCCGCCATCGACGCCGAAGGGGAAAAACCGCCGCAGCGCCACGGGCTGGCCGGTATCGGTATCTAACGCGCGGAAAACGACCCCGGACATGTCTTGGGCGATCAGATCCTCGATATGGAAGCGCTGGATCACGGATCGTCCTTGTAGCAGAAAAAAATCCGCGTGGCAACTCCGCTCGATACCGGCGGCGCTTATTCGCCCAGCGGCGTGAACACCACCTCGGCAAACCGCTGCGGCTGATGGAAATCGGGATCGCCCCCGCCCAGCGCGGTGGCGCTCACAAAGCGCTGCGCGGGCGACCCGAGAATCATCGCCACGTTGACCCGTGAGCGCGCCCCGAAATCCAACCGGGCCCGGAGCAAGTCGAGCGGGATGGCCATCGCCGCGACCCACGCGCCATCCTCGGCCAGGTCGGAAAACGTGGCCACCTCGGGCATGGCAATGTCGATTTCCTCGGCCCTGACGCGCGGCGCGCTGAATTCGCACGACCACCAAGCACCGTTGGGCGCGAGGTTGAACTCAAAATAGCGGCCGCTCACCGGGTCCGCAATGAACCACTCCGCCACGTCGTAGCGCCACAGCTGCGCCTGAAATATCCCGGGGCGCGACTGCGGGTGGAGCTGGGCCGGCGCACGGTGATGGGCGACAAACCACAGCCGCTCATCGTCCATGGCCAGGGCAAACGCGGCGGCGGGCTGCACCGGGGCTCCCCGCCAGTCCGTGTCCAGACCCAGCAGCGGCAGATCCAACTGCCCCCACTGCAGCGGGTGAGCACGGGTGAAAATCGTCATGGCGCAAACTGGCCTGCGCCTGGCGCTGCTGTCGAGGAGGGAGCGCGGGGTCAACTTGCGCGCCGGCGTCATGGCGGTTAGATCAGCGCAATACTTAAGATTTCCAAACCTTTTTGCAGGAGCGCGGCAAAGATATTTCACTGAAATTGGCGCGTGGAACCGGCCAGAAGCAATTGATAACCAATGCTTACGGCATCGCGTGTGGGTCTCGGGCGGGAACTTCCGTGAAAATCATCGCCATGCGGGTGGGCATATGGTTTCAAGCGGCGCAGCCGCAAAATGGTTCATGACTCGTCCCCGCACACGACCCGGCTTTTACAGCACCATTGAATACATCGGCCCGCGTCCGCAGAAGCCGAAGCGGCCGCCTTTTTTCGGTGGCTGGGTGATTGTGGTGATCGCGGTGGGCATTGCCAGTTGGTTCGGGAAGCCCTTGGTGCCGTTTCTCAAGGCGGCGCAGGAAGGCGTGTCCACCGAGCAGGCGGCCATGATCATTGGCTCGCTGGCGCAAAGCGGCGGCTTGGGCGGCAAGCTGGCCGCCACCGCGCTCACGCATTCAGGCGAAACCGTGGTTTTCGACGCGTCGTATTCCAAAATCGCCTACCCCAACGGCGATGTGGCACCCGGCAAGGGTGCGGCGGCCGATGTGATCATCCGCTGCTATCGCAAACTCGGCATCGATCTCCAAAAAGAGGTCCATGAGGACATGACCGGACATTTCCGCAAGTACCCGCAATTGTGGGGAGCCCGGGTGGCGGACACCAACATCGACCACCGCCGAGTGGCCAACCTGCAACGCTTCTTCGAGCGCAAGGGTCAAACGCTCACGCCATCGCGCGATCCCGCTGACTACCATCCCGGCGACATCGTGGTGTGGTCGTTGGCCAATGCCGACCCGCATATCGGCATCGTGGTGCCCGGCCCGGGCAACCGCGCCGGCGAAGCGTGGGTGGTCCATAGCCTGGGTTCCGGGGTGAAATGGGAGGCGGCGCTCTTCGATTACAAAATCGTCGGGCATTTCAGCTACCCCGTGGCGGGACTGTAGCGGCGGTCTGTGACCGTCGCTAGCCAACCCTGTAGCGGTCTGTGACCGTCTCACGCTTCAGCACTTGCCGGGTCCATGACTGGCCACAGGCAGCCCGCGACGGGCACAGACCGCCGCTCCCATGTCGCTAGTCTTTGACGTAGGGCAGCCGCCAGGACAGGACGGCGGCGGGCAGCATCAGCACGCCGGCATAGAGCAAGGCGGCGCGGTGGTCGCCGACGTTGGAGTAGAGGCCGAAGAAGACCGTGCCGAAGGCGGCGGCGATGCGGCCGATGTTATAACAGAACCCGGCGCCGGTGGTGCGCAGCAAGGTGGGAAACAACGGCGGCAGATACATCGTGAACAACCCGAACACACCCTGGCAAAAGCCGATCAGCGGAAACCACCATAGCAGCGCGGCGTGGTCGCGCGGCACGCCATAGGCCCCTAGCATCGCGGCGAAATACCCCACAAAAGTCCAGGCGATCGTCGCGCGGTAGCCGATGAGCCGGGCGAGCGAGGCAGAGAAAAAGTTGCCGGCAATCGACGATCCAATGACCAGATAGAGTGCGGTGCTGGCGAGTTGGTTGCGTTGGGTCGGGCTCATGGCGAGCACTTCGGGCAGGTTGCGCAAGTGCTGTTGGTGCCAGAACATGAACGCCCAGTGGGCGGTTAGCGAAACCGCGCACACCGTCATGACCCAGAGCGTGACGCGCCGCGCCGGACCGTGGAACAACTCGGCGAGGCGCGGCGCGTGGTCGCGCGCGGAGGCCCGGGCGCGGTGCCACTCGTCAGGTTCGGGCACGGCGCGCCGGATCCAGAACACCACCAGCGCGGGCACCACTCCCACCAGAAATAAGCAGCGCGGCGGTGCCGCGGCTAACAGGACGTTGGCCAGGCCCGCGCCCAGGATGCCGACGTTCACCCCGCATTGCAGGGTGGCGGCGATCCACGGGCGCATGGTTTTGGGCCAGGTTTCGGCCAGCAACGAGGCACCCACCGCCCACTCGCCGCCAATGCCCAGGGCCGCGACAAAGCGCAGGATCATCAGCTGCCACCACGTTTGCGCGAAAAACGACAACCCGGTGAACAGGGCGTAGGTCAGGATGGTGAGACTCAAGGCCCGCGCCCGCCCCATCCGGTCGCCCAGCAAGCCGAAAAACCCGCCGCCCAGCGCCCAGCCTAACAAAAACGCGGCCTGGATGATTGAGGCATAGCGGCCCACCGCGGGATCGGTGGTGGCCAGGCCACCGAGCAGCAGCGCGACGAACGGCGCGGCCACCAGCGTGTAGAGGTGCATGTCAAGGCCGTCGAACATCCAGCCCAGCCAGGCGGCGATGCCGGACTTCCACTGGGACGGGGAAATCTCCCGCAGGCAGCGGGCCTCGCCCGCCGCAGGCGGTGTGGCGCGGCCAGCAACCGGCCTGGATGTGGGTTCGCTCGTCAAGGTGCCGCGAGGGTTAGTTGGCGGCGCGGTGCTTGTCGATGGTTTCAATCCAGCCACAGACGAATCATCCCAATGGCGATGGTGCGGCGGTTGGGTTGGATGTTCAGCGAGCTCCGTGCTCGCTGGGTGTCTCAAGCTGGAGTTGGCGCTCGCGGGTGGGCGGCGCGGCTTCCCATTCCTGGAGGAAGGCCTGGATCTCGGTGAGGAGGGTCTCGCAGTGTTTGTTCCACTTCGAGGTGCCACGCAGGATCAGCGCGCTTTCGCGCTGGCCGGTAAAAGCAATGTGCTCGGCACCCGCGGCGCGCAGTTCGCGCAGTTCGACGCGCAGGGTGGCGAAAAACGCCAGCTCGAAGCCATTGCGCGCCTCGAGCGCGGCGCGCACCAGGGGCACGGTCACCGGCGGGGCGAGTTGCTCGAGTTTCGCGGCGATGGGCTCGCAGCCGATCTTGATCAACATGCGGCGCATCCGGTCGTAGAGGTCCTCGAGCGCAAGCAGCCTGAGCGGGCACTTGGTTTCCAAGTATTTGACAATGCCGCCGCGGATGTCGGCCACAAACGGGAAATCCTCGCGATCCGCGGCGCGCGCGGCGCGGCGCAACGCGTCATCGAGCCAAGCGGTGCCGTAGTCGATCACCTGATAGCGGCCGATTTGCAGGGCGGGGCGGTTGCCGATGAGTGAAATCACGATGAGTGGGGAGTAAGGCGGGCGGTTGCAATCAATCCTTGAACAAGCGGCGTTGGAACGGATCACGCGCCGCGCGCCGCGACAGCGATTGGATCACCTGCACGAACTCGTTGACGTCCTCGAACTGGCGGTACACCGAGACGTAGCGGACGTAGGCCACCGGGTCGATCTGATGGAGCTTGTCCATCACCTTGCCGCCGATGATGGCCGAGGGCACTTCGCTGAGGTGATCCTTGTGCAGGTCTGTTAGAATCTCCTCCACCGCGCGTCCGAGTTGTTCCATCGACACCGGGCGTTTTTCGCAGGCCTTGACCAAGCCGCTCATGAGTTTCTCGCGGTTGAGCGACTCGCGGGTGCCGTCGCGCTTCAGGACGCGCAACTCGGTGCGTTCGATCTGCTCGTAGGTGGTGTAGCGGTACGCGCATTGCAGGCACTCACGACGCCGCCGAATCGCCGTTCCATCCTTGCAGGATCTGGAATCGAGGACCTTGTCATTGATGGAACCGCATTGAATGCAACGCATGAGGCGAGTGGAAATCTACAGCCGTAGGGATAACCCTGCCGCGACCGACGTCAACAGCAAAACCATCACAATTTTAGCTGCCTTTCGGCGATAGTCCACGGCGCCGAAGCAAAGTTTTTAAGATGCGCCGCGCTCCAAGGTGGCCAGGTGGCGCGGCCTCGATGAGGCCGCGGTCAAAGGGTGAACCCAGCAATGCAAATATGTCCAAACTGGGGCATCTCTTTGGCGGGCCGTTGGCCTGCGCCCTCATCGAGAGCGCGCCACCTGCGAGGCCGCGGCCACCTGGCTCAGGTCTTGGCTTTCTCCTCGCGCAACCCGCCAACAAACAACAACGCGGCGGCCACACAGATGCAGGAGTCCGCGACGTTGAAGGCCGGCCACCAGCCGCCGCTCGATGGGACGAGCTTGGCGTAATACGGCAGCTTGATCGCGATGAAATCCACGACGTAGCCCGTGGACAAGCGATGCCAGAGGGTGGCCGCCGGCGCGTGCTCGAGCAGGAACCCCTGGAGCAGCCTGTCAGTTAGATTTCCGGCGATGCCGCAGACCAGCAACGCCACGGCCACCTTGGAGAGCGGGTGGGCGAAGACGCCCTTTTTCCAAAAAAAACGCAGCAGGCTCAGCGCGACGACGGGCACCACCAGAAACACGACGGGGGCCCAGGCCGTGCCATTGCCAAACCCGAAGGCCACGCCCTGGTTATGGACGCGCACCAGATAAAAGAAATTTTCCACCACCTGGATGCTCGCACCATGGTCGGTAGCCGGGGGCGGGAAGGTCGCGATGGTCCAGAACTTCGTGAGCTGGTCGAGCACGTAGAGTGGCAGGGTGAGGAAGATGAGCAGGCGGGGAAAGGTCATGGGGTTCAAAGATAGCGGCGGTCTGTGACCATCGCTGGTTTTTTACAGTCAGAGTCGGTCATAGACCGCCGCTACAGACGTCGTCACATCTCGCGCACAGGCCGCTGGCGAGCAGCGGCTCATGTTTGCGGCAGCGCGGGCAGAGCTCATGTTCGGTCTTGCGGGCGGTGGCCTGCAGGGCGTCGCCGGGGGTGGCGTGCAAGTCGGCGATGATGAAGAACTCGGTGGCGAAGTTGCGCTCGTTGAGCATGGGCAGCAGGGCGGCGTCGCCCGCCGGAACGGTTAGAGTGACGGCAGCCTCGTTGTTGCGGGTGAATTCCTTGGCTTGGATGCGCGCTTCGATGGCGGTCTGGATGACGTATTTGATCTCGAAGAGGCGCGCGGCCTGGTGGCTGGCGGCACCGGGTCCGAAGGCGGGGTTGGGCTCGGGGAAGTCCTGTTCGTGGACGCTTCCGGTGGTGAAGCCGGCGTGTTCCCAGGCCTCGTCGGCGGTGAAGGCGAGGATCGGCGCTAACAGTCTGGCGATGCTGGTGAAGATCTCGAACATCGCGGCCTGCGAGGCGAGCCGGCGCGGCGAGTCGGGCGCGTCGCAATACATCCGGTCCTTGGTGGCATCGATGTAGATGGCGGACAAGTCGTTGGTGCAGAACTGGTTGAGGGTGCTGAAGACCTTGCGGAACTCGTAGGTTTCGTAGCCCTTGCGGCACTCGGCCACCACCTCATGCAGGCGCTCGAGGATCCAGCGGTCGAGCAGGGTGTATTGAAATTGGAAATTGGAAATTGGAAATTTGGAAGGATTGAACCCGTCGAGGTTTCCTAACAGGATGCGCAGGGTGTTGCGCAGGCGGCGGTAGGGCTCGGCCACCTGCTTGAAGAGCTCCTCGCCGAAGGGCACCTCGTTCTGCCAGTCCACCGAGGACACCCACAGGCGGACGATGTCGGCGCCGTATTGGTTGTAAAAATACGCGGCATCAATCGGTTTGCCTGCTTTGGCCGCATCGGACTTCGCAAGTTTTTTCTTGTCCTTGTCGACCACGAAGCCGTGGGTCATGACCGCCTTGTAGGGGGCGGTGCCACGGTAGCCGACGCTGAGCATGAGCGAGCTTTGAAACCAGCCACGGTGCTGGTCGGTGGCTTCCAGATAGAGATCTGCCGGGCAGTGGAGCTCCGGGTGGCGGTCGAGCACGGCGGCGTGCGAGCACCCGGAGTCAATCCAGACATCGAGCGTGTCGCGGCATTTGGTCACCCCGGCGGGCAGGCCGAGGCGCGCGGCGAGTTCGGCGTCGCTGTGCTCGAACCAGAAGTTGGTGCCTTCGGTTTCCACCAACTCGGCGACTTTCAAGGCGAGCTCGGCGGAATAGATTGCTTGGCCGGCGGCATCAAAGAACACCGGCAGCGGCACACCCCAGGTGCGCTGGCGCGAGATGCACCAGTCGGGCCGCGCCTCGACGGTGCCATGGATGCGGTTGCGGCCCCAGGCCGGCAGCCACTCGACCTGGTCGATTTGTTCGAGCGCCTGGCCGCGCAGGGTGTCGAGGCCGATGAAGAATTGTTCGACGGCGCGGAAGATGATGGGTGTTTTCGAGCGCCAGCAATGCGGATAGGAATGTTTGAAAACCTCTCGGCCTAACAAGTGGCCGGAGTCCGCGAGGATTTCGATGATCCGCTCGTTGGACTTGAACACATGCACCCCGATGAGTTCGTCGAGGCCGACTTCGGCGGTGAATTTGCCTTCGTTATCGACGGGTGAGAGCACCGCCAGGCCGTTTTGCTGGCCGGCCACATAGTCGTCGGCGCCGTGGCCGGGGGCGATGTGGACGACGCCGGTGCCGCTCTCGGTGGTGACGAAGTTGGCGAGGATGACTTTCGAGGTGCGCTCGAGGAACGGGTGTCGGGCTTCCAGGTTGGCAAGCTCGCGGCCTTTGATTTCGGCGAGGGATTCCACCAGGGCGAAGCCGGTCTTGGTTTGGAAATCGGCGATGAGTTCCCGCACGATCACCAGGGTTTCCTCCCGGGCTGCGAGCTCATTGGAGAAACGCCCGACCACATAGGTGAACTCCGGATGCACCGCCAGTCCCAGGTTGGCGGGCAAGGTCCAGGGGGTGGTCGTCCAGATCGGGAGGCTCGCGCCGTGCAGAGCGGGCGGGAGCTCAAGATGAGCGGGCTGAAGCCCGCGCTCCATGAACTCGAACTTGACGAAGATGGCCGGACTCTCCTTGTCCTGGTATTCGACTTCCGCTTCGGCCAGCGCGGTTTGCGCGCCGTAGGACCACTGGACGGGCTTCTTGGCCTGATAGATGCGACCGCTCTCCACGAGCTTGGCAAACACCCGCAGGATGCTTGCCTCGTAGCCTGGGTTCATCGTCAGATATGGGTGGGTCCACGCGCCGAACACGCCGAGGCGTCGGAACGACCCGCGCTGGATGTCGATGAACTTGGTGGCAAACTCGGCGCAGCGGCGGCGGATTTCGGCGGGCTCTAGGCCGGCGGTTTCCCGGACCACCTTGAATTCAATTGGCAGCCCGTGGCAGTCCCAGCCGGGAATGAACGGCACGCTGAAGCCGGCCATGGTTTTGGATTTCACCACCAAGTCTTTAAGCAATTTGTTGAGAGCGGTGCCCATGTGGACGTCGCCATTGGCAAAGGGCGGGCCGTCATGGAGGATGAAATCCGGGGATTGTTGCGCGCGCCGCCGGGCCAGGATTTTGGCGTAAAGCCCGTCCTGTTCCCACCGCGCCAGACGCTTGGGTTCGTTCTCCACGAGGTCACCGCGCATCGGGAAGGTGGTCTGCGGAAGGGTCAGCGTATCTTTGTAATTCGGTGCGGCGGCGCTCATGACGGGGCGCGGAAGCTAGCAACCGCCCCCCACCGGGTCAACCACGACAAACGGCAACCCTGTTTTGCGATTGAAATCCTATGGATTCACGACTATGGTCGCATCATGGAATCCGACAGTGCTCGCATGGAAGCCGACGTCCTCACGGCTCGCAGTGTGCCCGTGCGCCAATTCTCGGTGATGCTGCACAACCGCGTCGGTGCGCTGGCCGCCGTGGTCAAATTGCTGCGCACCGCGGCCATTGAGGTCATCGGCCTGAGCATGCAGGACTCGCGGGATGCCACGGTCGCCCGGTTGGTGGTGTCCGACCCTGAGACCACCGCGCAGATTTTCATGGAAAAAGGCATTCCCCATGTCACCTGCGATCTGATCGTGGTTGCGTTGCGCGAATCCGGCCCAGGCCTGCTCCAGTGTCTGGACGCGCTGTTGCTCGCGGAAACCAACATCGATTTCGCCTACGCGTTGCTACCCAGTCCGAGCGGCCACTCCATGCTCGCGATCCACGTCGAGGACCCGGAGTTCGCGGCCACGGTGCTGCACCAAAGCGGGTTCAAGCTGCTTTATCAGAACGACCTCAGCCGGTGACCTGCGGCCAGGGATGAACGTCCTGAAAACCGCGCGGGGCATCGGCGAGATGACATGGCTATTTACCACGGATGAACGGATTGGAACGGATGACACGGAAAGATTTCCGGGTTGGATGATGGATGCTCCAAACATCAGTCAGGTGAAATGCCATATCTCTGCAACTCTTTCTCAATCCGTAAAATCCGTGCAATCTGCCTGAAATTAATTGGATTGCAGTCAGTCAGGCCATCTCGCTGCGCTCGGTTGTGGTTTCCATGTTCCGCCGATAGCCTCAGGCGATCCAGGCGGCGAGGTCGTCCTCGGGGGTTGAAATCGAGCTGATGCCGAAGTTGTCCACCAGCACCTTGGCCACGTTGGGGGACAGGAAGGCAGGCAGGGTCGGCCCGAGGTGGATGTTTTTCACGCCCAGGTGGAGCAGGGCGAGCAGCACGATCACGGCCTTTTGTTCATACCACGCGATGTTGTAGACGATGGGCAGTTCATTGATGTCATCGAGCTTGAACACCTCCTTGAGCTTCAGCGCGATCAGCGCCAGCGAATAGCTGTCGTTGCACTGGCCGGCGTCGAGGACGCGGGGGATGCCGCCGATGTCGCCAAGCTGCAGCTTGTTGTAGCGGTATTTGGCGCACCCGGCGGTTAGAATCACGGTGTCCTGCGGCAGGCCCGCGGCGAAATCCCCGTAATAATTGCGGCTCTTCATCCGGCCGTCGCAGCCGGCCATCACGACGAACTTGCGGATGGCCTTGGTCTTGACCGCCTCCACCACTTGATCGGCGAGGGCCATGACCTGGGCGTGGGCGAAGCCGCCGACGATGCTGCCGGTTTCGATTTCGGTGGGTGGGGCGCAGCGTTTGGCGTGGGCGATGACCTGGGAGAAGTCCTTGGTGTGGCCGTCGGCGCGGGCCGGAAGGTGGATGAACCCGGGAAAGCCGGCCGCGCCGGTGGTGTAGATGCGGTCCTTGTAACCGGCATTGTCTAACGGCGGGACAATGCAGTTGGTGGTGAAAACCACCGGGCCGTTGAAGCTTTCAAATTCTTCGCGTTGCTTCCACCAGGCATTGCCGTAGTTGCCTGCGAGGTGACTGTGCTTTTTGAATGCCGGATAGTAGTGCGCCGGCAGCATTTCACTGTGGGTGTAAACATCCACGCCCGTGCCGGCGGTTTGGTCTAGCAACTCCTCGATGTCTTTCAGGTCGTGGCCGCTGATCAAAATGGCCGGGTTGTTGCGCGTGCCGAGGTGGACCGTGGTGATTTCTGGATTGCCGTAGCGCGTCGTGTTGGCTTGATCGAGCAGCGCCATGGTGGTCACGCCCCATTGGCCGGTTTCCAGCACCAAGGCCACCAACTCGTCGGCCGTCAGGTCCTGGCGCGTGGTTTCCACCAAGGCGTGTTGGATGAACGCGTGAATCGCGTCATCGGCAAATCCCAGATTGAACGCGTGTTCGGCGTATGCCGCCATTCCCTTCAAGCCATAGATAACCAGTTCTTTGAGCGACCGGATGTCTTCGTTGGTCGCCTGCAGCACGCCCACCAGCTTACCGACCCTAGCGTAGCTCGCCGGTGGGCCGGCCCATCGCACTTCTCCGATTGGCTGGATGGCCAACCCGGCGGCGGCGGCCGCCTCGCTCAATTCATGTTTCAATTCGACCCCGCGGGTGATCCGTGCGGCGATGCTCGCCACGTCGAAGTTGGCGTTGGTGATGGTGCAAAACAGCGCGTCCATGATGAAGTGGTCCACCGCGGGCCTCGCCAGCTGCTGCTGGCGCAGCGCTTGCTGCATGACCGCCAGCCCTTTGCAGACATAAATCAGCAGGTCCATGTGATTGGCGGTTTCCGGGTCTTTGCCACAGACCCCGATCGACATGCAGCCTACCCCTTTCGATGCTTCCTGACACTGGAAACAAAACATGCCGCTCGCCGGCATGATCCCTTCCGGTAAGGAATGGGTGACTAAATCCGGTCGGCTGGGCGTGGCGGTGGTGGCGGTACTCATGGCGTGTGCGACGAACCTCTGCCAAGTCCGCTCATTGCCTAGCGCCAATCAATCAATGCTGAAATAAAGGTCATTAATGCGTGGTCCGAGCTTGTCGAGGTGGGGTAGGGTGGTGCATGGAGACGCGGATTGGGAGAGGCTGGCTGGGGATTGAGCAGATTGAGGTCAGCCTCAGAGAACAAGGGATCGCCGCGCTGGGTGGCGGTTTGTCGATTTGGATTTTGATGGGCATGTCGTGCTGGGCGGTGCCGGGGGCGGGAGCGACGGCGATTATTGCGTCGATGGGAGCGAGTGCGGTGTTGCTGTTTGCCATGCCGCACGGGCCGCTCTCGCAACCATGGCCGGTCGTCGTCGGCCATGGCGTTTCCGCGATCATCGGCGTGGCCTGCGCGCATTGCATTGCACCAGCTCCAGTCGCAGCCGCCTGCGCCGTCGGATTGGCGATCGGGGCCATGCAGCAACTCAAGTGCATTCATCCGCCGGGTGGAGCCACCGCCTTGTCCGCCGTCATGGGCGGCAGCGCCATCCATCACCTCGGATTGAAGTTTGTCCTGTTTCCGGTGCTGACCAATGCCGTGGCGATGGTGCTGCTGGCCGTGCTGATCCGGCGCGTGTTCCAATGGCGGCGCTATCCCGCGATTTCCAAGCATCCGGCCCAAGCCCCGCGGATCGCGGCACCCGGAGACGGGGCGGCACCGACGCATGCGGAGGTGGTCGCCGCCCTCAAGTCGTTGGACTCGTTCGTGGATATCAGCGAGGCGGACCTCCTGCGCCTGTTCCAACTGCTGGGCCATCCAGCTCTTGGCCGGTGAATGACGCTGGAGTCGCCTGACGGATGAGCCGTGGTTTCAGAGTGTGCCGAAACGCTGGGTTAGGACTTGTTGCCGGAAGGTGAAGATCCATTGCAGCTTACGGCGCACGAACAGGCGGTGGGCGAGTGCGCCTAACAGTCCGAACGACAGGGCGTAATGGACCGTGTCGGTCATTCTGACGCCGCCGGGCACGGCTTCAAACTCGTGGCGATGGTGCCAGAATTTGTAGGGGCCGAAACGCTGCTCGTCGACAAACGAGCGGCCATCCTGGACGCACTTGATTTCGGTGACCCACGCCAGCCACAGCGCCGGGGCGATTTTGACCCGGTAGGTGATGATCTGGCCGTCGAACATGCGCGCGGCGGGCGGGCTGGTGATTTGAAACCCGAGGTCTGCGGGTGTGATCTCGTTGAGATTGGCGGGCGATGAGAAAAACTCCCACGCCTGCTGCGGCGTGATGGGCAGCAGTTGTTGCTGGCGCAGGGTGTGCAGGGTCATGGTGGGTTGGTGGGGTTTTCCAGGCGTTTGGACACTTCGGGCCAGTTGACGACGTTCCACCAGGCGGCGATGTAATCGGGTCGGCGGTTCTGATAGTGGAGGTAGTAGGCGTGCTCCCAGACATCGAGGGCGAGCAGCGGGGTGCCCAGGTCGGCATCGGCCACGATTCCCTTCATCAGCGGATTGTCCTGGTTGGCGGTGCTCGTGATTTTGAGTTTGCCATTTTGCACGACCAGCCATGCCCAGCCCGAGCCAAAGCGTTTGGTGGCGGCCTCGCCAAAGGATTTTTGGAACGCGTCCACCGAGCCGAACGCGGCCTGGATTGCCACCGCGAGTGCTTCCGAGGGGTCGCCGGATTTGGCCGCCGGGGCCAGGGTCTGCCAGAAAAACGCGTGGTTCCAATGGCCGCCACCGTGATTGCGCAAGGGCGTGCGCAACGCCTCATCGGCCACGGCCGGCAGGTTCGCTAACAGCTTGTCGAGCGGCTGGCCGGCGAGCTCCGGAGCCTTGGCGAGCGTGGCATTGAGGCCCGCGATGTAGGCCGCGTGATGTTTGTCGTGGTGGATTTCCATGGTCCGCGCGTCGATGTGCGGCTCGAGCGCGTCGAACCCATAGGGCAGGTCGGGCAAGGTGACGGCGGGGGTTGCCTCGGCCCGGGCCTGGGTTGGCAGCAGGGTCGCGCCGACGGCGAGGGTGCCGAGTTGGACAAATTGGCGGCGGTTGAGGGGGGATGGATTGAGCATGCCTATCTACTAACACGAAGGCCCGGGAAAGCAAATGGGGATTAACCTCCAGCGAAGGTAGGGGCCAGGGGCTAGCGAATGCTTCTCTGGCCCCTGCCCCCTAGCCGCTAGCCCCTCCGCATGAACGGCAATGCCGTCACTTGAATTTTGGGAGAGGGTCTTGCGCTCCTCAGGCGAACACCCGCGCGGCCACCTGGCGCAAGCCGTCCAGCGTGAGGTCGGCGTCGACGACCTCGATGTCCGGGACGCCGCGCGCGATGAGCGGCGCATCCCCGCCGGTGGCGATGATTTTCGGCCGGCCTGGCAGTTCGTCGCGGATTTTGCTGATGATTTCCTTGACCAGCCCGCGGTAGCCGAACACCGCCCCGGCCTGCATGGCATGGATGGTGGATTTGCCGATGGCCGACGCCGGTTCCTCCAGCTCGATGGCCGGCAGCAAGGCGGTTTTCTGCGGCAAATATCCCGCAATCGCCCCGAGACCGGGCGCGATGACCCCGCCACAATACGCCGGTTGATCCGAGATCACGTCGAAGGTCACCGCCGTGCCGAAGTCGATGACGATGGCTGGCGCACCATGGCGAGTCAACACGCCGGCGGCATTGGCCAGCCGGTCGCCGCCGATCTGCGCGGGCAGCGGGTAATCGATCCCCATGCCCAGCGGGCTGGTGTGAGTGATGAAATGCAGCGGGCACCGTGGTTCGAAAAACCCCTTGAGCACGGCCGCCTTGGCCGGCACCACCGAACACACGATCACCGCGGAAAAGTCCAGCCCGCCAGTCATGGCCGCCAGTGCATCGTTAGAAAGCTCGGTCGTGGCCAGCACGCCCCGCCACGCGCGCAGGCTGGAGGCGTCCCCGAGGGCGAACTTGGTGCGCGTGTTGGAATTATCAATGAGCAGCCAGGCCATGGGGTTCCGGGTGAGGACGTTGCACCCACACAAAGGAACCCACCCGCGCCATGGCTGCAATCGAATTCCGCAGTGGACCCGGCGGCCCACCCTGTGAATGCTCGCGGCATGGGAAAACGCTCGGCGTGGATCAAAATTGCGGCGGCGGTGGCCAGCGGCTTGCTGGTGGCCGGGTTGTTTGCGCCCTTCGGGATGGGCGCGCTGGTCTGGCTGGCGCTGGTGCCGTTGTTGGCCGCGCTGTGGTCGATCGAGGGCAGGCGCCCGGGCTGGAAAGGCTTCGGGCTCGGCTGGCTGGCGGGCACGGTGAGCAGCCTGGCCCAGTTCAGCTGGATCGGGGTCGTGTCGCCGCTGGGGGTGGTGCTGCTGCCGATGTATTTGGGGCTGTTCTGGGGCTTGTTCGGGGCCTTCGCGGCCACGCTTGGCAATCCGTGGCGCCACCCGCAGGCGGCACCCACGGAGCGCTGGGCGGTCATGCGCGGCAGCTTGCGGGTGGCCATCTGCCATGGCGCGGTATGGGCGGGCCTCGAATGGCTGCGCAGCTGGTGGTTCACCGGCTTCGGCTGGAACAGTCTGGGCGTGGCCTTGGGCGGCACTCCGGTCATGGCCCAGGCGGCGGACTTGTTAGGAGTCACCGGGCTGGCGATGGTGCCGGTGTTTTTCCAGGCGGTGCTCGTCCAGGCGGCGCGGCGCATGCTGGAGCCCGCGCAGGCCGGCGTGGCCCGCACCCGGCTCGACCTGCTCGCCGCGCTGGCGGGCCTCGGGTTGCTCGCCGGTTATGGCGGCTGGCGCATCGCCAGCGAGCACCGCGCCGCCTCGGTCCGGCTCAAAACCCTGCTGGTCCAAATCAACATCCCGCAGGACGCCGCCCAAGTGCTGTGGAGCGCGCTGGATGTCCACCTGGCCTATGAGGAGGAAACCCGCAAGGCGCTCGCCGGTCTAACGGACAAGCAACCGTCGCGCTGGCCCGATTGGGTGATGTGGCCGGAGTCGGCGCTCACCGGCAAAATCCTCCGCGCCGCCGACGGCAGCTGGGGGACGTGGCGCGAAAACCAGGAAACCATCGCGCAAGTGCGCAAGGCCGGCCCGTTTCAGCTGATCATGGGCACCAACGAGCTGGAAGCCGAAGCCACCGGCGACAACCAGCTCATCATGAAGGAAAACGGCCGGGCCTGGAACTCGTTGGCGGTCCTCTCGCCCGAGGACGCGCTCCAGACCTATCGGAAACACCACCTCGTCATCTTCGGCGAAACCATCCCGTTTGTGGACACCCTCCCGTTTTTGAAACAAATCTACGAACAACAGGCCGGCGTCGAATACGGCGGCTCGTTCACCCCCGGCGTGTCGCTGGACCCCCTGCCCATCCCTAACGCTAACGGAACCGTGATCGGCGCGATCCCCACCGTGTGCTTCGAGGACACCCTGCCGCGCCTCACCCGCCGGTTCGTGCGGCCCGGCCCGCAGGTCATCGTCAATGTCACCAACGATGGCTGGTTCAAGGAATCGGCCGCCTCCGCCCAGCACTTTGCCGATGCCCGCTTCCGCGCCATCGAGCTGCGCCGCCCGATGCTGCGCTGCGCCAACACCGGCGTCAGCGCCGCCATCGACTCCACCGGCTCCACCGCCCACCCCGATACCGGAGCGCCGCAGGTGCTGGTGGACGCCCATGGCAGCCAATTCACCCGCGGTTCGCTGCTCGCCGAGCTCAACGTGCCACTCCATCCCTCCGCCACCCTCTACGCCCTGATCGGCGACTGGGGCGTGATCGCCGCAGCCCTGTTAGGCCTGCTGTGGGCACTCAAGGAGGGGCGGAATCTGTCCGCCCAAGCGGATGGTGAGTCGATTTGCAGCCAAAATGGCCGTTCCATCGTCATTTCATCCTCACGGCGGACGGATTGCGCCGCTCCGTGATTGTTTGGTCCAGCACCCCTCCCCCCGGGGCGCGCATGCTCACTTTTGAAAAATCCGCCGCCAAGCTGCCCGGCACCATCGTCTTGGCAGCAGCAATCACCTAGCAACGTCAGGGTGATTCCCGTTAGAGCGGCCGGGCGTAGCTGGCGCAGCGGTTGTGCCAGCCGAGTTCCCAGCGTTGTTCGCCGCGGGCCGGGGGCGAGTTGGCGATGCGGCGCGTGAGCACGCGCTTGGCGGAGGCGGCGAACTCGGCCGCAGCGGGCGGGCCGGCGGGCACGTCGCGCATCCCGCCTAACACTTGGAGCAGGCCCCAGCCCTGGCCGTTGTAGCGTTCGGTGGCCAGGGCGCCGTCGCCCTTGAAGTTGACGTAATCGATCAGCGCGTAGGTCCCCTGCGGGGTGGTGGCGACCTTGTGATAGTTCGCCTCAATGCGCGATTTTTCGCTGGCCGGGGCGGCGGCGAGGATTTTAGGCAAGGCGGCGCGCGACCGCGCGATGATGAAATCGGTTTGAAGCGCCACGGTTGCGGCCAGCCATTCGCGCAGGGCGGTGAGGCGCGGACCGTTGAGGTCCTGTTGGAAGGCGGCCTTGGATCGCCACGGGCTGTGGCGATCCAGCGCGACGGGCGGCGGTGTGGCACCCTGGCGCTTGGCGAAACTCACAAACTTCGGCCAGCTTTCCTCGAACCGGCCGTTGAAACCCGCAGGATACCAGATGAAGTGGCCGATGCCCAGCGACGGAAATTCCTCGCCGCCATTCCACGTCGTGAGGCCCGCCACGCTCCCGGCGCATTCGTTGTGCCAGATTTTCCGGCCGATCACCGCCTTTTGCGCGGTGCCAAGCGGGCCGGCCGCCTGGTGGTCAGGAGTGGCGGCGGGCGCGCTAGCGGCGCACAGAATGATTCCAAAAAATCCCACGAGACAGGCAGCTTGCATGGCCGCAAGCTAGCGCTAGCATGGCGCTCGCCGCAAGCGCGCTTCGCCATGACCCGCCTTCCCTGGGAGAAAATCCTCACTTTAACGCCCGCCGATCTGACCAAGCTTCTGATCAGCGCGGTGATCATCGTGCTGGTTAACAAAATTCAACTCGTCAACGACCGCTTGTCCGCCTTGCTGATCGCCCTGCCGCTCACCTCGCTGGTCGCCATGGTGTGGATGTGGCATGCCGGGCAATCTCCCCAGCGCCTGGCCAACCACGCGGAAGGCACGTTCTGGTTTGTGCTGCCCACCCTGCCGATGTTTCTGATCCTGCCGTGGATGTGGCGCCACGGCTGGGGATTCTGGGCGGCCCTGGCTGTCAACTGCCTGCTCACCATCGGGTTGTTCTGGCTGACGGTTTTCGTCCTGCGGCGCTGCGGGATCGATCTTCTGCCAAAATGAGCGATCGCTCCGGGTCGACCGTATGGCTGTGTTCATTCAGTGTGCCAACTTTTTCGCTGGCTCATTGGCCGAGCGATCTTGGAATTTTCATCTAGACTCTCCTTAACAGCCCAAGCCATCTTCTCCCCCGCCGGACGCACCGTGCCATTTTCATAGGCAAGGGTGGCGCGGCCTCGATGAGGCCGCAGGCCATAGCGTGGAGAAGGTGAATGCCTAGGACCCCACGGGCGGGCTGGGGCTTGATCTGCTCCAATCACTTCACCAGTTCCATCAGCTTGCCGTAGCCATCCACGAATGGCCACCGAGGGAATCGAGAGCGACGCGTTGGCGAATCCTTCGAGCTCGGTGCCGGGCAGCGCGACGAAACCGGCGGATGAGGCAGCGCCAGGATCGACGGAGTATCTCAGGCCGCTCGATAGCTGCTGGCCCTGGAAACAATCCACGACCGCGCGAACGGCGTGCGCCTGATAGGCCTGGTGTTTGAATTTGAGTTTCAAATCAGAAGTTTTTGGAGTTTACTTAAAAGGATTCACCGCCCGGACGCCGCCGTAATCCTGACCATGGTTCAAATCTTCGGTGAGAAGCTCGCGGGCACCGCTGACATGGGCCGCAGCGAGAATCATGGCATCCCATAATGAAAGCTGCCAACGCTCCTGAAGGGAAAGTCCGTGGCGGAAGACCGCAAGCGTGTTGTCAATCACCGGCCAATGGCAAAAATCCGCAATGAGAACGGCAGCTTCCTCCATGCTGCCACCCTTGCGGACGAAATTGACCTGAAATTCCTGAAGCACTTGCACGCTGATGGCGCTGCGACCGGGGTGCAGCCAAGCTTGTTCAATCAGGGATTGAGCGATATTCCGCTTTGCTGGAGCATCGAGATCATATCCGTAAAGCAGGATGTTCGTGTCCAGAAATCGTTCAGCGAGCATGGGCTTGATCACGGGTAAAAGGCTGGCCACCGAGATGATATCCCTGACGAAGGCGGGCAAGCGCATCCACAGGAGGCTCGTCGGGGATTTCCTCGCCCAATACGACCTCCAAACCCTCGATGATGAGATTCTTGATGGTGGTGCGACGGCGCACAGCAGCAATCTTGGTCCGCTCCAAAATGCAATCCGGCAAATCTACGGTCGTTTTCATACAGGAATAAATGCGTGGATATGGGTTTATGTCAAGCAAGGCCGCACGGCATTTCCAGCCAACAGGTTAAAATTTTCACATTTTTTCACGTTTTGGACTGGGGTAGCCTAAATAGTAAATAGGGTCAGGTGTTGCATTTCAACAAATTAGTTGACGCTGATCCGGTTTCATACTTCGATGAGCCATGGCAAGAGTGCTGCGCTACCAGTATCCCGGAGCGGTTTACCACCTGATGGCG
>Ga0114958_10000510_pt1 | contig 32998 bp, 27 predicted proteins | sample C_130208_EF_Meta_FD_89577 | JGI IMG/M metagenome (GOLD analysis project Ga0114958, IMG submission 89577) | Freshwater microbial communities from Lake Croche, Canada to study carbon cycling - C_130208_EF_MetaG | ecosystem: Environmental > Aquatic > Freshwater > Lake | place: Lake Croche, Canada... | reverse complement strand
GTCGTCCAATTCCTCTATTGCGCTGATCTCGAAGGAGGAGCCGATCCCGCAGCGCTGCGCGATCCGTTCTGGGAATTTGTCACGGAATCTGACCGTCGCCACCTGCAACTGGCGACCTTCCGCACCGTGCACCACCTCGCCCACGGGCGGACTGGCCGCCTCACCGAGTTCGTGGAGCGCCAGACCACTGCCGCCACCTTATTGGCAGCCTGGCCCGAAGCGGAGCGCTTGAAAACCGGCCTCGGCTGCATCGCCCAACTGGAATCCGGCTGGAGCACGGCGCTGGCGCAACTTGAACGGTTGCCCAAGGATGACAACGACGCCGCCGTGGCGGCAAATTTCTGCACGGCCTTGAATGAACTCTTCCGGATCGACCGCGATCTGTCCGCGGCGCGCCTCCGGTTTCTCGCCGATCTCGAGGATTTCCCCGCCCTGCGTGGGCCAATGGAAGCCGTGGTGGCCACCCTCCGCCGCCTGCAGCGCGTGTCCGATCGCTTACGCATGGTCGAACAACCGGAACAATTCCCCGAGCAGGCGGATCTCACCAGCCTGCGCGAGGCGGCCGCCTCCATCCGCATGCTGCGCGCCCGCGCCGACGCCATGGTGGATGCCATTCTCGCCCACAAGGCGGCCATCGACACCACCCTCTCCACCGTCGTTGACAACTACGCGCCGGAACGCATCGATCCGGTGGACCGCGCAATCCTGCGCCTGGCAACCCATGAAATCCTGCATGCCGCCATCCCGCCCAAGGTGGCCATCAACGAGGCCATCGAACTCGCCAAACGCTTCGGAACCACCGACTCCAAACGCTTCGTCAACGGGGTGCTCGACCGCGTCGCCAAGCTCGTGGCCCAGGAGGACTGAAGGCAAGTCCCTAGCCCACCTCTGCCCGCCATGCGCTACCCCACCCGCTTTCAACAAAAAACCCTGTGGAGCGCCACCACCGGACTGGCCATTTTGATTCTCGGGGTCCTGTGCGTCGGCTTGATCTGGCTGACCGGCAAGCTCTTCGGCTTCCTCCAGCCGGTGCTCATCCCGCTGATCGTGGCGGGCATCGTCGCTTACGTGCTCGACCCGGTGGTCAGGCTGCTGGAACGCCGCGGTCTCCGGCGCCCGTGGGCCGTGCTCACGCTCTTCGTCTCAATGCTGACGCTGGCCACCTTGCTCACCGCGGCGGTGATCCCCGGCATCCAACGCGGCCGCAGCAGCCTGCAACACCTGCTGCCCCACTCACCCCAAACCGCCGCCGATACCGACGAGACCAAGCAGCTGGGCACGGCCCTCACCGGCGAGTTGCAGGACCTCCAGCGCCGCAACCCTACCGGCCCGCTGGCCTGGCTGCTCACCGAAACCGACGAGCTGGGCAATACCGAGCCGATCACCGACACCGCCCCCCACCCGCGCACGCTGGATTCCTTCATCCGCAGCCGCGGCGGGCGGATGCTCTTCGAATACAAAGGCGCAATTTTCAAAACTATCCGCGAGTGGACCCTGGCCGGCTCGAGCAAAATCCTCGGGCTTCTCGGCCTGGTCCTCGGCATGATCATGGTGCCGGTCTATCTGTTTTTTTTCCTCAAGGATTCCGCCAGAATCCGCGACCACTGGCACGATTACGTCCCGCTCAAAGCCTCGCGCTTCAAAACCGAACTGGTGGCAACCCTCCAGGAAATCAACGGCTACCTCGTCTCGTTCTTCCGCGGCCAAGTCATCGTCGCCGCCATTGACGGCATTCTCGTCGGCATCGCCCTGACGATTTTCGGACTGCCCTACGGCCTATTGATCGGGGTGTTCATGGCCCTCCTCGGGGTGATCCCCTACATCGGCAGCATCCTGTGCCTGATTCCCGCATGCCTCATCGCCTACCTGCACGCCCAAGGCACCGCTCCCTTCGGCATGAGCCCATGGTCCTACGTTGCCTGCGTGCTGGGCATCTTCGTCGTGGTCCAGCAGATCAACTCGCTGGTGACCGCGCCCAAGATAGTCGGCAATTCCGTGGGCCTCCATCCGCTCACCGTCATCTTCTCCATGCTGTTTTGGTCGCTGGTGCTCGGCGGCTTCGTCGGCACCTTGCTGGCCGTCCCGCTGACCGCCGCCGTCAAAGTCTTGTTCCGGCGATTCATCTGGGCGCGCCAACTCCAGGACCTGCCCGGCGCGGGCCCAGCCGCAAGCACAGGCGAGATCGGATCGCCCATGTCCATGTGAGGGGCCATGCAGAGCAATCCGCTCACTCCAAGAACTTGCCAGGGACATCGGCGGACGAATTCCGCCGCTCCTTAGAATGCAACCCATGAACCACGAGTTCCACTCCACCCGCCTCGCTGCAGGCACGAAGCGCCCCCCGCTTCGCGCCACCGGAACATTCCCCCCGGATCATTCCAGTGTGTCGCAAAACGAGAGGCCAGTAAAAATCGCTCCGGTTTGCACGCTTGCAAGTGGTATTCACCTGTCAGGGAAAATTGAAACGGCAGGCTGACTTTTGTCACACCGCGGTTGAACTGGTTTTTCGCTGATTGCACTCAAAAGAAGCAGACCTCCATCGCAGTTCGCTCACTCACCTTTGTGAGTTCGCAGGCGTCAAGCTACCCCTCATTTTAAATCAGTTCAATCAGCGGGTCTCGTTTTACCGGCTCGGATTCATTGGACTGGGTAATGGCGACGCAAACCCGGGTTCTCAGCGGCCGAGACGTGTCCGGATGGAAGCCGCCGCCTGTTCGAGCAACACCTTCATTTCAGGGTTGGCCCCGTTCGCCGCAGCCTCCAGCCAGGGCAGACTATCCGCACCACCCACCCGGCCAAGCAACCGCACCGCCGACTGGCGGGCCATCCTCTCACTGCTGGCCAGACGGCGCAACAACGTGGGTTCGGCGGCCGGCCCGACATCGCCGTAGAGGACTTCCCAACGCGTCGGATTGCCAAGCCATAACGCATCCACCACCGGAATGACCGCGGCGTTTTTTTCCTTCACGATCAATGAGACCATTTCTTGGGGCACCTCCCGCTTGCGGGCGATTAAATCCTGAACTTCCTTGAGCGCGGCCGCGCCAGCCGGGCCGGGTTGTTCGGACCACACTGCCAGCGTGCGGCACAGGTCACCCTTGAAATCCACCCCCGCCGACCCTAACAACGAAACCAGCTTGCGGGTGATGTCGCTGCGGTAGATTTTGGGCTCCACATCCGCCAATCGTTGCACCGCCTGCTTCACCCGGCTCAAATCGATGCTGTCGAGCTCCTGCTTGTTCAAATCATAAAACATAGGGTCGTGCTTGTCGGTGAGTTTCTCGATGGCAGCACCCACCAGGTTTAAGTTATTGACGCGCACCTCCACCACCGCGAGGTCCGGATCAACCATCTCCACGCTGCCCAACACCGCCGCGATTGTGGCCATCTCGTCGAGTGACTGGTAAACGCCGGTGACCACCATCAGGAAATCGCCTCCGCCACGCGTATAATAGTGCGTTTGCGGATCCGCACCCGTGACCCGCAGAATGTAGTCTCGCACCAGCAAGCGGTTCTGCTCGTTCAACCCCCTCAGCCAGAGCCCTACGGCGCTCTTGGTGCTGCCATCGCGAGCCAAGCGCTCGATCTCGGCCACCAGCGGCGCGGTGCCGATCTGGTTGCGCAGTTCAGCCTGCGCCTCGGCAGCCACGCCCGCGAGCGTGGTGACCGGGGCCGCGGCGCGCGGCTCCGGCTCCGACAAGGGCACCGATCCTACCGTGAAAAACAACGGCAACCACAGCAGCGCCGCGCTCAACAGCAGGCCCGCACTGAGCGCCCTGAAGCGGGCGCGGGGATTGGCATACACCAGCAACACGATCCCTAAAACCCCGGTGAAGCCCGCCATCAACAACCGGTTGCCCGTGGTCATCCCGTCCAAGCTGCCGCCGCGCGTCGCCCCGAACATCAACAACAGTGCCAATAAGGCCATGCCGACCACTCCGACTGCCCCCGCGATGATTCGCTGGGGTGCCACCGGCTCGAAGGCCGTGGCCACCGGAGCCTCGGCATAATGCGCCACGGCCATGCCGCTGATGGCCGGTGAACTCACCAGCGGGACCCGTTGGAAACAGTTCAATTCCAAATCCTTGCGCTCGCCAGGATAAAATTTCTTGCCGCGCACGATCACAGCATCGTTGATGCGAAAGCGGTGCTCGCAGCCGCCGCACTCAACGGTGAGACCGCGCAACTCTTCGCCCACGATAAAGCGTTGGCTGCACAACGGGCAGCGGATCAACAGCGAGTCATCTGGTGTCGAGGAAGGCATCGGCGGAGGCAATGTTACTTGCAATGCCACCAATTGCAATCCCTAGGATCAACGCACAATCGGCAGTTGAGTATCCGCAGTCGCGCGCTAAGCTCCGCCCGTGCTTTTCCAACAGCAGCTGGCCCCGTTTTCCTCGCGCAATTACCGGCTGTTTTTCGCCGGGCAGATCGTGTCCCTGGTGGGGTCCTGGATGACCCAAACCGCAGTGGTGTGGTTGGTCTATCAACTCACCCACTCCGCGTTCTGGCTGGGCATGGTCGCCTTCGCCGGCCAATTGCCCGGGCTCTTGATCGGGCCGGTGGCGGGGGTCTGGGTTGACCGCCTGAACCGGCGCCAGCTGCTCCTTGCCACCCAGGTGTTGTCCATGCTGCAGTCGCTGGCGCTGGCCTGGTTCACCCTGTCGGGAAAAATAAGCGTCACCCACCTCGCCCTGCTCGCCATGGTGCAGGGGGTCATCAACGCCTTTGACATGCCCGCGCGCCAGGCCATGCCGGTGCTGCTGGTGGAGAAAAAGGAACACCTCGCCAATGTCATCGCCATGAATGTCTCGATGTTCCATCTGGCGCGCCTGACCGGACCCGCCATTGCCGGCTTCGTCATCGCCGGCCTGGGCGCCGGCTACTGTTTTTTGATAGACGGGCTGAGCTTTGTGGCCGTGATCGCGGCCCTGGTCGCGATGCGCATCCGCCAGGAACCCGCCACCCCGAGCGGTGCCTCGATTTGGGACGATTTCCGCAACGGGCTGGACTACGCCCTGGGCTTTGGACCGATCCGGCGCCTGATATTGCTCATCGGCAGCACCGCCCTGCTGGGCATGTCATTCGCCGTTCTAACACCCGTATACGCCCGGGAGTATTTCGGCGGCGATGCCCGAACGCTAGGGTGGCTGATGGCGTCCTCGGCGGCCGGATCGGTGATGGCGGCCATCTATTTATCCAGCCGCAAAAGCCTACGCGGGCTGGGCCGGGTCATCTATTCCGGGGCCGCATTAATGGGACTGGCGCTCATCGCCTTCGCCTTCTCCCGCCATCTGGCGTGCTCGATTATCTGCCTGGTGCTGGCAGGCGGCGGTGCCATCCTAGTGGTCGCATCCAGCAACACCCTGCTGCAAAACCTGGTCGATGAGGGCAAACGCGGCCGGGTCATGAGTTTGTTCACCATGGCCTTTCTCGGCGGCATGCCCCTGGGCAGCCTGCTAACCGGCACCATCGCCCATCACCTCGGGACCACCTTTGCCACCTGCGTCAACGGCACCTCGTGCCTGATTTTGGGCCTGTGGTTTTACCGGCAATTGCCCACCTTCCGCGCCCAGGCCCGGCCGGTGCTCGAACAGGCCGGACTACTGCCCGGCCTAGATCCATAGCGGCGAGGTGGCCGGGCTCGATGAGGCCGCATACCATGGGTGGATAGAGAGCCGTCCCATCAATGCCGGACCGTCCAATATCGGTGGGATCATTGGCCGGGCGTGGACATGCGCTCTCGCGGGTCACTATCAGCTCCATGTTGGTGCTCGTGCTTGCAGCGCGCTTCGGGATGGAGTGGTGCCCGCTCATCGTCTCGCGCGCTACAACCACGTGCTCGCCGGCGACACCATCGCACTCACCGGCGTCATCATTCAGCATCTGGGGCTTAGACTCCGCTTGAAGATCACTTGGGCTGCTCATCATGAGTATGCTGTTCTACATCAGATGCGCCGAACCGCGTGACCAAGGGCCAGTTTTGCGCAGCGAAAGCGGTCCGACTGATCATCCCATTGGAAACCCAAAACCAAAGGGCATCTCAGTCGGACCGCCGGGTGTCATGCGACATCTAATGATAAGCACCCGGCGTGCCATATTGCAGCGCAGCATCATGATTGCCACCCTCACAACCGCCGCGGTATGTCAAACCTCCGGTAGGGCGTAGCGGCCTGCCGCGCCGCAACCGCCGCGGACCCATCCGCGGTCCGGGCCGGACCGCCCTACCCAACCGGCTGCGAGTATTGGTCGATTCCGATGAAACGGATGGTGCTGACAAACTCTTGGACCGCGCGGTCGAATTCGCCGGTATTGTTTTGGATGATGCGCAGCAGGCAGCTGCTGCGGGCGGAAAACGCGGCGGCGTAGGCACGGTTAATGAGCTTGTGCTCAAGGATATCCTCGTTGCTCTCGATGGAGCGCAGCGGACGCGACTTGTCGAGCCGCCTGCGGCCGCGGATTTCGGCCTCATGGGCATCGACGAGAATGATGGCCTTGGGCGACATCCGTTCCAGCATGCGCGGGGTGAACCCTGGCAGGTAACTGCCCGAACCGGTCTTGATGGTGCAGTGGGTGTCGAGCAGGATATTTTCCGGGCGCTCGACGATACGCTTGGTGGTGCGCCATTGCATTTCCTCCTGAGCGTCGGCACTGAGGTTGCGCATGTCGTCGCGATCAGTGACCAGTCCCGCCTCCATACAGAGCGTAAGCATTTCGGTTCCGAATGAGACGATCGAGTAATGCAGGTCCTTCTCCACTTGTTTCCATGACTCAACCAGAACGGTGGATTTGCCCGCACCCGGCACGCCCGTGACGATAATGAGTTTACCCATGGCCGCGATTTTGCACGACGAACCCGGGGGAGTCAAGAAGGCTGCGCTGGACCTTATGAGAGGGGGGGAAGATCGCGGCGAGTGGATTGGGTTTGAAACACTGGGCAAACACCCAGGGATCCTAGGTCGTTGCTGTGGCCTGCGCTCTCGGCGAGAGTGCGCCACCCGAACAAAACGAGCCTCCGCTCTTGCGCATGGCCGGTTTCCTGCGTTCTATTCCGCGTCATGCCCACCGTTGCCATTGTCGGACGCCCAAACGTCGGAAAGTCCGCGCTCTTTAACCGCCTCGCTGGGCGAAAAATCGCCATCGTTCACGATCAACCGGGCGTCACCCGCGACCGCATCTCCGCGCCCTCGAAAGCAACGGTGCATGCCTGCACCCTCATCGACACCGGTGGCATCGGCGGCCACATCGACGACGGCTTCGATGCCCAAGTCACCATGGAGGCGGACATCGCCATGCAAACCGCCGACCTCATCCTGTTGGTCGTGGACGCCCACGACGGGCTCACCGCAGTGGATCAGGCGCTGGCCCAAAAACTCCGCAAGGCCAAACCGCCTGTGCTATTGGTCCTGAACAAGGTGGACGATCCCAAGCACGAAGCTGTGTTCTCGGATTTCGCGCGCCTTGGGTTCCAATCCAGCGTCTTTGTTTCTGCCGAACACGGCCGCAATTTCGGCGAGCTCTGCGATGAAATCGACGCGGTCATCGCCCCGCTGGTCGCAGCAACCGATGCAGTGGCCGAAATCGCGGAGGCCGTGGGCATCAAACTCGCCATCGTCGGCAAGCCCAACGCCGGCAAATCCTCGCTGGTCAACGCCATCCTCAAGGACGCGCGCACCATCGTCTCCGACATCGCGGGCACCACCCGCGACGCGATCGATTTGCCCTACTCGTTCCAAGGGGAGAATTTCACCCTCATCGACACCGCCGGCCTCCGGCCGCGCGGCAAACGCGACAACTCAGTGGAGGTGTTTTCGGCCATGCGCACCGAAAAAGCCATCCGCCGCGCCGACCTCTGCGTGCTGGTCATCGACCTCGCTGCCGGCATCACCTCGCAGGACCGCAAGATCGCCCAAGTCATCCTGGAGGAACATAAACCCTGCCTCATCGCCCTCAATAAATTTGACCTCTACCATCCCGGCACCGACCGCAGTGCACGCCTCGAAGAAGTCACCCAATACGTCCGCAAGGAATTGTTTTTCCTCCACTATGCACCATTTGTCGCCTGCTCGGCCAAGACCGGCGGCTCGGTGGACCACATTCTCAAGGAATCCCTCAAAATCCGCAAAAGCTCCCAAAAAATCCCCAGCACCGGCCAGCTCAACCGCATCCTACAGACGGCCTTCGAGACCACCCCGCCGCCCATCGACAAGAAGCTTGGCAAGCGCCTCAAGCTCTACTACGCCACGGCCGCCACCAACGAAAAGTACAGCGTTATCCCGGTGCCTACCATCGTATTGTTTGTCAACGACAAGCGGCTCATGGCCACCAGCTACGAATCCTACATCGTCAACCGTTACCGCGCCGCCCACCCCGCTCCGGGCATTCCGGTGATCCTATCAGTCCGGTCGCGCACCCGCAAGGACTGGGAACCCCGTAACAAACCGCAGGGCCATTGACCAGCACCCGACGGCTTTTCATCCTGCTGCACTGATACGCCAACTATGACCACCTCTGCCGCCATGGCTTGCCTGCTTGCATCCACCCTGCTGCTCCAGGCCGGCCCCCGGCCGCGGCTTGGTCCCGAGGTCCCGCACCCCCTGCAACTGGAATTCATCGCGCGCGACACCACCACCGTCACTCTCCGCCATGCCAACGGCACACAGGAAACCACCGCCATCGACGAGTTGGCCGCTGAAGACCGCCTCTGGATCCACGAAAACCATCCCCTTCCCTGCGCCGAGGTGCCGCCCCAAGCCGCCGTGTTTGACCAACTCGTGTTTGGAGACACGCGCGCCCAAGTCCTCGCCAAGCTCACCGCCAGCAAATGTGTCGAACTCACCGTGGACCCCACCTTCATCGGGCGCTCAGGCCTCAACGGCATCTTCCGCACCCGCAAGACCATCGGCGGTCTCAGCGCCTCACTCTTTTTCGATTGGACGCCCACTGGCGAGTTGAAAGAACTCACCTTGCAAACGGAAACGTTCCCGGCCAGCGACTACCGCACGGTGCTGCTGCCGAGTTGGCAGGAGTTCATACCACAGCTCACCATCCTCTACGGCAAGCCGGTCCAAAAAGGCTCGTTCCCGGCCATGGAGAGCATCGCCAATGGTACCCTCTCGCCCTCCCACCTCTGGTGGCTCGATGGCATCGGCTCGGCCCTGCTCGGCACCGCCCGCGATGGCGACAAATACCAGGTCGTTGTGCGCTTCACCCACAAACCAATCCATCCCTCCTACCAACCCGAGCCTCCACCCGGAGCCGGCATCTAACGACGAACCGCGACGCGGGCTGTCACCGAGGATGAACAACCACACTGCATTGGCCGCCGCGTCGGGTGTGCCACGATGCGTAACGTTGGCTGCCCGCGCTCCGTAGCCAAAAGGCCATGCTCCTCGGGAGGGTTGGACCCTCCGGCTACATACCGGCCCAATGGCCGGCGCGGGACGCCGCAGCCACTCTCACAGCGAGTCCACCAGCGCGCGGGTGATCGGCTCGAGTAGAATCGAGGGAAACAACCCGAGTACCACCAGCGCCACCGCCGGCACCCCGACCGCCAGCGCGTGGGCCGGCGACAGCGCGAAACCCGCGGCGGACTCGCCCTCTGCGGCGTCCCTGACAAACGCCTGCTTCAGAACCGATAGATAATAGTACAGCGAGATCGCACTCATGATGGCGGCCAGGCCGACCAACCAGGTCAAGCCGGACGTGCCGCTGTGGGCGGTCCGGGCCAAGGCGGTGCTGAACAGGGCGAATTTGCCGACGAAGCCGGCGAGCGGCGGGATGCCCGCCAGGGATGTTAGAAAGACCAGCAACGCCACCGCCTGCCACGGCGAGCGGTGGACCAACCCCGCAAAGGCGGCGGGCGAGTCGTTGCCCCGGTCGCGCTCGACCGCGGCGCATACCGCCAGCGCGCCGAGGGTGGCCAGGCCATAGACGATGACGTAAAACAATGCGGCACCGGCGGCGGCCGTGCCATTGGCGCTCATGGCCACCAGCAGGTAACCGGTGTTGGCCACCGCCGAGTAGGCCAGGAGGCGCCGCACGCTCGTTTGGGCCAACGCCAGCACGTTGCCAAAAATCATCGACACGGCCGACAGGATGGCCAGCCACATCGACCACCCCGGAACCATGCCACCCCAAGCGGCGCTGCCCGCAGCAGCCTGAAAACCAAGCAGCAGAAACCGCACCAGCACCACCATGCCCACCGCCTTGGAGGCGGCTGCCACCAGCGCCACGCTGGTGGCGGGTGCGCCCTGATAGACGTCGGGTGCCCAGTAATGAAACGGCGCGGCGGCCAGCTTGAACCCGAGCCCCGCCACCACCATCACCAGGCCGGCGATCGCCAGCAACGGCGGAGGGCCGGCCCCGAGCGCGGCCGCCACGCCGCCAAGCGTGGCGGCGTGCGAAAATCCGTAAATCAGACTCAGCCCGAAGAGCAAAAATGCCGCCGACACCCCGCCGAACAGGAAGTATTTAAGCGACGCCTCAGCCGCCGGCGCGCTGCGCGAAAACCCAGCTAACAGATAGAGCGAGAGGCTGGCCAGCTCGAGCGCGACGAACAAAAACAACAGGTGGTTGGTGCCGGTGGTCAGCAGCAAGCCGGTGAGCGCGAACAACAGCAGCGCGTAAAACTCGCCGGGATTGGCGATTTCCCGCCGCGCGGGCGGCAGCAGCACCGCCAGCAACCCGAGCCCGAGCACCACCGCCTTGAACATGCGGGCCAGCGGGTCGATCACCACGAGGGAAGCCTTGCCGGCGTCCGCCTCCACCGGCACAAAGCACAAGGCCAGCGCCGCGAGCACGATGCCCGCCGCCGCGATGGCGATGGCTGATCCGTTAGAAAACGGGGTGCCGCGTTTCGCCTCGGCGGCCACGGCGGAGCCGAGCAGGGCGAGCGCCGTGGCCACCAGCACGGCCTCCGGCAGCATTTGCTTGAGTAGATCGGAATAGTTCACTTGAGGGAAAGGATCGTGTGGAACAAGGGCGAGCGGAGACCGTCGTCTATCAGGACAACCCACGGCCTCGGATAGATCCCGATCGCCAGAGAAACGGCAAGAAGCAGCGAAATCGCCGAAATCTCCGGCCAGGTGAGCGGCGGCAGCGCCGGTGGCGCGGCAGCGGACGGCTGGCGCACCGGGAAGAACGCCTTGTGTAGGGCGCGCAACGAGAAGGCGCCGGTGATGATGATGCCCGCCGCGATGGCCGGCACCAGCCACGGGAATTTCTGCCAGAGGCCGATCGCCACAGAGATTTCCGCCACAAACCCACTGAAGCCCGGCAGGCCCATCGACGCCGCGGTGGCCAGCGTGAACGCGACCGCCGAGCCGGGCAGGGTGCGCCAGAGGTCAAACCCCTGCAGCGCGGTGAGGTCGCGGGTGTGGGCGCGTTCATACACCACGCGCCCGGCAATTCCGAAGAGCAACCCGGCGATGATGCCGTGGGAAATCATCTGCAGCACCGCTCCGCGCAGCCCCCAGTGAGTGGCCGCCGCAATCCCTAACAACACAAAGCCCATGTGGCTGACGCTCGAATAACCGATGACAAACTTGAGGTCTTTCTGCTGCAAGGCGGTCAGCGCGCCGTAAACCACCCCGATGACCGCCAGCCCGGCGATCACCGGCTGCCACGCAACAAACCCCTGCGGAAACAACGGCAGCGCAACGCACAGCGCACCATAAGCGCCCAGCTTCATCACCACGCCCGCCAACAACATCGATGCGGCAGTCGGTGCCGCGACGTGCCCGGTGGGTGCCCAGGTGTGGAACGGCCACATGCCAGCCAACACCGCGAAACCAAGAAACAGAATCGGGAACGCCCACATCTGTAGCGCCAGCGGATAATGCGCGCCGGCCAGATGGGCCAGGTCAAAGCTGGTGGCACCGGCCGCGGCGTAGGCGACCACCAGGCCAATGAGAATCAGCGCGCTCGAGCCGATCGAATACATCGTGAGCTTCATCGCGCCGTATTCCTTGTTGGTCGAGCCCCAGATGGCGATGAGCATGTATTTGGGCAGGATCACGATTTCATAACAGACAAACAGCAGGAACGCGTCGCGGCTGAGAAACACGCCGTACACCCCGCCGATGATGGTCAGGAAAAACGCGAAGAACGCCCGCGGCCGACGCTCCACGTTCCAGGAAAACAACACCCCCGCCACCGCCACCAGCCCGGTGAGCAACAACAGGGTCAGCGACAAACCGTTAGCTGCCAGGTGGAAGTCGATGCCCAGTGAGGCGATCCAGGGCCGCTTGTACGACCACGCCGGACCGGCGGGATGATTCAAACGCGCCAGGCACGCGGCGGCGGCGGCCACCGCGCCGACGAGCGATGCGGCCAAGGCGATGAACCGGGACGCGCCAGCCACGCGGGCGGGCAGCAGCAGCACTAACAATGCTCCGGCGAAAGCGGATAGAATGGTCCAGGCGGGATTCATGGGATCGGGCGGAGAAGTTCTAGCAGGCGGAGAGTGTCGCCATTGGTGAATTGGAGGAGCACCTGCGGCCACAGGCCGGGGATGACGATCATGGCGATCATCGGCACGAACAGCCAGCGTTCGCCGGCACTCAGGTCGGACCATTGGGCCATGGCCGGAGGCAGCAGACCGTGGAACACCTTGCGGATCATGCGCAGCAGAAACACCGCAGTGAGCAATAGCCCGATGACCGAGATGGCGGCCGACCACGGCACCAGCCCGAAGCCACCGTTGAAGATCAGGAACTCGCCCACAAACCCGCTCAGGCCCGGCAGCCCTAACGACGCGAACACCGCCAGCGCCATCAGCCCGCTCAACACCGGCATCCGCGCGCGCAAACCGCCGAAATCGTTCAGGCCGCGCGCGCCGCCGCCGCGCATTTCCAGAATCCCGATGCTGAAGAACAAGGCCGCGGCGATGATGCCATGATTGAAGGCCTGCAACACCACTCCCGACACGGCGGAGGCCACCGCGTCGCGGTCCGAGTGCAGCGCGGCCACCGCGGCCACCGCCAGCACGCAATAACCCAGATGGTTGACCGAGGAGTAGGCGATGATGCGCTTCAGGTCCTTTTGCGCGAGGGCCGCCAACGCACCTAACAACACGGTGGACACCGCCAGCGCGGTCAGCCAGGGCGCCAGCCCGGGCAGCACCTCGGGGAAGATCGGCAGGAACACGCGCAACAGCCCGTAAACGCCCATCTTAGACAGCAAGCCGGTGAGAAGGATCGTCACCGGAGTGGGCGCTTCCGCATAGGCGTCGGGCAGCCAGGCGTGGAATGGCACGACAGGGATCTTCACCGCCAGCCCGAGAAACACCGCCACCGCCACGATCGTGAGCAACGCGTGGCCGTCGAGCCCGGTGCCGGCAAAGACCTGCGCCAGGCGCCCGGCCAGCTGGTGGTTGGCGGCCAGCTCGCTGAGCACAGCGAAGTCCATGGTCCCGACTGCCAGTTGCATCGCCAGGAACCCTAACAACATGGCCACCCCGCCCCCGAGCGTCACGATGAAGAACCGCAGCGCCGCGCGGGGGGCGCCCTTGCCACCCCACAGCCGGATGAGCAGATAGGCGGGGATGAGCGTCATTTCCCAGCACAGGAACCACGGGATGAAATGGCGGGCGGTGAACACCCCGAAGAGCATCGACTCCATCACCAGGATCAGCGCACAGTAGGCGCGGTCGCCGAGATTCATCCGGGATGAAACCATCAGCGCGAACCAGGTCACCAGGCAGGTTAGCAGCAGAAACAGAAACGAGGTGCCGTCCACGCTGAATGCCAGATGGATGTTGGCGTCGGGAATCCACGGCAGCGACCACTCGGCGATCACGCCGTTGGACGCGGTCGGGCGCAGGAATTCCATCGCCCCTAACAAAACCAGCGGTGCCACCGACCACGCGGTCGCGATGCGCCCTGCGGGCCGGTGATGCGCACCGGGCCATACTGCGGTGAGCACGGCGCCCGCCAGGGGAAGTAACAAAAGTGAGAGTAACAACATAACGTGACTATGCGATGAGCCAGAAATAGACAATCAGGAGAACCGACACCCCGAGGCCGATGGCCCGGAGATAGCCTTGCGGACGGCCCGTCTGGCTGAGCGAGGCGGAATCGGCGCTGTTTTGCAAGCCGGCACACAAGCTGTTAAAGCCCTCGTTGAGGCCTTGTTCGTCGGACGCGCCGGTCCAGCGGCCGAACCCCTTGATGCAGGATTCCCCCGCCGCCATCAGCGGCACCAAAACCTGCCGTTCGAGGGCGTCCACCGCACCCGCCACAAACGCCAGCGGCCCGATGACGGCCTTGTCATAAAGCGAGTCGAAGCCCATCGCCTGCTCGAGGAATTTCCACAGGCCACCCAGCGGACCCGCCAACGGATCGGGCGCGCGGCTGTCAGTGGAGCCCCTGCGATAGACGGCCCACGAGGCGCCCACCCCGAGGGTGACGATCACCAGCGACAGGCCGATCAGTCTGAGTGCCTCGGAATGCATGAGTGCGCCCGCATGATAGGTTGCCGATCCGCCATGGATCCACTCTTCAAACCACGGCCAGATAGGCGTGCCGACGATGGACAGCAGGACCGCGCCGGTGGCCAGCACATACAGCGGAATGAGCATCACCGGCGGGCTCTCGTGCGGGTGGTGAACGCCGGGCTGGCGCGGCGAGCCGAAGAACACCAGCAACACCTGGCGGGTCATGTAGAATGCCGTGAGCAACGCGGCACTGACAGCTAACAGGAACGGGCCGTAACCGCCCGGCCAGTTCATGGCGCCGTGCAGGATGGCCTCTTTGCTCCAGAAGCCCGAAAACACCAACGGGAATCCCGCGAGAGCCATCATCCCGACCGCATAAGTGATGAAGGTTTTTGGCATGGCCGCTCGCAGGCCGCCCATCCGGCGGATGTCCTGCTCCCCGTGGCAGCCATGGATCACCGACCCTGCCGAGAGGAACAACAACGCCTTGAAAAACGCGTGGGCGATCAGGTGGAACATCGCCGGGGCCACCCCGCCGGCGCCCAGCGCCACCATCATGAAGCCGAGCTGCGAAACGGTCGAGTAGGCCAGGATCCGCTTGATGTCGGTCTGGGCGAGCGCCACCAGCGCGGCATAGAGCGCGGTGATCCCGCCGACCCACGCCGCGGCGGTTAGAGGCACGGACTCGAGCCCGCCAATCCCGAAGATCGGATAGGTGCGCGCGACCAGGAACACCCCGGCCGCAACCATCGTCGCGGCGTGGATGAGCGCGGACACCGGCGTCGGGCCTTCCATGGCATCGGGCAGCCAGGTGTGCAATGGCACCTGGCCGGACTTGCCCATGGCTCCCACTAACAACAACAGCGCGGTCGCCGAGGAAACCGCCAGCCCGCCGAGGGTGGCCGCTCCTGCCAGCGAATGGAGAACTTCGGATTCCAGCAAGCCATGGCCATGATCGTAGAAAAGCAGGGTGCCGGACTGCCGGTAGAGCCAGATCAGGCCTAGGAAAAACGCCAGGTCACCCACGCGGGTGGTGATGAAGGCCTTTTGCGCGGCGGCCGCGGCCGTGGGTTTTTCAAAATAAAACCCGATGAGCATGTATGATGCCAGGCCGACCAGCTCCCAGGCCATGAAGAGCAGCAGAAGACTGTTAGACAGCACCACTAACAACATGGCACCGCAAAACAACGAGAGAAAACCGAAAAAGCGGCCGAAGCGCGCCTCGGTTTCCATGTAGCCAACGCTGTAGATGAAGATCCACAACGCGACAAAGGTCACCATGGCCGCCATCGCCGCGCTCAGCGGGTCGAGCACCAGGCCGACCTTGAGCGCCACGTCGCCATAACTGAACCAGGTGAGTGATGTGGCCAACCGGTACGGCTCACCCTCGGCCACCGGCTTGAGCGCGCAGGCCAAGGCCGCCATGGCGATCAGGCACGAGACGAGCAAAGCACCGATGGCCACCTTCGAGGCGAGCCGGCCGTGACGGTTTGGCAGGAATGCGATGATGCCGCCGGCGAGCAATGGCAGAAAAGGCACCCACCACAGCAGGCAAGGCAGATAGGGATGGAGTGCTTCAGCCATGGAGAGAGTCGAGGCGGTTGAGGTCGGTCGAGCGGGTGTGCCGGAACACCATGAGAATGAGCGCCAGTCCCACGGCGGCCTCGGCCGCTGCAATGGCAATGGAGAACAGGACAAACAGGGGACCAGTGAGGTCCGGATCGGGCGGGCCGTAACGCCAGAAGGCGATGAAGTTCACGTTGGCCGCGTTGAGCATCAGCTCGATGCCTACCAGAATCAGGATCGCGTTGCGGCGCGTCAGTACGGCCAACAGCCCGAGCGTGAACAGAAAGGTCGAAAGGGTGAGCAGAATCGTGAGCGGCGTCATGAGTCGGATGGGCATTGCGGTTTCTTGCCGGGCTCGCGCGCGAACAACGCGGCACCAATCATTACCGCGGTGAGCAGCACACCCACCACCAGTACCGCCGGCGCGTAGCGGGTGAAGAGCACTTGGCCCACGTGCGCGACCGAGAAGACCGGATTCTCGACCGCTCCGGCCGGCAGGTTACCAAGCCGCGAGACTACATGGACCAGAACCCATAACACCGGTAGCGTGCATACCAGACCCGTGACTACCGAGCGCGGCCGCCGCGCGAGTTCCTCCGCCTCGTCGCCGGGCCGCGTGATCAGCAGCGAGAACACGATCAGCACGGCCACCGCGCCGACATAAACCATGAACTGGACCAGACCGATGAAATCCGCGCCGATGGTCAGGTAAAGCACGGCGATGAGCGCCAGTGACAGCGCCAGCAGCAGCGCCGCATGTACCGGGCGCGCCTTCCACACCGCGCCCAGCGCGGCGAGGAGGATCAGGGGTGAGAGAATGAGAAGTGGTGTCATGGAGAGGTAAGATAAGCTGAAAATCCGTCCGATCCGTCCGATCGGACGGGTCCAAACCATCTATGATTCCGCAAAAGTATAGGTCCGGGTGGCAGGTGCCATGCGGCGGTTGTAGAGCACGGTGAGGATGACCCAGGGAATGAGCAGCAGCGGCACGGTGGTCAGCCAGCCTAGTAAGCCGCCACCCACATAATGCCAGATCGCCGCGGCCGGCAGGGTCAGCAAGGCCATCGGGATCAGGCACAGCCAGGCAAAACGCATTAACTGGTCGATGCGCACCCGCGGGAAGGTGCCGCGGATCCACAGGTAAGACATAATAACCACCACCATTTTGGCGAAGAACCACAGCCATGACGGGACGCAGCCGAGGCCGGGCAGCGGGGCCTGCCAGCCGCCGAGGAAGAGCGTGATGCCCAGTCCGGAGATGGCGAACAGCCCGAGGTATTCGCCCATGAAGAACAAGGCATATTTGAACCCCGAGTATTCGGTCATGTGGCCGGCGACGATTTCAGACTCGCCTTCCGGCAAATCGAACGGGCAGCGGTTGGCCTCGGCGATGCTGGCGACGTAAAAGATCAGGCCCGCGGACAGCCCCCACGGTGTGAACAGGTTCCATGCGGGGATGAAGCCCAGGTGGAACCCGGCTTGTTTGGCAACGATGGCCGGCAGTGACAGCGACCCGGTGACCATGATCACCCCCAGCGCGGAAATCATCAATGGCAGCTCATAACTCACCATCTGCGAGATGGCCCGCATCGCTCCTAACATCGGGAACTTCGAGCCGCTCGCCCAGCCGGCCATGAACACCGAGAGCTCGGTCAACGTGCCCGCCGCGAAGAAAAAAAGCAGTCCGAGCTCCAGAGGCACTGGCACCCACTCGCGACCGTATGGGATCACCCCGAGCGCGAGAATCGATGGCACCACGATGAGAATCGGTGCCGCCAGATGCAAAAACCACTCGGCCTTGGCCGGCACGATATCCTCCTTGGTCAACATCTTGATGCCGTCGGCAACCGGTTGCAGGATGCCGAACCAGCCCGCGCGGTTAGGACCAATGCGGTTCTGGATGCGGGCGAGCGTTTTGCGCTCGACCAACGAGAGCAAGGCAAAGCCACTCAGGAACACCGCCACCACAGTGGCTGCAGCGACGAGAAACCCGGCGAGCGTCACCAGCCAGCCCGGCGCGCCGAAATATTGCAGGAGGATTTCTACCAGCCGCTGGGGCAGGCGCGGCAGCCATTCGGGCGACCACAGCGCGGGGGCGGCTTGTTGCAGGCGGTCTAACAAACTCATGCGCTCTCTCCTTGGGGTTGCGATTCCGCCGCTTCCTTGGCTTTTGGTTCCTGTTCTGCCTTGGTCTTGGCCGCCTTGGCGGCCTGCGCGGCGAGTTTCTTGTCCTCCTCGGCCTTGCGGCGCGTGGCCACCTCGGTGGCCTCTTCGGGACGCAGTTGCATGTGATAGTCCGCGGACTGAGACAAGCGGTCGAGGCCGAACAAAAGTCCGCCGAAGCGGTCGTCGGTGCTCAATTCATACTGGCCGTCCATGTAGATCGAATCGAACGGGCAGACCTCGGCGCAGATTCCGCAGTTCATGCAGACCGTGAGGTCGATATCAAACACCTTGGGGCGCTTGAGCGACTTGCCGGCCTCATCACGGTCCAGCACGATATAGATGCACTGCGGCGGGCATTCCTTCTCGCAGATCGAGCAGGCGGTGCAGCGCAGGCCCGCGACCGGATCACTGCCGTCATAACACAAAAACGGGAAATTGCGGAAATTCGGGCTGATCGGGGCGCGCTGCTCGGGATACTGCACGGTGGTCATGCGGTCCTTGCGGTAGTAGCTCTGGACCATGTTCTGAGCCGTGACCACCATGCCCTGGAGCAACCCCCAGCCGGGCAAAGTCCACTTGGCAGGTGACGGCAGGCGGTTGATAGGCTGTGAGCTCATCTATCCACCTCCCCTAACACGATGTCCACGCTGCCGAGGATGACCACCACGTCGGCCAGGTCGAGGCCCAGACACATATCTTCTATCAGTGTGAGGTTGATGAAACTCGGCGGGCGGACCCGGTAGCGATAGGGATTGGTGGAACCGTCGCTGATGAGGTGGAAGCCGAGCTCGCCTTTCGGGCCCTCGATGCGGCCGTAGGCCTCCCCGACCGGCGGCTTGAAGTTGCGGATCTTGGCCTTGGGGTGGATGAACGGCCCGTCGGGCAGCTGGGCGAGCGCCTGGCGCAGGATCTGAAGCGACTCGCGCATTTCCAAAAAGCGGATCATGATGCGGTCGTAACAATCGCCGTGCTCGCCGAGCGGGATGCGGAACTCGAAGCGGTCGTAGATGCCGTAGGGCTCAACCTTGCGGATGTCATAGTTCACGCCGGCGGCGCGCAGCATTGGGCCGGTGATGCCGCCGTTGATCAGGGCATCCTTGGGCAGCGCGCCGACGTCCTGGGTCCGGGATAACAAAATCTCGTTGCCCACCAGGAATTTCTCCATTTCATCGAGAAACGGTCCGTATTGCTCGACCAGCACGCCAACCCTGGCGGCCCAACCGGCGGGCAGGTCGTTGCGGCAGCCGCCGAAGCGCATGAAATTGGCCATCATCCGCGCGCCGGTGAGATCCTCGAACAAATCGAGGATTTTTTCCCGTTCGCGGAAGGCATACATCAGCGCCGATCCCCAGGCGCCCATGTCGCCGAGGATGAAGCCGGCAAACGCGGTGTGGTTGATAAGCCGGGTGAGTTCGGCCAGGATCACGCGCATGTATTGGGCGCGCTCGGGCACCTCGATGCCGGCGAGCTTCTCCACCGCGTGGGCGTAGGCCCAGTTGTTGCTCAGCGGGCAGATGTAATCGAGGCGATCCGTGTAGGGCATCGAACTCAGATAGGTCACGTTCTCTGCGATTTTCTCGTGATTGCGGTGGAGGTAGCCGAACACCGGCTTGAGGCTCACCACGGTTTCGCCGTCGAGCACCACGTTCATGCGGAACACGCCGTGGGTGGACGGGTGCTGCGGCCCTAACGAAACACGCAGCAACTGGTCATTGTCCGGCCCGGATTCCAAGACGGGCGATGATGAAAACATGGACGGAGCGGAAGTCATTCTGAACAGGGATAGTGCAGTTTTGCCTTTTCCAGCACGGCATCGTGCGGGGTGGGCTCGTATTCGTAGTCATCCGGCGCGACATAATCCTTGCGCATCGGATGATCCTCGAACTCGTCCCACATCAGGATGCGGCGCAGGTCGGGATGGCCGGAAAATTGGACGCCGTAAAGGTCAAAGATCTCGCGTTCCTGGAATTCCGCGCTGCGGAACACGGCCACCACCGAGGCAATGGTCACGTTTTGTGAGCGGTCGGCTGTGCGGGCGCGCAACACCAGCGGGCCGACGCGGCGCGAAGTCGAATACAGGTGATAGAGCACTTCCAGGAAACCGCCGGCGGCGGCACTCCCCTCGCCTGCCGCGGGCACTGCAACCACATCGGCCTTGGTGCCGTCCGGCCAATCGACGCCGGTCACGTTGGAAAGCAAATCATAGTCCAGCGCCGGCGTGTCGCGCAGAAACCGGCAGACGTCGGCGATCCGGGCCGCGTCCACCAGCAACGAATGCTGGGCGCTGGGACTCGGGTTGGTGCGCAACGCGATGGCCACACCGGGCAGCGCCTCACGCAACCGCGTCAAAATCGCTTCGATGGGGTCGCTCACGTGCCACCTCCTTCGCGCACGATGGTGGGTGGGTTCCAGATGTCGCGGTTGGCTGTGGGAATGAGGTCGTGGGCGCCGAACTCCGGCACTGCCATTTCAGCCATCCCCAGAGGGTCGGCATGCCGGGCGCGGTTTTTGCCCATGAGTTTTTCATGGGCGATTTTATCGCGCAAAGTCATCAAGCCTTCCAGCAGTGCCTCGGGGCGCGGCGGACAGCCGGGGATCATCACATCCACTGGCACAAACCGATCCACGCCTTTAAGCACATTGTAGCCATCCTTGAACGGACCACCGGAAATCGCGCAGGCACCCATGGCGATGACGTATTTCGGCTCGGCCATTTGATTGTAGAGCCGCACGAGTTGCGGGGCCATTTTTTTGGTCACGGTGCCCGCCACGATCATCAGGTCCGCCTGCCGCGGCGATGGCCGGAACACCTCGGCCCCGAAGCGCGCCATGTCGTATTTGGCCATGGTGGCGGCAATCATCTCGATCGCGCAGCACGCCAGACCGAATTGCAGCGGCCACAACGAACTGGAGCGGCCCCAATTGATCAGTTGCTCGAAGGAAGTGACATGCACCCCTTGTGATTTCAAATCCTCTGCCAGTTGGAAATCAATCGCCATAAATCGTAAACTTGAATTGAAGGAGCCCTCGCCGGTTCAGTCGTCTCATGCCCGTGCTTGGCAGCGTGGCAGTGGGCCAAACAACCGGAATTGCTTGGCGCGCTGTCACTCTGCGGCCCGACCATTAAGAAAGGCCGCGCCGAACGGAAGCAGAAAGACAATTTGCCGCATGAAAAACCCAAAATGCCGAGTCACAGGTGAATTCCCCGAATCGACCCCCGCACCGCTGGGGTCAGGTATCATGTCCGCCTGAAGGCGGGACTCCCCACGCTGAAATCCGCGTTCATCGGGGGGGATCTCGTCCCGCCTGCAGGCGCAATCTTCATCACGCTCCTGGACCTCACCCCAGAAACCCGGTCAGCGGACTGGTGGCGTGGGCGTGGGCGCTGGGCTCGGGCAGGCCGAGCTCGTAGGCTAGGCGTCCGGCTTGCACGGCCCATTGGAAGGCGGCGGCCATACGCGTGGGATCGCTGGCGATGGCGATCGCGGTGTTGATCAGCACGGCGTCGGCACCGAGCTCCATGGCTTCAGCCGCATGGCTGGGAGCCCCCAGGCCGGCATCCACCACCACCGGCACAATTGCCTGTTCGATGATGATGCGGATTTGGTCTCGGGTGGCGAGCCCGCGGTTGGATCCGATTGGCGCGCCCAGCGGCATGACCGCGGCGGCGCCGGCTTCCTGCAGGCGCTTGGCGAGCACCGGGTCGGCATTGATGTAGGGCAGCACGACGAACCCTTCCTTGACCAAGATCTCGGCGGCTTTCAGGGTTTCAATCGGATCGGGCAGCAGATAGGTGGGATCCGGGTGGATTTCCAGCTTCACCCATTTGGGCAGGCCGGCGGCGGCAGCGAGGCGGGCCAGGCGCACCGCTTCCTCGGCATTGATCGCACCGCTGGTATTCGGGAGAATCAGGTATTTTTGCGGGTCAATGAACTCCAGGATATTGGCGTAGGGATCGTGGGTGCCGCTGAGGTCGGCGCGGCGCAGCGCCACGGTGACCATCTCGGTGCCGCTGGCGGCCAGTGCCGCGGCCATGGCTTGATTGGAAGGGAATTTCCCGGTGCCTAGAAATAGGCGGGAGCGGAATTCACGACCGGCGATGATGAGTGGGGACATGGTGGGTAAATACGGAAGGGCTGAAAAACTGAAAGGCTGAAAGGCTGAAATTGGGAGCATCAGAGCGGGAAGGAGGCGAGCCAGCGTTCAAACGCGGGGTGGTCATTGAGATCGTATTGCCAGCAATGGAAGCCAAATTCCCGCCCAGTGGCGATATTTTGCGCGAGGTCGTCGATGTAGAACGTCGAATCCGCAATCAGCCCGTGGACCTCCACGGCGTGCTGATAGATCGCGCGCCCGGGTTTGACACAGCCGACCTCGTAGGACAGCACTGCGGCATCAAACAGTCCAAACACCGAATACGTTTCAAACACCCACGGGCAATGAATGGCATTGGTGTTGGAAAAAAGGATCAGGCGGTGGCCATCGACCGATAACCGCCGCACGCAGTCCCACATCGGCAGGATCGGGGTGAATATACTCCGCCAAGCCGTGCGGAATTCCGCGACCGTGGCGGAACTACCCAGCACCCCGAGCGCCCAGGTCATATACGCATCGGGCGGCGTCTCGCCCGCTTCGAACTGGTCTTTGTGCTCCAGCAACCGGCCCAAACGCGCCGCGGCATCCGGGATGCCGGGCGGCAACAACCGCGCCAACGAACACTCAAAATCAAAATCCAAGAGCACGCGGCCGATGTCGTAGAGAAAGGTCATGGAGAGAACCGAGGAGTTTGAATTGTGAATCGATGAAGGCGGAATATGGAGGGGGGCATCTTCGAGCGTCAATCCCCGGCCTTCAATCCTCGATCCCCGATTTCCTTCAAAATCGCCCGCGCCCCGGCGATGGCACCGGAGTTCCGACCGTGGCGGGCCAACGCAGTTTTCATCGTCCGCCACACCACGGCATGGTCGGCGAGCAGCGCGGCAACCTGACAGGCCAGTTGCGCGGGCGAGTCCGCCAACCCGCCGCCACCGATGGCTTCCAGCAGGCGCAGGTTGCCCTCTTCCTGGCCGGGCACCAGGTGATGGATGAGCATCGGGCAGCGCGCGGCGATCGCCTCATGCACCGTGGCGCCGCCGGCCTTGCCGACCACCAGGTGATGACTGGTGAGAAGTTGCGGCACCTTGCGCGTCCACCCGATCAGGCGCACCCGCCCCGGATAGGCGGCCTTGAGGGAGCGGGCTTGCGCGTACAAGCGCCGGACATTGCGCCCAAGCACGAGGGTGAGAACCACTGCGGGTGACGCGTCCAACAACGCCTGCGCGTGCTGCCGGATCAACGCGCGCTGTGCCGTGGGAAAATACAACACGCGAAACGGCGCGCAGCCATCCCCCGCCGAGACCGGCTCTAACTTGGCAAAGCCGGGATGCACCGGAAACCCGGTGTCGATGATTTTTCCGGCATCCATGCCCGTGCCAAGCATTCCCTCGCGGGTCAGGGCATCCGTGACTAGCCACCTGTGCGAGGGAGCGCGCAACCACGCCGCGTTGATCTCGATCGAATCCGTCACCACCGTGAACACCGGCACCGGCTGGCCGCTGGCCGCGAAAACCCGCGCCAGGAAATACGGGTACAGCGGATAGGTGCACACCACCGCCACCGGCCGGAAATCCGTGATCAACTCTGCCAGCGCGCGTTCCGGCCACCCCATCACCGGCCCGCGCTGGCGGCTGAAGTCACACCGATCCGTGGAGCGGTAAATCCACGCCCACACCCGCGGCAAGCGCGTGGTCACCAAGCGGTAGCCACGGCTCAAGAGCGCAGTGAGACGCGGCATACCCAACACACACGGGTCGCTCACCCGGGTCTGCGCGCCCGCCGCATCGAGGGCGAGCGCCAGATTGCGGGCGGCACTGTTGTGTCCCTCACCGAAGGCGGCGGTGACGATGAGTATACGCGGTGGTTCGGGCATAACGGGTGGCACAGAAGATTTAGAGTGAGACTGACGTTGCGTCGATGGACTTTTGTGGCTTTATTCCGGCAACGATGTCGCGTGACAAGAAACCAGTGCAACTCCGACCGGTCGATGAAAATGCCGAAGCGTCGGCACGCATCCGTTTGTTCAACCGTGAAACCGCCTGGAAGGAGACCCAGGCCCAACCGATCCGCCTCGCGCCTCGTCCCGAGCACGCTCAGGTCAGCGGCCGCCTCAGCCTGCCCGGCACGGCGGACGTCGAACTGCGCACCCACCAACCCGGCCTCGAGGCCATCATCGAATCCAACTTCCCCGACCCCGACCCGCTCGAACAAAACTGGGGCGTCCCCTCATCGCGCCGCAATCCCATCCCCTGGGGCTGGTTCGCCCTGATCGGCCTGGCCGTCACCGGAGCTGTCACGTGGTCGCTCACCCGGGTGCAAAAGGCCGACGTCCACGCCGACGAACTCCGCGCCACCACCGCCACCACCCTGCTCGATAGCCAAAAGGCCGATGCGGAAGCCAGCCTGCTCATTGACCGGATCCACACGTCGATTCGCCATTTTTTCAACGCCACCTCAGTGGACGCCCTTGCCCCGATGGTCCGCCACCGCGAGCGGGTCACCCCGTTGATGCGCCGGTATTACGCGAACCAACCGGTGTTCACCAGCCGCTTGAAGACCATCCAACTCTTCCGGCCCCTGACCCTCTATCAATCGGCCCACTTCTGGATGATCTCCGTCACCCTAACCAACGGCCAAGCACACGACTTGATTGTCGAAGTCCTGGATTCCGGCGAGGCCCGTATCGATTGGGAAACCCTGGTGTGTTTTCAACCAATGCCCTGGGACGATTTCGCCACCCACCGCCCGACCGGCACGTCGCTGGATTTCCGCGTGTATGTCGAACGCGACAACTTCTATAGCCACGAGTTCGCCAACTCCGAACACTGGACCTGCTACCGCCTCACCGCGGCTGACAGCGCCGAAACCCTCTTCGGATATGCCCCCGCAGGCAGCGAACTGTCGCTCACCGTCGATCACCTTATTGACACGAACGCAAAGCACAAGGCCACCCTGATCCTGCGCCTCGCCATCCCCGAACTCCTCAAATCCCGTCGCGGCGTGGTCATCGAAAAATTACTCAGCAACCACTGGCTTTACCTCACCTCCCCCGCCGCTGATTCCTGATCCACCCAACTCCAATCCTTAGACCGCCACTCTTGAACTCTACCCCAGCCAAACTACCCCCACCGCCAGTCGCCGCATGGCGCCCGGTGGTCTCTGGAATCGCCGCCTTCCTCGCCATCCAGTATGGCCTCGCCTTGTGGCATCTGGCACAATCCTCCGGCGGCATGAAGAACAAATTCAGCATGCTCGCCCGCGATCAGTACCTCGGCTTCCTCGTCCAGCAAAACCTCTGGATGCTGGTGGCCTACGCGCTGCTGGCCGTCGCCGCCACGGTGCTCGCCTATCCATGGGTCACCCTCTGGACCCGCCGTTCCCGATACCAGCACCCGCTTGCCGTCGCGCTGCGGAGCTTTGCCGTGGTGGCCTGCCTGCACGGCTTTTGCACGCTGCGCCTGATGGAAACCCGGCCGTATTTCCTCAATGAAGCCGAGTTCGGCCAGTGGTATTTCCAAGCCCTGGTGCTGCTGCCCGCCCCGGTCAAACCCGCCGCGCTGTGGCTGCTGTTCACGCTCCTGCCGCTCGCCTTCATCGCCCTGTCGCTGGGCTGGCACATCCAGCGCCGCGGCCGCCGCGGCTGGCTCACCGCCGCCACCCTCGCCGTGCTCGTCACCTCCGGCCTCGGCATGCAACATTGGGCCGCGCGCCCGGCGGGATCTAACACCACGGCCGCAACCTCGCCCAACATCATCATCATCGGCTCCGACTCCCTGCGCGGCGATCACCTCGGGTGCGCCGGATATCGCCCGCAGCGCAGCGACGGCGCAGCCGCCGCAGGGGTCTCGCCGGCCATCGACGCCCTCGCCGGGCGCTCCACCCGCTTCGAGCACTGCTACACTTCGATCGCCTCGACCATGGAGTCCGGCGTGCAATTGATGTCATCCCAGTATCCGCAAAGCCATGGCATCCGCCAGATGTATCCGGACCACTCCACCGTGGAGGCCACCAAAAAGCACATCGTCCCGCTCGCCAGCCTGCTGCGTGAGCGCGGCTACGACACCACCGTCATCGGCGATTGGTGCGCCGGCTACTACGAGGTCATCCCGCTGGGCTTCGAACACATCTCGGTGTCGAGCTTCGACAACTTCAAGATCTACATGAGCCAGGCCGTGGTGATGGCCCACTTCGTGGTGCCGTTGTATTTCGACAACCGGTTTGGCTATCGGGTTTTCCCGCAACTCCAATCCTTCGCCCAATTCGTCACCCCTCAGGTGGTTACCCAGCGCGTCGAGCGGCACTTGGAGACAGCCGCCAAGGCCGGAAAACCGTTCTTCTGGCACGTGTTTTTTTCCTGCAATCACCTCCCCTACCGTTGCCCGGAACCCTACGTGAGCATGTTCACCGACCCCAACTATCAGGGTGCCAACCGCAGCGGGGTGGCCTTCGATATCGATTCCTTCATCGGCGGCACCGACCTCGAATCCAAATGGAAAGCCCTGCCACCCAAGGAAATCAGCCAAATCCGCGCGCTCTATGACGGCTGCACCCGTGAGTTCGACGATTGCGTCGGCCAAATCACCGCCGCCCTGGCACGCAACGGCTTGGCCGACCACACCATCGTCATCGTCACCGCCGACCATGGCGATGACCTCTACGAACCCAACGTCACCCTCGGCCACGGCCTGACCTTCAACGGCGGAGCCCAAGCCAACCAGGTGCCCATGATCGTCCATGTGCCGGGCCAGGCACCCCGGGTCATCCCGGAATCCGTGCGCATGATCGACGTCATCCCCACCCTGGCAGAGTTAGCCGGCCAGCCGCCAGACGCCAGCTGGCAGGGCCAAAGTTTCGCCGGCTGGATCCGTGGCACCACCCCCCCCAGCTACCGGCCGTTTTATGGTGAAACCGGCTTCCCGTTCATCCAGTTCTCGGTGCCCGGGGTGGTCCGCCCGAAACTCCCGCCGATGGACCAATGCACCCGCATCGACGAGGGCTACAACTATCAGTTTGTCCTCAAACCCGAATACCTGGCCCCGCTCATCCTGGCCAAACAACGCTGCCTGCGAACCCAAATGTGGAAACTCGTCTGCACTCCCACTGCCGCCGGCCCCCGCCACTTCGGACTCTTCCACATTCCCACCGATCCAGATGGCGAACACGATCTGGCAACCACCCGCCCCGAAGTGCTCGCTCCGATGCGCACCGCCATCGAGCGCTGGATGGATCAACACGTAGAAACCGCCATCCCCGATATCTTCCCCGGCGGCGAGCCCTGAGAATCGCCGCTTGAGTTTTGCTGGCCCCGCCGACATCCTTGCGCCGGTTCCATGAAATTCCTCGCCCCGCTCATTGCTATTTCCCTCGTCGCCAGACTCTCTGCCGCCGACCCACCCAAAATTTTCACCGGCCTCTTCGAACAAGACATCCCCATCAAAGGCCAGGTCGGCATGGTCATTCCACCCAAGGAAATCGATAAATACATCGCCAAGGTCGAGGCCTCCGCGCGCAAGGATCCCAAATGGTTCCGCGACTTTTCCGGCAGCGCCAAACCCGGCGTGCCACTCCCGTTCGACGAACACCTCGGCCTCACCAAGGCAGAATACGCCGAATACCTCGCCCTCTGGAACCAACGCGAGTTCAGACCGGTCGAGGAAGTCATGCTCCTGCTCCGGCAAAGCGCCGGCGGCACCTGGTCGATCACCTCCACCGGCGGTGCCAGCAATCTCTCCACGCTGCGCTATACCGCCAAGGACGATGTCTTCCGCTCCCCCAACGGTGAACTCAAACGCCTCGAGGACATCAAGTCCGACGCCGCCAGCATCCTCGGCGAATGGACTGGCTCTGAGTGGAAATTCGAGGAGGAAACCGGCTTGGGCAAAACCAAGGAGAATTTCGCCCTCGGGCGCCACACCGATCACAAGCACGGCCTGATCGTCTATCGCGTCCAGGAACTCTCCACCGAAGGCACCCGCCTGCTCGACAAAAGCCTGGTGGTGCGCTTCCCGCTCGGCAATCCCCGCCTGACCCAGGACGCCAAACCCGCCGCAGCCAAGGATGACTCTAACAAATCCGATTCCAAAAAGCCAGCCAAGCCCACCACGAAAAAGTAAGCCATGCGCATCATCGCCGGAACCGCCGGACGCATCGCCATCAAGGTCCCGGCGGCCGTCACCCGCCCCACCACCGACTTCGTCCGCCAGGCAGTGTTCTCCATCCTCGGCACTCGCGTCCAGCGCGCCCGCGTCCTCGACCTCTTCGCCGGATCCGGTGCCATCGGCCTAGAAGCCCTCAGCCGCGGTGCCGCCTCCTGCCTGTTTGTCGATGACCACCGCCAGGCCTGCGCGGTGATCGCCGAGAATCTAACAAAGACGCGACTCGCCGGCGGGCGCGCCCTCAAAGCCGATGCCTCAGCCTTTCTCAAGCGCGACGCCGCCAGCTACGACCTGATCTTTGCGGATCCGCCGTATTGGAAGCACCACGGCGACAACGACCACATAGGCGCGCTGCTTCACAGCGGGTTGTTAGACCCGCGGCTTGCCCCTGGCGGCTGGTTCATCGCCGAGGTCTCCGCCCACCAACCTTCCCCCGTCACTGCCGCCTTCACCCTCGCCGAGCGCCGTGAATATGGCGGCAGCGCCGTGCTGTTCTACGAGCTCTCGTCATGATGCGCTGGTCCATTGCCCTGCGGTTATACCGGTTGCTGCTGCCGCTGCTGTTCCTGGCCGCGTTTCCCGGCTGGCTGGTCAAAATGTTGCGGCGCGGCGGCTTCGGCACCCGCCTCGGCGAACGGGTGGCCTATTACACCACGGCCCGTGCTGGCGAACCGCGCGGCGCGGTCCACCTCCATGCCGTGAGCGTGGGCGAATCCCTGTTAGCCCTGAAACTCGTCCGCGCTTGGCTCGCCCGCGACCCCGCCCAACGCTTCGTGATCGCCACCGGCACCGCCACCGGTCACGCCGTGGCAACCGCCGCGGCCATCGCGCAACTGCGCGTCGCCTACGCGCCGCTGGATTTTCCCGCGATGGTGCGCCGCTACCTCGAGCGGTTCCAGCCGGCGCAAATCGTGCTCATCGAGGGCGAAGCCTGGCCCTATCTGTTACTCGCCTGTCAGGCCCGCCACATCCCGGTGACCCTAGTCAATGCCCGCATGTCGCCGCGCTCCGCCCGCCGCTTCCAGCGCTTCGCGGCCTGGGTGCGGCCGGTGTTCGCGCTGTTGGATGGCGTCGCCATCCAGGAACCCGAGGACGCTCAGGTCTGGCAGAACCTCGGCGTGGACCCGCGCCGCATTCATCACACCGGCAGCCTCAAGTTTGATCCCAGCGGCGACCCATCACCCACCAAACGCCCGGATTTCCAACAGATGTTAGACACCTTCGGCCCGCGCCGCCCGGTGGTCCTCGCCGCCAGCACCCACGCGGGTGAGGACGCGTGGATTGCGGCCGCGATCTATCAGGCAAACCCGCGCGCCCTGGCCGTGATCGTGCCGCGCCACGCCGAGCGCCGCGCCGAGGTCACCGGCGAGCTGGAACGAGCGGGCTTCCAGGTGGTGCTGCGCTCGAAGTTCCTGCCACCCGCCGCGCTTGCGGCCACCGGTGATGGCCGCCACGTGTTTCTGATCGACTCGACCGGCGAGCTGCGCGCGTGGACCGCCCATGCCGATGCGGTCATCATCGGCAAGAGCATCCTGGCGAGCGGCGGCCAAAACCCCACCGAGGCCATCCTGGCTAACAAACCCGTGATTTGCGGCCCCCACATGGGAAACTTCGAGCCTCTGGCCAGCCGACTCGTCGCCGCCCACGGCTGCCTGCAGGTGCTCGACCAGGCGGCGCTTGCCCGCGCCATCCTCACCGCCCTCGACGCGCCAGCCGCCCAATCCCTCACCCGCAAGGCCGCCCAACTCCTCGTCTGCCATCACGGCGCGACCCAGCGCATTCTCGCGCTGCTGACCGCCATCGTCACTCCCGGGTTGTCTCCTTCTGCCCAAGGCCCTCACTGAAGCGCCGGCTGAGATCGGGCAGGCTTGCTACCTCGCGCAGCCCCATGCGACTCAGCGACTCGTTGAGCCGGTAGAAACCACGCCTGTCTTTCGCCGGCAGGATGTTGCCTTTGTTCACCCCATCATGGAACCTGCTCCGGCCAAGCGGCGGAGCTGGGGCTTTGAGCCCCTGAACGAAGAAAGCCCTTGAGTTAAGGGCTTTTCGCTTGTTTCAAAGCAGTACGAGGACTGGGACTCGAACCCAGGACCAATTGGTTAAAAGCCAACTGCTCTACCAACTGAGCTATCCTCGCGTTGATGCTTTGTCAGGCGCGCGGACGAATAGGAAGCCCGGGCCAATGATGCAAGCGGATAATTGGAAAATCTTTCTTTTATCCCCTCCCTGTGGCGGCCATGAGACCTTGCTGGGAGTCCTTTGTGCGACCACGGGCAAGGTCTCCGCCGCAGCCTGGGAATCAGGCTTCGAGCATCTCGGGCCGCATCAGGGCAGGGATCGGCTTTTCCTTTTTACTCAGGGCACGGCGCATCTTGGTGAGCGCCGTGTTCTGAAGTTGGCGGATACGCTCGCGGGTCACACCAAATTCGCGTCCGACTTCCTCAAGGGTGAGGGCTTTGCGGCCATTCAAGCCGAACCGCTCGTCGATGATCCGGCGTTCGCGCTCGTCGAGCAAGGACAGCAACCCGTCAAGCTCGCCATGCAGGTTCTTGTCAGAAAGCATGTCGAGCGGATTGACCGCACGCTCGTCGCTGATGACTTCACCAAACTCGGTGGATTCACCCTCGTTGATTGGCGAGTCCAGCGAGGTCGGGCGGTGGGACGCTTGCCGGAGCATCGCGAGCTTGCGCCGCGGCACCCCGATCTCATCGGACAATTCCTCGTCGGTGGGCTCGCGGCCCATCACTTCGGTGAGCATCGTGGCGATCCGGCGCATCTTGGCGATCTTGTCAACCATGTGGACGGGCAGCCGGATGGTCTTGGACTGGTTGGCCAAGGCCCGCTTGATGGATTGCTTGATCCACCACGCGGCATAGGTGGAGAGCTTGCCTCCCTTCTCCGGATCGAAGCGCTCCACCGCTTTCATCAAGCCGATGTTGCCTTCCGAAATCAGGTCGGTCACCGGCATGCCGTAGTTGGCGTAGTCCTGCGCGATTTTGACCACCAAGCGCAGATTCGCACGAATCATGTGCAAGCGGGCCTCGGGATCACCTTGCTTGATGCGCTCCGCCAGCTCCAATTCCTCGGCTGCGGTCAACAGCGGCGTTTTGGAAATCTCGCGCAAGTAGAGTTTCAGACTGCCTTCAGATTCGTAGGTCATGGTCGTGGATGGTTACTTGTTAAACGTCTCTGAGCGCGTTTTATTGCTTATTTTCCCGTTTGGAAGAAATAAATACTTTCCTTTCGTTAAATGGCTATTTTGCAGGGTTTCCCGAAACCCAAATACGTCGGCACCGCTATTTTCACCGAACTGAGTATTCTTCAGCATTCCACATGCCTAGTTCACCATGACACTGAACCTGCTGATTACCAATATAATTTCGATCGAAAGCTGATGTGAACGGTGGCCAAAGCGCCCCTCTTGCCCAGCGGATAGGGGACAATCTGGCGCAGCTCATCCTTGAAATTCAAGGATGAGCCATGAGAGCTAGACTGGGGCTGGCCGGGATGAAACCTGGATTCGACAAAGGGCGCGGATTGATCCAATTTCGGCACGTGTTTGACGTCATGTATCCCCTGTTGCGCGCCGGTTTGTTCCGGTTTGATCCGGAAACCGCCCACCATCTGAGCCTCGCGGCGCTTAAAACCGCCGAGCAATGCGGTCTGCTGAGCTCGGTTTATCCGGCCAACGAACCGATCCCGCCGGTCGAGTTGATGGGCTTGCAATTCCCCAACCGGGTGGGCCTGGCGGCAGGGATGGACAAGGACGGCGACTGCATCGATGCGCTGGGCCGGTTGGGATTCGGCTGCGTTGAAATCGGCACGATTACGCCGCGCCCGCAGGCGGGCAATCCGCCACCTCGCTTGTTCCGCCTGATCCCACAGGAAGCGATCATCAACCGCATGGGTTTCAACAACCCGGGCATCGCGGTGGGCGTGGCCAATGTTCGCAAGTCGAAAACATTTCAAGGCATCATCGGTTTCAATATCGGTAAAAACAAGGACACGCCCAATGAGAACGCAGCCGACGATTATCTGACCTGCTTACGCCAGGCCTACCCGGTGGCCGACTACATCGCGGTGAACCTGTCATCGCCCAACACCCCGGGCCTGCGCGACTTGCAGGGAGCGGAGGCCAGCGCCCGGTTGTTAGGCCGACTGAAGACCGCGCAGCAGGAACTCGCCGCGGAGTATGGCAAGCAGGTTCCACTGCTGTTCAAGATCGCGCCCGATCTCGATGAGGCGCAGATCCGCGACTTGGTGCGGGTGTTTCTGGATGGCGGCCTGGACGGAGTGATCGCCACCAACACGACCCTCGACCGCGGCGCGGTGGCCGACCACCCCCGCGCCGGCGAAGCGGGCGGGCTCTCGGGCCGGCCGCTGCTGGACAAAAGCACCGAGGTGTTGCGCGCGTTTGCCAGCCATCTGGGCGGCCGCATCCCGCTCATCGGCGTGGGCGGAATCTCCTCGGTGGAGGACGCCCGCGCCAAAATCCAGGCCGGCGCGTCCTTGATCCAGATTTACACCTCGTTCATCTATCAGGGGCCAAAGCTGGTGCGCGATCTGGTGCGCGATCTGG
>Ga0114958_10000509_pt1 | contig 33134 bp, 35 predicted proteins | sample C_130208_EF_Meta_FD_89577 | JGI IMG/M metagenome (GOLD analysis project Ga0114958, IMG submission 89577) | Freshwater microbial communities from Lake Croche, Canada to study carbon cycling - C_130208_EF_MetaG | ecosystem: Environmental > Aquatic > Freshwater > Lake | place: Lake Croche, Canada... | reverse complement strand
GGTGTATTGTTGGATAAATTTGGTATTGCCATTCGAACGGGACATCATTGTGTCCAACCTTTAATGAAGCGTTTTGGATTAGTGGGAACTTGTCGGGCTTCTTTTGCGTTTTATAACACGTTTGAAGAAATCGATTTATTTGTGAAAGCATTAGGTAGGACAATTAATATGTTACGATAATGGCTCAAAGTATAGAAGAAACTCAAGAAGAGTTAATTGAGGAATTTGGTTTATTTGATGATTGGGCCGATAAATATGAGTATTTGATTGACCTAGGTAAAAAGTTGCCTACGTTATCTGAAGTTTATAAGACCGAAGAAAATGTCATTAAGGGTTGTCAAAGCCGCGTTTGGTTGCATGCTCAAAAAAAAGGTGAACTCATCGTTTTTGAAGCAGATTCAGAGGCAGTTATAGTTAAGGGAATGATCAGCATGTTGATTCGAGTCTTGTCCAATCACACGGCTGATGAGATTATGCAGGCAGATTTATATTTTATTGATCAAATTGGGATGAGCCAACATTTAGCTCAAACTCGTTCGAATGGTTTAGTATCCATGGTAAAACAAATGAAAAATTATGCTTTGGCCTTTTCAGCGAAGTAAAAAAAATATGGAAGAGAAAACGACGACATCCTTAGCAATGACGGAGGTTGAACTTAAGGAAAAAGTAATCAAGGCAATCAAAACAGTTTACGATCCGGAAATACCTGTTGACGTGTATGAATTAGGACTTATTTATGAAGTGAAAATATTTCCGGTCAATAACGTGTATATTTTAATGACCTTAACTTCCCCATCATGTCCCTCTGCGGAAAGTATTCCGGTGGATATCGAAAAGGCAGTAAGGGAAATAGAAGGAATCGCAGAAGTTTCGGTTGAGCTTACCTTTGATCCCCCTTATGCACAAGATATGATGTCAGAGGTGGCCAAGTTAGAATTAGGTTTTATGTAAGTAAATTTTTAAAAATAATAAATATAAAAATATGTATCCAGAACATTTAGTACATCCTATGCGGATGGATATTGTCGAAGGTGGTTTCAAAGAGTTAAGTTCTGCTGCTGAAGTAGAAGATACGATGGCACAGCCTGGAACTACTTTATTGTTTATCAATTCAGTATGTGGTTGTTCTGCTAGAACAGCTAGACCAGGTGTAAAAGAGGCAGTTGCCGCTTCTGCCAAAAAGCCATCTCATTTAGTAACTGTTTTTGCAGGTGTAGACCAAGAAGCCACCCAAAAAGCACGCGAGTACACTTTGCCTTATCCTCCATCTTCTCCGTCCATTGCTTTATTCAAGGATGGAGAATTAGTGCATTTTGTAGAACGTCATCACATTGAAGGTCGTTCAGCTGAAATGATTGCGGGACATTTAGAAGGTGTTTTTGAGGAGTTTTGCTAAAAAATTTAGTTTATAAAAAAGGAGCTAGCATATCGCTAGCTCCTTTTTTTATGTTTATTTATTAACTTATTGCTTTGGCGCTCCACCTACTGCACCTGATTCAGATGTAGTATTTTTAGCTTTTTCAGCCATTTTCTTAGCAGCACCTTCATAATCACCTGCTTTGACAAATGACATTTTCATTAAGTCAATGGACTTGCGTGAAGCTTGTAAAATTTGTTCTGGAGTTAAACCTTTGATTTTGTTTTCTAAATCTTCCGCCCATTTCATGCTACGATTCAAATACAAATTTGAATTTAATGTGGAACTTAATCCACTATCTTGTGAGCGACCTACGGCTCTTGACTGAACCCAGGATTTTTTCGCTTCGTCGATTTCTTTCTGCGTAAATCCTTCCTTTAAAACTTTTTCAATTTCTTCTTTGAAGGCTGCTTCTAACTTGGCCAAATTCTCTGGGGCATAAATGGCATATCCAACGAATGCAGCTGATTGATCTAGTGGACTAGCTGAAAATTGAGAACCTACTCCATACGATAAACCATCTTTTTGGCGAATGCGATTCATTAAACGAGAGCTCAATCCTGATCCTCCGCCCAACATGTAATTGCTTAGTTCTAATGCAGCATAATCTGGATCACTATCCGATATTTTAATCGGTTGGTAGGCTAAGAAAAATGCGTTCGCCTTATCTGGAGTTTCAATTGATTTTACTTGACCCCTGATGTCTTTGAAAACTTCTGGAACTCTAGTAAACGGCTTTGGCGACTTCCAATCTGCAAATTCAGCTTTAATCGTCGCTTTTAATTCAGCTTCATCAAAATCTCCAACGGCCGAAAATGTCGCATTGGATGCCCCATAAAAACCTTTATAAAAAGCGATGGTTTGTTCTAATTTAATAGCCGAATAATTAGAAGTTTGTTCTGCCATTGTAGGTTGATATCGCACATCATTTTTAGGATAATGTCCACTTCTTAATTGGCCCAATGCCTCACTAGCTTTAGCTGTTGGCTCACTTTTTTGTGATTCAATTTGAGTTAAATTCTCTTGCTTTAACTTCTCAAATTCATCTGCGGGGAAGGTAGGCTGTTTTAATGCTTCCGCAACTAATTTCAATGCTGGGATTAAATTTTCTTTGGTTGTTTCGATCGATACGTTGGCCTGAGTAGGTCCACCCGAGATAGAAACACGCGCTTTTAATTTATCTAATTCATCTTGAAATTGTTGACGTGTGTGCTTTGCCGTTCCTTTTGTTAACATATCTGCTGCTAAATCAGCGGCAGTAGCAGTTCCTAACAATGATTTCTCATCTCCAAAACGAAGGGTCATTTTGGCATAAACCGAATTGCCCCGTGTTTTTTTAGCTAATAGAGCTAGTTTAATTCCAGCTATATTTTCCACTTTAGTTCGTGAGTCGATGTTGCTTGGGGATGGATCAAAGGCTTCTCCTTCTGCCACAGCTGCTTTTCCCTTGAAATCTTTTAAGATTTCAGCCACATCTTTTGCTTCCGGAATTTCAGCTCGATCTGGTTTTTCTGTTGGTATAAATATACCAGAAGTACGATTGGATGATTTGAAATATGCTGCAGCTACCCGCTGGATATCTGCTGGTGTAATTTTCTCTAATTGGTTTCTCGTGTGAAATAATAAGCGCCAGTCACCTTGTGCAATATACTCTGACATACCTATTCCTACGCGTTGCGCATTATTCAAAAGAAGTTCAATGTTTTTGATTCCCTTAGTTTTAATGCGGTCAACTTCTTCTTTGGTAGGAGGTGTTTTGGCAAAATTTTCAATGGTTTCAATCATGATTTTTTTTACAGAATCCAATGATTTCTCTTTTAAAACCTCTGCTGCAAAGTAAACAAGTCCCGGTTCTTTTAATTGGAATGTCATCCCAAACTGACTAGAAGCTTTTTTTGTGTCAATTAATGCTTTATACAAACGACCTGAAGGAGCATCCGTTAAAAGATCTGACATGACATCTACTGCTACATAATCAGGATGTAAACCCGAAGGGATATGGTAAGCCATACCTACTACCTGAACATCTCCTACTCTTTTTAGAGTTACTTCTCTTTCGCCATCTTGAGTAGGTTCTGATGTGAACGTTTTTGTTAATTCACGCGTTGGTCGAGGAATAACACCAAACTTCTGATTCACCAATTGCAAAGTTTTGATTGGATCGAATTTTCCGGCAATTAACAAAACTGAATTATCAGGTTGGTAATATTTATGGTAATAAGCCTGAAGATTTTCAATAGGGACTTTTTCAATGTCGGAGCGGGCGCCAATGGTCGAGTTTCCATAATTATGCCATAAAAAAGCTGTTGACACAATGCGCTCCATCAATACACTTCCTGGGTCATTTTCGCCGCGCTCAAATTCGTTGCGAACCACCGTCATTTCAGTCTCTAATTCACTTTTTGCGATACGTGAATTAATCATACGATCAGCCTCCATGTCGAGTGCCCAATCTAAATTTTCATCGGTCGCAGCAAAAGTTTCAAAGTAATTAGTCCGATCTAACCAAGTAGTTCCGTTAAATTGTGCCCCATGGTCTGAAATTTCTTTGGCTACTTCTTTATGTTTTTCTTTGGTCCCCTTAAACACCATATGTTCCAGCAGGTGAGACATACCTGTTTCACCATATCCCTCATGACGTGAACCTACTAAGTAGGTGATGTTAACGGTGATGGTTTGCTTCGAGGGGTCTGGAAATAACAGAACCTTAAGTCCATTGGCTAATTTATATTCTGTAATTCCTTCTGCAGAAGTTACCTTTTCTGGAATGGGAAGTGACGTCACTTTAGCTGCGGGCTGCTTTACAGGTGTTTTAGGTGTGGCTGGTTTTTGTTGGGCCCAAATCAAGGTAAATGAACTCACCAAAACTAGTCCCGAAAGGAGTATTTTTTTCATGGTATGAATTGAATGTTGATTAAAATTTCAAAAATTAAATTACCTAAAATTTTAAATGCAAAGTTTGATTTTAGGATAGGTGGATAAATAAATCCACGACAGGATTTATTTTTTATATTGTTGGATTAATTTAAATATTGCTTTTTGGGTTTCTAAATTTGGGAAATACTCAAACATAATAACGTGTTGGTCATAGTCCAAGATGAGTCCAGATTCCAAAAAATGGAATGCTTCTTTGAACTGGCCAGCTTTGATTAAGAAAATGGCTGATCGATAATAGAAATCAGCTTCTTCCGGTAATTCGTCGATTGCTGATAACATGATGTCGGCTGACTTCTCAAAATCCTCCAGGTCATAGTGCAATTGTGCCCATTTAACCCAAGCAGGAGCAAAAAATGATTCTAATTCGATGGATTTTTGATATGCTTCGTCTGCTGAGACCGTATTTCCTAAATAAGCTTCTACATCCGCTAATCCAATCCAATAAAGAGGATTAGACTCATTCAACTTGATCGCTTTTTTTAAAAAATGCAAGGATTCAAACCATTTGTCCATCTCTGTTAGGCAAACAGCCAATCCATAATATCCTTCATCCCAAAGTGGATCCAATTTAACAGCCTCTTTGTAATAGGAGAGTGCATCGTCAAATTTCTTTTGCCTTTCTAGACTTGCGCCCAAGCAACAAAATAATTCCGGATTAGGCTCGTCGTAAACAAGGCATTGCTTGTATGATTCTTCTGCTTTTTCGTAATCTTTTAAGTTCATATAGGTATTTCCTAAATTGAACAAAGATGAACCAAAAGTAGGTTCGATGGCTAACGAATATTCATAGGCGTCAATTGCCTTTTCAAATTTTTTCAGTTTGGAGTAGGCAATACCTAAATTATACCAGGCGGTATACGAGAAAGGATCTTGGTCAATAAATTTTTTGTAAAAGGGAATGCTTTCGTTGATTTTGCCAATTTCATCTAATGCATTCGCCAACTCAACTAAGGCATTTTCATTTTCTGGGTTGTATTCAAGTGATTTTTTGAACATGTCAACCGCCTCGCGGGGTTTAAACCAGGCCACATAACTTAAGCCTAATCTAAAATATACTTCATCTTTTTCTTCGTAAGCCTCTAAGGCCTCCAGAAATAAATTGACAGAGGCTTCGTGTTGCCCCATTTGGCTCAATAATGATCCTTTAACTAAAACGAGTTCGATGTCCGTAGGAAATAGCAGAATTGCATTTTCTATGATTTCCATAGCATCTTCAGGTTTTTGAATTTCTCCTAATACTTGTGCCTTTAATATAATTAATTCGAGCGTATATGGAAAATGGGTTAACCCTAAATCACATGCTTTAATGGCCTCATCAAACTTCGATTGCATAAAGTAATGATCAGCAATTTGTTCTAACGTGTCAATGTCGAAGAATGAATCCTCTTGATTATTTAACATCTTTTCAAATCTTTGAACGGAAGAATTGATATCTTCCCTATTTTCATCGAATTCAGGATCCAGCATAGACAATTATTGGAGATTAAACGAGATAATTTTTACTAAATTAAAGCAATTATTTGTAATTTTTAAACAGTATTTCCACCTAAATTTGTTCCAAAATTACAATTAATGCCACAGCCAACTGCAATCATCGATTTAGGTACAAATACCTTTCAACTTTTAGTGGCTACTCGGGGAAATATTTCTGAACCTATGCAGGTAGTTTGCCAATTGCAGCGTCCAGTACAATTGGGCTTGGGTGCCATGGAGACTGGGGTTTTGCAAGCGGATGCGATGGATCGAGCTTTAATTGCTTTGGCTGAATTCAAGGAAGTGGCTACGGCGAATGGATGTGATATCGAACAAATTCATGCCATAGGGACTAGTATTTTGCGTAGGGCGGTCAATACTCAACAATTTGCAGCTGAGGTTTATCAACGATTGGGTATTAAAATTCAGGTTATTTCTGGGATAGAAGAAGCGGATTTAATATACCATGGAATTTATCATTCATTGCCAAAGCCTTGGGATTCGATCAGTTTAGTGATGGATATCGGCGGCGGCAGTGTGGAATTCATCCTATTTGAGGGAACAAAAATACGTTTCAAAGTTAGCTTAGAGCTGGGTGGATTGCGGCTTTTGTCCTTGTTTCAGCAAGAGGGTCACTTTCATCAATCCCAATTAGGGGAAATGAGAACGTATATTTTGGACCAAATGAAATCTTTGTTTTCCGCCTGTTCGGACTTCAAGCCTACCGTTTTAATCGGCGCAGCCGGAGCCTTTGAAACGATTTGGGATTTAGCAAATACAGAAAGTCCTGTTCAGGTTATTCCTCCAGCCTCCACATTGGTTATAACACAATTTTACGAGCAAAAAAAAATAGTTGAAGAAACGGATTTTGAAGGACGACAAAAAATCAAAGGGATGAAAGCATTTAGGGCAGGTATATTACCCTTTGCTAACGTTTTGATAGCCACGGTTTTGGAGGAATTAGCGATTGAAAATATGTGGGTGTCTTCATATAGTTTGAAAGAAGGATATTGGTTTCTTCAAAATAAATAAAGCCAAAAAGATGCGTTTTTTTTTGAAAAAAACAATTTAAATGTTAATCTTTAAGGTTATAAAGTATTATTAAATTTTTCAACAAATATCTATGTCATCGATACTTAATTTAATTCTGTTGCAAGCGACTGCTCAAGAAGAATTCACTATTTTAAGCTTATTGGAAAAAGGGGGCTATGTCATGTATCCTATCTTGTTTTTATTCAGTGTGGCCGTGTTTTTATTTATTGAAAGGTATTTATATATCAGAAAGACGACTAAAATAGATGAGAACTTTCTTCATAATATCAATGAACTTTTGTTAGCTGGTAATATTCAGGCTGCTGTTGCCTATTGTAAAAATTCCAAATATCCGATCGCCAATATGTTGGAACGTGGACTTGGTCGATTAGGCTCCCCAATACGTGAAATTGAGAGTGCGATTGAGAACAAGGCTAAATTGGAAATCTACAATATGGAAAAGAACTTAGGTATTTTGAGTTCGATTGCTCGAATTGCACCCATGTTTGGATTTTTGGGAACAGTTACTGGGATGATTCGTACGTTCCATAATATTTCTACCTCAAATAAAATCGAGATTTCTACTATAGCTTCGGGTATTTATGAGAAAATGGTAACTTCTGCCTCAGGTTTAATTGTCGGTATCATTGCCTATGTTTTATATACTTTGTTGACGACTATGATTGACCGAAGTATTAATAAGATGGAAATTGTGGCGATGGATTTCATTGATTTATTGCATAAGCCAGCTAACAAAAAATAATTGTATGAATTTTCGAAAGCGCGAAAGAGAAGCATCCGAGGTTGAGACAGGTGCATTAGCGGATATATTGTTTTTCTTATTGATGTTTTTTTTAATGATATCGACTCTTGCCTCTCCGGATGCTATTCGTTTATTGCTTCCAAAGGCAGATTCAACAAAGGTTACTCCCCCTGTAGTAGAGTCTATTCGTTTGTCGGTGGATGCCAACAATTCATTTTATTTGGATGGCAATGCTACTGGCATCGCGATTGAACAGGTAGATTCTGCTTTGAAAGTTATTTTGAAAACTAAAAAAGCAACCTCATTGATTATTTCTATAGACAAAACACGTACGGTTCAGGATTTGACCGATGTGTATGATTTAGCAGCGAAAAACAACCTTTCTATGGTGATGGCTGCAGAGAAGAAAAAATAAACATATGGAAGGTTACTTGAATATTGCTCTTAAATCAATAGCAGTTTACCTATTTATCGTCTTGGCCATTCGTGTTTTTGGAAAGAAAGAGTTTGCACAATTATCTATTATTGATCTCGTCTTCATTTTATTGATTTCCAATTCAGTTCAAAATGCCATGGTTGGCGCCGACTCTTCATTAGAGGGAGGATTAGTCGCGGCACTTTCTTTGTTTCTCATGAATTATGTTTTCAAAAAGATCTCATTATTTAGTAAAGGCTTTTCAAAAGCGATTGATGGGGAGCCCATTATGTTAATTTACCAAGGAGAACTTAAATCAGATGGCTTGAAAAAAGCGCAAATATCAATTGAGCAACTGCAAGCTGTAGTCAGAGAACATGGGGTGGAGAGTGTTGAAATGGTTAATTTAGCTATGTTTGAAGTAGATGGTAATATTTCTGTGCTTTCAGATAATTTCAAAGTAATTACTAAAAGAAAACATAAAGGTCATCGAGTAATAGGCGATAATATTGCCTAATATTGTATATTTGTAGACTTTCTTGTCTGTTTGTAGAGACAAGAGTCATTTTGTTTTCTTACTGATGGAAAAGATTTTAAAATTTGGGGGTACGAGTTGTGGTAGTATAGATAGTATTCAATCCGTTATTTCGATCATCGAATCAAATCTGAAGAATCAAACTAAATTTGCTGTAGTTTTTTCCGCCATGAGTGGGGTGACTAATCAATTATTAGAAGTAGGGAACCTAGCTTCCAAAAGTAAAAATACCAATAATTCCATCATTGAAGATATTGAAAATCGGCATTTTGAAGTTATAAAACACTTCATTCCGGTTAAGGAGCAATCACAAGTCATTGCACAAATACGTACATTAATCAACGAATTACGTGACGTGTTAAAAGGAATAACTTTGATTAAGGAGATTTCACCCAAAACCTCTGATTTGTTAGTGAGTTTTGGAGAACGCTTATCCACCCAATTAATTTTCTCAGTTTTGCAACAAAAAGGGTTGCCAGTCGCGTATGTGGATGCTAGGAATTTGGTTAAAACCAACCGAAATTTTGGTAAATCTGAGGTGAATTTTTCAGAAACAAATCCTTTAATACATTCTTTTTTCATTGAAAATGTAGATAAAATTTGTTTAATCACTGGTTTTATTGGATCTAATAAGGAAGGGGAGACGACTACATTGGGTCGGGGAGGTTCGGACTATACAGCTTCCGTTTTTGGCGCTGCCTTGAATGTTAAAGAAATTGAGATATGGACTGATGTAGATGGAATGATGACAGCTGATCCACGAAAAGTCTCTGCTGCCTTCTCGATTCCTACTATTTCATATGCCGAGGCAATGGAGTTGACTCATTTTGGAGCCCAAGTTATTTATCCTCCTTCCTTGCAGCCTGCGTTTGCAAAAAATATACCTATCCGCGTATTAAATACATTTAATCCTATTTTTAAGGGTACTGTTATTAGCAAGGAGTCTAATTTCAGTCCCTACATTATTACTGGCATAAGTTCTATTGATCATTTGTCCCTTGTTAATTTACAAGGTTCAGGGATGATCGGCGTAGCTGGGGTTTCAGCTAAATTATTTACGGTTTTGGCGCGTGAAAAAATCTCTGTTATTTTGATTTCTCAGGCCTCTTCGGAACATTCCATTTGTTTTGCTATTGAGCCTCAGGTATCCGAAAGGGTAAAAGAGATCTTGCACCGAGAGTTTTTTGCTGAGATTGAGTCGGGGGATATTGAAGGAATCGAAGTACAAAATGATCTTTCTGTGATCGCTGTAGTAGGTGAGGGAATGCGGAAGCATACAGGTGTGAGTGGAAAATTATTCTCAGTGCTAGGTAAAAATGGGATTAATATAGTAGCTACAGCACAGGGATCCTCTGAATTGAATATTTCTGTGGTGATTGAGCAAAAAGATTTGTCTAAGGCGCTAAATGTTATCCATGAGACATTTTTCTTTTCCCAGCTAAAGACCTTACATCTTTTTTTAGTGGGAACAGGATTAATTGGCAAGACATTACTGGCCCAATTGATCGGCCAAGAGCGTTATTTGGCTAAATATAAAGGTCTAAAAATTAAGTTGGTCGGCATAGCAAATAGCCGAAAGCAATACATCGATGAATCTGGAATTGACCTTGAAAAGGCCATTAAAATACTCGATTTAAAAGGGGGCGAAAATGACTTGAATTCATTTGTCGCTGATGTAAAGCAATTGAATTTGCCCAATTCAATCTTTGCAGATTGTACGGCTAGCAAAGATATTTATCAATTCTATTTAGGTTTATTTCATGCTAATGTATCCGTAGTTACGCCGAATAAAGTAGCTAATTCCGGGCCTTATGCGCTTTATGCGGAGTTACACCAAACCGCCCTGGCTAAGGGAGTGAAGTTTTTATATGAAACGAATGTAGGCGCGGGCTTACCTGTAATCAATACGTTACAAGGGTTAATTTCATCAGGGGATCGATTTGAAAAAATAGAAGGCATTTTATCTGGAACTTTATCTTATTTATTTAATTCATTTGTACCTGGAAAATCTTTTGTAGACGTTTTAATGGAGGCAAAGAAAAAGGGTTATACAGAACCTGATCCACGTGAGGACTTGAGCGGTATGGATGTGGCTAGAAAAATATTGATTTTAAGTAGAGAAATTGGTTTAAAACTGGAGTTTTCTGATATTTCCATTTCTCCCATTATACCGAGTTCTTGTGAGGCGGCGCCAACGGTCGATGCATTTTTTGTTGAGTTGAAAAATCAGAATAGATATTTTGAAGATTTAGTCAATAACGCACATGCCAATGGACATGTGTTGAGATATATAGCCACTTTGGAGAATCAAAAAATTACCATTGGATTAAAAGAAGTAGATGTTTCTCATCCATTTTATCAAATGGATGGAGCGGATAATGTCATTGCATTTACCACAAAAAGATATCATGATCGGCCACTGGTTATCAAAGGTCCTGGCGCTGGGGCAGAAGTTACGGCTTCAGGCGTATTTGCCGATATCGTTTCAATAGGCAGTTATTTAGGATAAATATGGAAAAAATACGTGTTTATGCTCCTGCCACCGTGGCCAATGTGGCTTGCGGATTTGATATTTTTGGTTTTGCTGTTAACCATCCAGGAGACGAGGTAGTCTTGGTAAAAAAGGATTCCGCTGGAATAGAAATAACTGAAATTACAGGAGATCAAGGTCGTTTGCCAAAAGAAGTTTCAAAAAATACGGCTGGGATTGCGATTCAAAAATACCTTGAATTTATCGGTAAATCAGACCAAGGGTTTTCGCTTTCCTTGCATAAGGATATGCCTTTGGGTTCAGGATTAGGTTCATCTGCAGCTTCCGCTGTGGCCGGAGTTTTTGCGGCAAATGAGTTAATGGGACGGCCCTTATCACAAAAAGATTTGTTGCCCTTTGCCATGGAAGGGGAACGCGTTGCCTGCGGTTCGGCCCATGCGGACAATGTAGGGCCAAGTTTATTAGGTGGATTTGTCATCATTCGAAGTTATGATCCATTGGATATCATTCAGATACCTACACCCAAAGATTTATTTGCCAGCATAGTTCATCCTCAAATTGAGGTGAATACCAAAGATGCGAGAGGTATTTTGAATAAAGAAATGTACTTATCTACCGCCATTACTCAGATGGGAAATGTGGCCGGTTTGGTTGCAGGTTTATTATTGACCGATTATGATTTAATTGGTCGTTCTTTGGTTGATGTGATCATTGAGCCCTCCCGTGCCATTTTAATTCCTGCTTTTAAAGAAGTTAAAATGGCTGCTTTGCAAGCTGGAGCCTTAGGTTGCTCAATTTCTGGTTCAGGCCCTTCATTATTTGCCCTTTCAAAAGGGGAGGAGGTAGCTCAAAAAGTCGCTAGTAAAATGGCAGCAGAGTTTGCTAAAGTAGGGATTGGTTCTGAAACCTATGTATCTCAAATAAACCAAGTCGGCCCTGTTATTCTTCCGCTTTAGGCATTAGTTTATGCCTTTGGATGTGCTTGTGAATAAATTTCCTTGATTTTCTCCATGGAATTATGTGTATAAACTTGCGTGGCAGCTAAGTTGGCATGTCCCAACAACTCCTTAATGGCATTTAAATCAGCCCCTCTATTTAATAAATGAGTCGCATAGGTATGGCGTAAAATATGTGGCGACAACTTCTCCAAGGTGCTTATTTGACTTAATTGTTTTTTAACGAGCCTCTGAACGAAAACTGGATAGAGTATTTCTCCTTTGTCAGTCAGTAATAAATTTTCATGTGGATATGGGCAAGCTTTTAAATAATTTTCTACTAGGACCTCAATCAGTTTTGGGATAGGGATAATTCGTTCTTTATTTCTTTTGCCAATGACCCGGATGGTTCCTGATTGCAGATTGACCTGTGAGCGTTGTAAGGAGATTAATTCGGCTAAGCGAATTCCTGTACCATACAACAAATATAAAATTAATTGATCCCGTAAATCTTCAAACGAGTTGATGTCAATGGGTGTATTAAAAAGTGGGGCTATTTCAGATTCTCGAAGAAATTGTGGCAATTTTTTCTTCGTTTTTATCATCTTAATCGTTGTCATGGGGTTGTCTTGGCGGTCACCCCGACGTAATAGGAATTTAAAAAATGTCCTTAAAGTCGCTAGCTTACGATTAATACTGCGGTTTTGAATAGCATCATCTGACAGTTGAATTAGCCATCCTCTAATGGCATCGGATTTAATTTCTGTGATATTTGCCTCCAATCCAATAAATGCAAGAAATTGCAGGAGGTCATTTTCATACGCCGTAACCGTATGTATGCTTAGTCGTCTTTCTACTTTGAGGTGCACCAAAAAAAAATTGACTAACGCTCGATTCATAGATCGAAAGTAGTCAATTCTTTAAATATTTAATAGGAATTAATTGTTAATATTCCCGTAGGTAGTTTGCTTATAAGCCGCACGAATTAATTCGGTACGACGAGATATAGATGGTTTTTCAAAGGCTGATCTTCTACGAAGTTCTTTGACTACACCTGTTTTTTCAAATTTCTTTTTGAAGCGCTTTAAAGCTTTATCAATTGACTCGTTTTCTTTAATTGAAATAATTAACATGTATATTCTCTTTTTTTAATTAAAATGGAATGCAAAGATAATTTTATTTTTTTTTAATTGCAAGTCATTATATTAAATTTTGAGTCGTATATTTTATCAGCGGGTTGATAATTTTTTACTTATTTTTGTATTTTAATCGAAATTCAAGATATGTCTACATTTTCACGGACTACGGTAACAGCCGCTTTAATTTACGCGAATGGTCCCATTCATATTGGTCATTTAGCTGGGTGTTATTTGCCTGCTGATATATATGTTCGTTTTTTACGCTTACAGAAGAAGGATGTGATTTTTGTTTCAGGGACAGATGAGCATGGGGTTCCTATTACAATTAAAGCGCAAAAGGAGGGTAAAACCCCTCAAGATGTAGTTGATTATTATTATAAAGAAATTAAATCTTCGTTTGAGGATTTTGGTATATCGTTTGATTTTTATGGGAGGACATCAGATCCAGTGCATCATCAGTTTTCTCAAGATTTCTTTTTGAAGCTTTATCAAGAGGGCAAATTTGTAGAGGAGACTACGATGCAATACTTTGATGAGTCGGCGAATCAGTTTCTAGCTGACCGCTATATTACGGGGGATTGCCCTTCTTGCAAGCAGCCTGGAGCTTATGGGGATCAATGTGAAAAGTGTGGGACGACCTTATCTCCTAATGAGCTTTTGAACCCCAAATCTATGTTGAGTGGTGCTTCTCCTGTTTTAAAGCCAACTAAAAATTGGTTTTTACCATTAGATCAGTGGCAGGGAGAGTTAACTAAATACATTGATTCGCATCCAGAATGGAAGACTAATGTTTTAGGCCAAGTAAAATCTTGGTTGCAGGAGGGCCTTAAACCGCGTGCGATGACCCGAGATTTAAACTGGGGAGTACCTATTCCATTACCTGATACGGAGGGTAAGGTTTTATATGTTTGGTTTGATGCCCCCATTGGCTATATGTCCATGACGACTCAATTGACACCCGATTGGGAGAAATATTGGAAAGCTAAGGATAGTCAAATCGTTCATTTTATAGGCAAAGACAACATTGTTTTTCATTGTTTAATTTTTCCTGCGATGTGCATGGCCCATGGCGAATTCCAGTTGGCGGACCAAGTACCCGCCAATGAGTTCATGAATTTAGAGGGAGATAAAATATCCACCTCTCGTAATTGGGCTGTCTGGTTGCATGAATATTTGCAGGATTTTCCAGGAAAACAAGATGTTTTGCGCTACACATTGACTTCTTTAAGTCCAGAAACTAAGGATTCTGATTTTACATGGGCTGATTTTCAGACCAAAAATAACTCTGAACTAGTCGCCATCTTGGGCAATTTTGTCAATAGAGCTTTTGTTTTGATTGACAAGAATTTTGACTCTCAGTTGCCTCTAAAAAGTGCGAAATCAAATTCGGAATTAGATCTGATGCAGGCATTGAAAGATATTCCTGCCAAACTTGATGCTGCACTAGCGGCATTTAAATTTCGAGATGCCTTAGTAATCGCCATGGAAATCGCCAGAATAGGAAATAAATATTTGGCGGAGACAGAACCTTGGAAGGTGATCAAAGAGGATCGGGATAAAGCAGGATCTATTCTGAATTTTGCGGTCCAATTGGTCGCTCAAGCTGCAATAGCATTAGAGCCATTTCTTCCTTTCACCTCCCATACCCTGAGAGAAGCTCTTGGAATGTCTGATTATTCTTGGACTCTTATTGGTGACTTTGAAATTATACCCGAAGGACGTACCTTGAAAAATCCCGGTTTGTTATTTGATAAAATAGAGGATGATGTAATCCAAGTCCAAATTGATAAATTAACTAATACTAAAAGTCTGATGGAATTAGCTTCTAAAACCGTTCCAACTATAAAGGAAACAATTGAATTTGATGATTTTGCTAAAATGGATATTCGGATTGGCGAAATTGTTGCTGCCGAAAAAATGGAAAAGAGCAAAAAACTATTGAAACTTACCGTGAATGACGGAATTAAAGAGCGCACTATTTTGAGTGGTATTGCAGAATATTTTAAACCTGAAGAGGTCGTTGGAAAGCAGGTTAGTTTCTTGGCCAATTTAGCGCCACGGAAAATGATGGGATTGGAAAGTGAAGGGATGATATTGATGGCTGAGGATGCAGATGGTTCACTTTCGTTTGTGCAGCCCGATAAAAAGATTTGGAATGGCGCCACGGTAAATTAACATTTGTGCCATTAGCTAAATAAAAATAAGGCCAGAAGAATCTTCTGGCCTTATTTATGTAACCTCTAAACCTATTTAACTATGAAAATTTATACAAATATAGCTATATTAATGAATTAATATAAGATTAGTGCAAAAAAAATAAAAAGGTGTCGTTAAAAACAACACCTTTTCTGAATACCTCTAAACCTATTTAACTATGAAAACTACTTACAATCTACATTAGAAAACTACAAACTTTCTAAATTGTTTTCTGAAAAATTATAAAAATTTGAGTCAACATCTTTCTCTTCTGTGACTACAGCCCAAACTACATTAATCGCTTTGGCTGATTTACTAATTTCTTTTATCCATATTAACGTACTGGGATCTGTAATAGTATCTACTTGTGAGATAATAGTTTTGATCGTAGAGTTAAAAATGACTTTATCTTCTTTACTAATTTTAAGGTAATTTTGATTATTATTTTGATAATCCTCTAATATTGAAATGGTTAGGCTAGCAGACGTTGTCTTAGTTCCTGAATTTTCCTTTAATATTAACGTTTGAATTACTTCTGAAAGAGTTTCACTCTTTGATGACCCAAAAACACTTGTTGTTTTTTCCGTCAAACCGCTTGCTTGTACTGTCGAATTGATTAATCCCAAACCTAGTAGGACGCTAATCACTGTTATTTTACTGTTCATTTGTTTTGTTATATTTATTTACTAAATCAACAATACAAATTTATTGCATTTTTTTAATATTACAAAACTTTATTTTAGACAATTTTTGTATAAATAAATTTTTTAATTCTATAATTTTACTATAATTAAGAATTTTATTAATGTTTTTAATGATTTTTACAAATATAATTTTGTCAAAATTATTAATAGTTTCGAATAATTCTCATATTGAAATTATTAAATTAATTAACAATTCTTTAAATAGTGCAACTATTGGTTAAATTTATTCATTGTTTGTTGGATTCCTTCCAAACAAAAATTCTCTATTATTTCAGAGCTGCGATCTAATACGAAAGAAATTTGATCTAATTCTTTCGTTTCGAAGTTACCTAAAACATAATCTGCTTGTCTTCCTTTTGGAAAATCACTTCCAACACCCATGCGTAATCTACCATATTCGCTTGTTATTAAGGATGACTCAATGCTTTTGAGTCCATTATGCCCTCCACTGGATCCTTTGGGTTTTAGTCTAATGGTTTCAAATGGTAAAGCGATGTCATCTAAAACGATTAATAATCGATCTCGTTCAATTTTTAATTGCTGGCTCCAGTAGAGAACTGATTTGCCACTTAGATTCATATAAGTGGTCGGCTTCAATAAATATATGGTCTTCCCCTTCAGTTTATATGAAGTAAGGTAACCTAGTCGGTCTGTAGTAAATTTAATCTCTTTTTGTTTCGCCAAATAATCGACAGCCATAAATCCAATGTTATGCCGAGTGAAAAGATATTCTGGGCCTATGTTTCCTAGGCCAACTATCAGGTAATTCATGTAATTGATATTATTTTACAAATTTAGACATTACCTTTGTTAAAATATTTTGTTATGGAAAAAATTGCTTGCATTACCGGTGCCAGTTCTGGAATTGGACGAGAAACAGCCTTAATTTTAGCTGAAAATGGATTTAAATTAATTTTATGTGGTAGAAGAAAAGATCGTTTGGAGGCTTTACAAAAAGAAATTTCGGTTGACTCTACCTTATTGATTTTTGATGTTCGTGATTTAGCCCAAGTGCAATCTTCGTTTGCTAGCTTATCAGAAGATTGGAGAAATATAGATGTATTAATCAATAATGCGGGGAATGCGCATGGACTTTCGCCAATTCAAGAAGGGGATGTTGCAGATTGGGACGCTATGATGCATGGAAATGTGAATGGCTTATTGTATGTGTCTAAATCAATAATTCCATGGATGGTTGCCCGTAAAAAAGGCCATATTATCAATATTTCATCGATCGCTGGAAAGCAAATTTATGCAAATGGGGCTGTATATTGCGCCTCAAAAGCGGCTGTTGAAGTTTTATCACAAGGCATGCGGATTGATCTAAATCCATTTGGTATTAAAGTTTCTAATTTAGCCCCTGGAGCTGTTAATACGGAGTTTTCTGCGGTAAGATTTAAGGGTGATTCTGAAAAGGCTAATGCCGTTTACAAGGGTTTTGAGCCCTTAGTGGCAAAGGATGTCGCTGAGGTTTTGAGATTTATGGTGATGGCGCCTGCACATGTGAATCTATCAGATGTGACTTTGCTGCCTACAGCTCAGGCCTCAGCAAATTTAATCAATCGTATTTAACTCATTATGCGTAATCGTAAAGGATTCAAAAGGTAGTCCAACGATTAATATAGCTAATATAGGGATAAAAATTAATCAGCTCGTTGACGCGTTGCTTCAAAAATAATGACTCCCGTAGCTACCGATACATTTAAACTACCTACTTGGCCACTCTGAGGTATGGCCGCTAATTCATCCGATTTACGGATTAATTCATCTGAAATCCCATCTTCTTCAGATCCTAAGATAATGGCTAATGGCACAGTTAAATCACAAGTGTAGATAGACGTTTTTGTTTTTTCAGTACATGAAATAACTTTTAAGCCTGAGTTTTGGAGAAAGTCAAGCGTTTGAACTAGATTTTCTTCCTTGCACACGGGTATAAAGTTAAGTGCACCCGATGAAGTTTTCATGGCATCTGCATTGATCTGTGCCGCTCCTCGAGCTGGAATTACAATTGCGTGAACGCCCGCGCACTCAGCCGTTCTGGCAATGGCTCCAAAATTACGTACGTCTGTAATTCGGTCCAAAATTAACACTAAGGGTACTTGGCCTTTTTCAAAAGTGGTCGCGATGACATTTTCTAATTTGGCATAATGTATGGCCGAAACAAAGGCAATCGCTCCTTGGTGATTTTTTCTTGTAATTCGATTTAATTTTTCTAAAGGAACTTTTTGAACTTGAACTCCTTTTTCTTTAGCTAAATCTAAAATTTCAGTATGACCCAATTCCCTTTGGACTAGTAATCGGTCAATTTCTTTCCCTGACCTCAAAGTTTCTAACACCGATTGTATTCCAAAAACAATTTCTTTATTATCCGTTTGCGGGGTGGTAAAATGCCTAAATGGTCTTTTAAATGGAGGTCTTGATTCGTTTTCTTCTGACACGTCGTTTGCTGAAATTTCCGACAAAGGTCGGTAATATTTTTTGTAATTCTTTATTCTTGGCTAATTTCACAAGAATCAGCCATTTTCCTAAAAGTTAAATTAATTCTTGCTCCCTTAATCTTGGTGTTTTTGGGTAGGGCATGTAACCAAAATTCTTGAGTCTCGCCTCGCATATCCAACACGCTTCCTGATTCGAGGATTAAATCTATTTTTTGCCCATGCGTCTTATGTTTAAACTGAAATTTTCGTGAAGTTCCCAAGCTGACTGAGGCGATGCTTGATGTAGGGCAAATGCTTTTTTCATTGTCACTATGCCAACCCATTCCTTCTGATCCACTGTGATAAAAATTCAAAAGGCATGCATTATATTCAGATCTGGTGAGTTTTTCGACTGATAACTTTAGGTCAATCAAAGTCTTTGAAAATGGAGATGCTACTTTTGATTGCCCTGAATAACGATATATGAACGGTTTTTCCGCATACCATGCTACTTTTCTGTCGGTTATATAAGTTTTCCCAAATAGCTTGATCACATCCTGTTGCCATTTGATTTCGGCCGATAAACATTCAAAAAATGTTTGTGTTTCTTCTAATGAGAATGCCATGGGATGGTAATTAACAATGCCATCGAAGGGCAATAGGTTACTCGGCATCATGGTTTCAAATTGTAATTGCATCTAGCAAATTAAGCAATATCGCTTAAAATCTTTTTTATTATCCTTAACTTTATGCTTCAATTAATTGATTATGTACAAAACTACCGAAATAGCCTCGTCTGAAATTGCTTCAGACAACCCAGTGCATCAACGACTTTTGTTTCCATACCTACAGGTAAGTAAGTTGGTCAATGGTAATGTATTAGAAATTGGTTGTGGGACAGGGAGGGGAGTAGGTGTTTTAGCGGACCAGGTTTCTGATTATACTGGGGTAGATAAGAATACGGAATTAATGGAATCTTTAGCTCAAAAGTATCCAAATTTCACTTTTATTGACATGTTTCTACCTCCACTTCAGGATTTGCCTGATAATCATTTTGATTTCGTAATTACCTTTCAGGTAATAGAACATATCGAACCTGATTCATTTTTTTTAGCTGAAGCAGCCCGAGTATTGAAGCCAGGAGGTAAATTATTTTTGACCACGGTGAATAAAAAATTCTCGTTGACCCGTAATCCATGGCATGTTCGGGAATATTTGGCCTTGGAATTACAAAAATTAATGGAAAAACATTTTTCTACCGTACTCACTGAGGGCATTCATGGAAACGATAAGGTCATGAAATATTACGAGGAGAATAAAAAGTCAGTAGAACGAATCACCAAATTTGATATTTTTAATTTACAATATCGACTTCCCCGCACATGGCTACAAGTTCCTTACGATTTAGCAAATCGATTAAGCCGCAATTCTTTATCCAATAAAAATAATACTTTGGTCAATTCCATTCAGGTGGATGATTATTTTTTGTCCAATGATCCTGAAAATTCACTTGATTTCTTTTATACTGGGATCAAATAATCCATGGAGTTTATTGATTCAAATATTGAAACCTACGCTCAATCATTTTCAGATCCTGAAAGTGCTTTATTAAAAGAGTTAAATCGTGAAACGCATGCCTTGATTTTGCAGCCAAGAATGCTTTCTGGACATTTACAGGGCAGGTTTTTGTCTTTGATTTCCAAACTTATACAACCAAAATTGATTCTCGAAATAGGTACTTACACAGGATATTCCGCTTTGTGCTTAGCTGAAGGTCTGCGACACGACGGAAAAATGATTACGATTGACATCAATGAAGAACTAGAGAAATTTACACGTTCCTTTTTCAATCGCTCTTCCTTTGCCTCTCAAATAGATTATCGAATTGCAGATGCAAAATCTGAAATATTGAATATAGATGGCCCTTTTGATTTGGTTTTCATTGATGCAGATAAAAGAAATTACTCCCATTATTTTGATTTGGTCATCAATAAGGTCCGCGCAGGTGGACTAATTATCGTTGATAATGTTTTATGGAGTGGTAAAATAATCGATGCCTCGGCACAGGATAAATCGACCCTTGCCCTCAGAGATTTTAACCAAAAATGCCTGGACGACATTCGTGTGGAAAAATTACTTTTGCCACTTCGTGATGGTTTATTGTTGCTTAGAAAATTAAATTAAGGGATTAATTTAATTTTTTGTCCTATTTTCAAACTGGGGTTTTTCCCTAAATTATTCCATTTAATTAAATCTTCAGTTGGAATAGAATAGGTTTTTGAAATTCTAAACAAGGTTTCACCGGCTTGAATAATATGAATGGTGTGTTTTATTTCAGAGGCATTGGAGGTTTCAACTTGTAAATCAGCTTCTATCTTTTCAGGTACTTTGTTCTTGTTCTCGATTTTCGCCACCTCGGATTCTGATCGAATACTAATCTCTCTAGAATCCGCAGGTGCAATGATAAAACTGTTTCCTTTTTCACTTGTGCTTATGCTTCTTGCCGGTTCCTCTTCTTTTGATTTTTCTATTATTACGATGTTATTCTCTTTTTTAGGCGCATTTTTAGCTTTTTTGTCAAGTTGTTGGGATATAACTTCCAACATAGGAACCACCCGCTTAACTTTTATTTTTCGACCTAACATGATCCTGGTCTTCATGTCAAATCCATTTAATTTCAGTAGCTCAGGGAGCTTCATTTCATACTTATTGGCGATCGATGAAAGTGTTTCGCCCGAAATGACAGTATGAGAACGAGTCTCAATTTGGTCCGACATGATCGCTGCATTTTTCGATTTCTTTCCTGGATTCGGTTGATATAGCTTACTTGAATCCACAGAAGCCGTTAGAATTTGAGTTTCCAAAGGTTCGATAAATGGCTTATTTGGATTAGACACAAAGGTCTTTAAATTGCTTGGATGGTAGATTGTATATGTTTTATCACTGGGTATCCAATCTTTTAAAATCCAAGCGTTATGTTTCTTTAAATCATCATAGGATACTTGCAGTGAATCTGACAATTCGTATAAATTTCTCCCCCCCGTTAACTGCATCGTAATCATTGTATTTTCTAGGTCAATATTGGGTTCATGTTCAAGTTTATCTTCCCAAAAGTGCTTGTAAGCTAGAAAACGAATCAAATACCAATCAGACGATGAATCAACTTCAATTTCTGTTTTTCCTTTCCAATCTTGTGCATAATTAGTCTTTTTTAGCGTTCCAAGTCCCATTCTATAGGATAACAAGGTGCTTAACCAATTATCTAAAACCCCATTATTTCTGGTGAAATAGTTGACAGCTCCTTTCGTGGATTCGATAATGTGCCTTCGTTCATCTATTTGTTTGTCCACTTTTAACCCTACGTCGATGGCCGTTTCCAGTTTAAATTGCCAATAACCCACTGCTGCCGAGGTAGAAATAGCATTGGGATTTAACGAGCTCTCTTGAACACATAAATATTTAAATTCATCGGGTATATTTCCTTCTTTTAAAATGGGTTCAATCAAAGGAAAGTATAGGCGCATTTTAGCTAATAAAGCAGTCGAATAGCGCTTGTTAGCTCCCAACATATTGAATTCTTTATCAAAAATGGGTTTGGCTGAAGCGTGAATAATGACTTTGACATTACCAATCGAGATCGTGTCCGGTAAATCTTTATAGGCCTGAGCATAAAAAGATATAGCAATGAAAACCAATAAAAGTCGGATGATCCTATACAAATTCTTCAGGATGTTAGTATGGACAAAATTACCAAAATTATCTTATTAAACGGCAATGACCTCATTTTATTGCCTCTAGTTATTTCTTACCTTTGTTGTACAAAACACAATTTGAATGATTTTAATTAACGATACGGTAATAAGCGAAGATGTTGCAGATGAATTTTTTGTCTGTGATTTAGCTAAATGTAAGGGTGCTTGTTGCGTAGAAGGAGACATGGGTGCACCTTTGGAAGAAGAAGAATTAGCGATACTTGACCGCATCCAAGATGATATTCGGCCCTTTTTATCTTCAGATGGTTTAGCTGAATTAGCCAAACAAGGAAATTATATCAAGGAAGAAGATGGCGATTTTTCTACTCCCATCATCTCAGGTCGAGAATGTGTTTATGCACTTTATGACGAAAAGGGTCATTTAAAATGTGGCATCGAACAAGCTTATTTTGCTGGAAAAACAGATTTCAGGAAACCGATTTCCTGCCATTTGTATCCCATTCGCATTCAGAAATTAGCAGAATATCAAGCTTTAAACTATGATCGTTGGTCTATTTGCTCAGATGCCTGTTCTCATGGAAAAGAATTAGGCGTTCCTATTTATAAGTTTCTTAAAGATCCATTGATCCGAAAATTTGGAACTTCTTGGTACCATGAATTAGAAAAGGAAATAGAGGAACGTAAATTAGATTAAATGAAAAATCAGAATGCTTTTGATGACATTTATGCATTAGTCAAATTGATTCCTATCGGAAGGGTAAGTTCGTATGGTGCGATTGCAGCTTATTTGGGCATGAAAGGAGGAGCTAGAATGGTGGGTTGGGCCATGAATGCCTCTCATACAGATCCAGAAATTCCCGCTCATCGAGTCGTGAATCGCAATGGGGTGCTGACGGGTAAGAATTTTTTTGGAGAAGGTGTTATGCAAGAGCGCTTGGAGTCCGAAGGAATTAAGATACAAGAAGATCAAATCATTGATTTTAGCCGAGTATTTTGGGATCCCATGATGGAATTGCTTTAGTCAATTTTGTACAGGAATTTTTTTCCACCAAGTCCACTCATCTGCCTTTTGATGCTTGAAGTCCTTCGGTTGATGTAATTGGACGGGTTTTCAATGGTGAAACGAATGGGATTGGGAAGGCATGCGGCAAGTCTAGCAGCTTCAGTGGTGCTGGCTTCTTCTGCCGAGTGATGGTAAAAACGTCTACTGGCCGATTCAACTCCAAAAGTCATTTTTCCTGTTTCCGCGACATTTAAATAAACTTCTAGGATTCGTTTTTTTCCCCAAACTAGCTCAATCATGAGTGTGAAATAAACTTCTAAACCTTTTCGAATATAGCTTCTATCTTGCCACAAAAACACATTTTTGGCCACTTGTTGGCTTATTGTACTCGCCCCTTTAATTTTCCTACCCTTCATATTGGACTGAACAGCACCCCACATGGACTTAAAGTCAAAACCATGATGTACTGGAAATAATTGGTCTTCAGACGCTAAAATTGCCAAGGGGTAGTTCTTCGAAATCTGCGAATAAGGAGTCCATTGGCTATAAATTTGGCTTGGTTTTCCTGTTAACATTGCGTCGATCTTCCGGCTAGCCATGGTAGGTGTCATATAAACAGGAACGAATTTTAACATGACAATGGCAAAAAGGGTCGACAGCCAGATATAAAATAAGTAAAGCCCTAATTTTCTTAAAAAATAGCTAAAATTCCATTTTTGATTTTTTTTGCGTGGATTGTCACTCAATGAGTCAAATTTTGATGACCCTGTTTTTGATTTAAAATCCTTATTGAAAGTGACTCTTTTAGCCATAAGCTATTAAAAATTATGGAAGTTTAAATTTACAATAAATCTAGATTCAAACAATGAAAAGGTCTGAAGCTAATTTATCAGCTACTAATGAACCTTTCTCAGTCAAAATCAAGTGATCAGTCTTTTTAAAGGCTAAGTCATTTTTTTGCCATTGCATGAAGGTAGTATGAGGAAATTCTACGTTCAATTGATTAAATAAATTCTTGACATAGGATAACTCAATACCCCATTTGGTTCTTAAACGAGTCATCATGTATTCATTGAGTTTATTCTCCTCCGTTAAAATTTCAATTTCAGCGGGAATTTTCCCTTCCAGAATGGACTTAATATACAGGCCATTTTTAGCTACATTCCACTGCCTTGAAACTTGGTTAAAGCTGTGCGCGGAGGGGCCAACACCCAGGTAAGATTCCTGATTCCAGTAGCTTGTATTGTGTTTTGAGTAATGTTCTTTTTTAGCAAAATTTGATGTTTCGTATGCTTCAAAGCCTTTTTCTTTTAATAAATTTCTGGTAAAAGTGAATTTTTGTGAAAGCATTGATTCCGGTAATTCTTTAAAAATACCCTTGTTTTTTTGTTGGCCAAATACCGTTTTAGGTTCTATGGTTAAACTATAAGCTGATATATGTGTAACCTGAGTATCCACCGCCTTTTCGATATCGGAGGTCAAATCACTTAGTTCATTTCCGGGTATGCCATAAATTAAATCGATGCTTATGTTTTCAATTCCAACTTGTTGAGCTAATGAAATACTATTTAATGCTTGTGCTGATGAGTGATTTCTGTTTAATAAACGGAGGTTTTCTTCTCGAAATGATTGAATACCAATACTTAGCCGATTAACACCTATGGATTGAACAGCTCCTAGGTAGCTAAGGCTTAAATCTTCTGGATTAGCTTCTAAGGTTATTTCAGCATCTTTTTCAACTTCAAAAATTGAATGAACGGTACGGAATATTTGTTCTAATTCTTTCGCAGAAAGGAGGGAAGGGGTACCTCCTCCAAAGTAAATTGTTTTTAATTTTTTACTTGGTAAATATTCTTTTTGAAGGGCTATTTCTTGGCAAATGGCATCCACTAAATTGGATTTTTGGACCAAATTCGTACTGAAATGAAAGTCGCAATAGTGACATGCTTGATGGCAAAAAGGAATATGTAGGTAGAGATGCAAAACGATTAAGGTTCAAAAATAAGGCAACTTAATTGTTCTGGAGCTAACATTTCAGTAGCCAAAGATTGCAATTGGCCTGCAGTCACTAGTTCAATCTGCTCAAACAACTCTTCCAACGTTTCTATTTTTTCGCGGTCTAACAGGTTTTTGGCCATCATCAACATGAAATTCAGGTTACTTTCTTCAGCCATGGCCATTTGTCCTTTTAATTGAGATTTTATTTTCAAAAGAGCAGACGCTGATAATTCTCGTTCTTTTAATTTGTTAAACTCTTTATGAATTAATCGGATGGACTTATTGACTTGGTTGGGTTCTGTTCCAAAATAAATAGCCCAAAAACCTGCATCCATATAGCTTGTAAAATTCGCTTCTATGGAATAAACTAAACCGTGTCTTTCTCTGACCGACACATTTAGGAGTGAATTCATGCTAGGGCCACCTAGTAAATTGATCAACATAAAAAACGCTAATCTATTGGGATTTTCGATCGCATATGATTGCCTACCAATGGCAACATGTGATTGAGTGAGACCTCTTTTAATGATTTTTTTGACAGGAATCATGGCCGGAGGAATGATTCGAATCATGTGTTCTTTTTTACTTTTTATTCCTCCTGCGTGCTTTTCTGCCCAAGCAAATACCTTCTCATGCGCTAAATGGCCAATCGACGAAATGACAATTCTTGAGGTGTCTAAGTTTCGATCAATAAATGCATGTAAATGGCTTTTGGTAAATGATTTAACGGTTTCTTGAGTACCTAAAATATTAACTCCTAAGGGATGATTGGGGAATAATAATTCATCAAAATCATCCTGGATCGCATCCTCTGGTGCTTCATAATACATGGACATTTCTTCTAAAATAACACTTCTTTCCTTCTCAATTTCCCTTTCTGGGAAGGTTGAATTAAAGGTGATGTCCGTAATTAATTCGAGGGCCCTTTCGAAATAGGGGGTCAATATCGAAGCATGAAAGCAAATTTTCTCTTTGGTGGTATACGCATTTAATTCCCCGCCTATGAGATCAAGCCGATTTATAATCTGGATATTGGATTTTTTTTCAGTTCCTTTAAATGCTAAATGTTCCCAAAAATGGGCTAAACCTTGTTCTGATTCTAACTCGTCCCTACTACCGATGTCCAACATGATGCCCACATGTGAAATCTCGGTATGCAACACTTGGCGATGTACAATCGTTATTCCATTCGCTAATGTTTTTATTTGAATTGAATTCATAAATGGGTTTTACTAAAAAGATCTTAAAATTAATTAATTTTATATCGAATCACTCATTTTTATTTTATGACTCAAGTTTCCAAGGTTTTAATTATCCAAACGGCGTTTTTAGGTGATGTGGTTTTGCTTACTTCTTTGTTGGAAAAAATTAGAATAGAAAGTCCAAATACAAAGATTCATCTGTTAATTCGAAAAGGATTTGAAGATCTGTTTAAAGCCTATACTCACACCAACTTAAACCAAGTTTGGACCTATGACAAAACAAATAAACTAAAATCGTGGTGGGATTTGCGCCGTGAATTGGCCAAAGAAAAATTTGATCAGGTTTTTGTCGCCCAGCGTTTTTTTGGCATGGGACTTTTAAGCATTTCTATCGGTGCTCAAAAAGTGATAGGTTTTGATAAAAATCCACTTTCCCTATTTTTCAATGAAAAAGTTACCCACGAATTTGGCCATGGAAAACATGAAATTGAGCGAAATACTCAATTGCTATCTTCTTGGTTAGGAAATGAAGTTTATAAGCCATTTTTGGATACTAGCAACGCAGGAAATCTCCAAATTTATTTAAGTGACCAAAAATACATCTGCATATCACCGGGTTCCGTGTGGGAAACCAAACGTTTCCCTGTTCAAAAATGGATTGATTTTATACGATTATTGCCTAAGCATCTAGAAATTGTATTAATGGGTTCTCAGGCAGAAAAATATCTTTCAGATGAAATTACTCGAGCTTTTAAGGGAGATGACCGTAAAATCATGAATTTTTGCGGGGAATTTAAACTAATCGATGCAATCTCTTTTTTTCAATTTAGTCAAATTAATTTTGTGAATGATTCAGGGCCATTGCATTTATGTTCTGCCTTCAATGTGCCTACGGTAGCTGTTTTTTGTTCCACGATACCTGCTTTTGGCTTTGGTCCCTTGTCAGAAAAACATAAAATTATTGAAGTGAAGGAAAAACTTGCTTGTAGACCATGTGGGGATCATGGAAAAAAATCTTGCCCAGAAACTCATTTTAATTGCGCTAATTCAATTGACGTGAAGGAAATGTTCCAAGTTTATAAGGAATTTTTACCCTCTAGAAGCAAGTAAATAAAGAACCGCCATTCGAATGGCAACTCCATTTTCCACTTGGTCTAAGATGATGGAATGAGGAGAATCTGCCGCATCAGAGCTCAGTTCCACTCCTCGATTGATGGGACCTGGGTGCATTAAAATAATCTCTTTGGGTAATTCATCCAGCATTTTTCGCGTAATTCCGAAGGTTTGTGCATACTCTCGAAGGCTAGGAAAGTATTTGATTTGTTGGCGCTCCAACTGTATCCTCAACACATTCGCTGCATCGCACCAGGCTAAAGTACTTTTCACATCATGTGAAACTTCGACCCCTAAAGATTGTATATGTTTGGGTATCAGGGTGCTGGGACCACAAAGTCGGACTTCTGCCCCTTGCTTTTTCAGGGCATAAATATTAGATAGCGCGACACGTGAATGCAGGATATCGCCTATAATGGCTATTTTTTTACCGCCTAAATCACCCAATTTTTCACGAAGTGAATACGTATCTAAAAGAGCTTGGGTTGGATGTTCGTGGGTACCGTCACCGGCATTGATAATATTTGCTTTAATGTGTTTAGCTAAATAATGTGGCGCTCCAGGACTGGCATGTCGCATGACAATCATGTCCACCTTCATAGCTAAAATGTTATTAACTGTGTCTAATAAGGTTTCCCCTTTTTTCACGGAACTTCCAGAAGCTGAAAAATTAATCGTATCGGCCGATAATCTTTTTTCCGCTAGTTCAAAAGATAATCGAGTGCGTGTAGAATTTTCAAAAAATACATTGGCAATCGTGACATCACGTAGGGAAGGAACTTTTTTAATGGGCCTATTGAGGACCTCTTTGAATTCTTTGGCCGTTTTAACAATTAGGTCGATGGATTCTGCATCTAAATCTTTGATTCCTAATAAGTGTGGCGATGTTAACATAGTTCTTTATTGGGTAATTAACCAAATTTTATCTGCTTCATGGCCTTGTTCCGTCCATTCCACTAATACTTTTTCTGTCGTTAAAGTATTGACACTTTTACCTACATAATCAGGGTGTATCGGCAAGTCTCGATTATAAATCCGATCGATGAGTACACAAAGCTCTACTTTAGCGGGTCGGCCAAAAGCATTTAATGCATCCATGGCCGCACGAACCATTCGGCCAGTTGCTAGCACGTCATCCACTAAAATAACGCGTTTATTTTCGACTAAAAAGGGTATTTCCGTCGAGTTGGGGGATAAGGGGTCACCTCTTCTGAAGTCATCCCTATAGAATGTAGCGTCAATTTTTCCTAATGCCGGTGGATTTTCTAAATGCTTGCTTAACTCTGCCGCTAATCTATCAGCAAAATAGATGCCTCTGGGTTGTAGACCCAAGATAACAGTCTCCGTTCCGTCTATTTGATTTTCAATGAGCTCTTGGCATAACCTTGAGATGGTTATTTCCAACAATGGGCTTGATAAAATCAGCTTGCGAGTCATTGCTACAAAGGTATTAAAATTTTCTGAGCAATTATTAATTAAATATGGTCTCGTTTAAATCAAATAGAGGTAAAATTTGGTCTTTATCTGAAATAATAGGTTTTTCAAGGGACCAATCAATGGCTAAGTTAGGGTCACTCCAACGAATACCCGACTCCGCATTTTTATTCCAAAAATCGGTACATTTATATACAAAAATAGTCTCTTCCAGGGCGATAAACCCATGGGCGAATCCCGGGGGAACATACAGCATATTGCCCTTGTCGGCGTCTAATTCAAATTTTTCATGTTGTCCAAACGTAGGAGAGCTTTTGCGTAGATCGACAATCACATCGATTACTTTTCCGGTCATGCAGCGAACTAATTTTCCTTGAGCATGAGGGTCTTTTTGAAAATGTAAACCTCTTAATACACCTGGTATGGAATAGGAGTAATTGTCTTGTACAAAATTTTCTGAAATACCGTTGGCCGAAAATAAATTTTGGTTGTAAGACTCATAAAAATGTCCTCTGTCGTCAAAAAACTTCGTTGGAACACATTCAATAACTCCAGGGAGTTGGTGATTAATAAATTGCATAGAATCCGGTAATTTTGGTCTTCCTTTGTTTGATTTTGCTCAGGAAAGACCTTTATTTGTGTCAAAATTATTGATATTTAGGCATTAATACAAAGCCTTCTTTTCAAAACGATATGAATTCAATTCAATTAGTTCAACAAATCGAATCAAAGGGCTCATTTTTATGCGTAGGCTTAGATTCTGATCCACAATTAATTCCATCAAATTTCAAAAAAGAATCGGATCCGGTTTTTGCTTTTAACAAGGCGGTCATTGATGCTACAGAGAAATATGCGGTGGCTTACAAGCCCAATATTGCTTTTTATGAAGCTTTGGGGCCAAAGGGTTGGGAAAGTTTACAAAAAACTTTGGATTACATACCTAAAAACATATTTACGATTGCCGACGCAAAGCGTGGAGATATTGGAAATACGGCATTGAAGTATGCGCAAACTTTTTTTGAACCAGCGTCTAGTGGGTTGAATTTTGATTCGATTACCGTGGCACCCTATATGGGCGAGGACTCGGTGACTCCTTTCTTAAGTTTTGAAGATAAGTGGGTGATTTTATTGGCCTTAACGTCCAATCAGGGGAGTCAAGATTTTCAACTGATTCGTGATGAGGATGGGTTAACTTTTTATGAGCGAGTGATGCGTAAGGCGATGGAATGGGGTGGGGCGGACCAATTAATGTTTGTGATAGGAGCGACAAGAACGGATTATCTAGCACATGTTCGAGCGATTGCACCGGATTACTTTTTTTTGGTACCTGGAGTAGGAGCGCAAGGCGGAAGTTTAGCAGATGTGGCTAAGTATGCCATGAATTCGAGGGTGGGTTTATTGGTTAATTCCTCACGGGGCATCATTTATGCGGGGGATGACACGTCCGTTTCTGCTGCCCGAGAGGCCAAAAAAATAAAGGAAGAGATGAGTATGTATTTAGATCAATATTGGATAAAATAAATTATGGAATTAGGCATAGGAACCCCTGCATTATTGTTTTCAACTGTTTCACTGTTGATGATTGCCTTTACCAATCGATTTATGTCGATGGCCTCTTTGATCCGGGGATTGCATGAAAAATTTCAGCAGAATCCTGCCGAATCTATTTTAAAACAAATCCAAAATTTACGATTAAGGATGTCTTTGATTCAATACATGCAGATTATTGCCATTGTGAGTTTGATTTTGAGTGTAGTCTGTATGTTTTTGTTATTCATGAATGAGCAGTTGATCGCTCGTTGGTTTTTTGGGTTGGGCTTGTTGGGAATGAGCATCGCCTTATGCTTGAGTGCCTGGGAAATCACGATATCGACTAAAGCGCTGGAAGTAGAATTAGCTGATATGGAAGATGTTCTTGGAAAAAGTAAATAAAATTCAATTATATTTCAAAAAGGTATTTTAAAATATGAAATAATTACTATTTTTGTGTACAAAATTGATGTAAAAACCGAAAGGTTACAAAAATACTACTTAGGCGGATTGAATAAAGGCTCGGAATTTTTCTGAGTCTTTATTGTTTTAGGCCTTTAATACAAGGGCTGAAAGGGGTGGAAGGTTGGTTGAAATGGAGAATGCTTTTCCTTGCCAATTGATAGGTTCGGTCATGACGGCACCTGAAATCGGGTAATCGCTACCGCCATAAATTCCTTGGTCTGAATTGAAAATCACTTTCCAAACGCCGGGTAATGGAACGCCTATTCGGTAGTTTTCCCTTGGGATGGGTGTTAAGTTTAGGATGACGATAATTTGTTGCTTCGCTGTTTCGCCTTTTCTTAGAAAACTGACCACGGTATTTTGTTGGTCATTCCCTTCAATCCACTCAAAACCATCGCTTTCAAATTGTTTGATATGGAGGGCAGGTTCTTGTTTGTAGAGTTTATTGAGAGCTTTGACGGTATGTTGAATTCCTTTGTGTTCGGGTAAATTGGTCAAATGCCAATCAATACTTTGGTCGTGATTCCATTCATTGAATTGGCCGAATTCACCGCCTTGAAAAATCAGTTTAGTGCCTGGGTGCATAAATTGTTCACTAAAAAGCAAACGGAGGTTGGCGAATTTTTGCCAATTATCCCCAGGCATTTTTTGAAGCAGGGCCCCTTTTCCGTAGACTACTTCGTCATGTGAAAGAGGCAGGCAAAAGTTTTCAGCAAAAGCGTAAATGAATGAAAAAGTAAGTTCATTGAGGTGATGCTGGCGATAGATAGGATCTTTTTGAAAAAACCGAAGGGTGTCATTCATCCAACCCATCATCCATTTTTGGCTAAATCCGAGTCCTCCTAAGTGGACAGGTTTGGTCACTCCTGGATAGCTGGTGGATTCCTCGGCAATCATTTGGATGTCGGGGAATTCAGCAAAAAGATGTGAATTTAGGTCTTGAAAGAATGAAATAGAATCGAGGTTATGGTTTCCACCCAGTGCATTGGGTTCCCATTCTCCTTCGTTTCTAGAGTAATCTAAGTAGAGCATGGAGGCCACTGCATCTACGCGAAGGCCATCGATGTGATAGCGATCCAACCAAAAAGCAGCATTAGACAGTAAAAAACTTCTCACTTCATTTCGACCATAATCGAATACATACGATTTCCAGTCGGGATGATAGCCTTTTTTGGGATCAGGGTGTTCGTACAGACAGGTACCGTCAAAATTCCGAAGGCCATGGTCATCACCCGGAAAGTGGGAGGGAACCCAGTCTAAAATGACTCCTATATTAGCCTCATGTAGTTTTTCCACTACATGCATAAATCCTTGCGGATCCCCAAATCTAGACGATGGCGCAAAATAACCAGTGATTTGATAGCCCCAAGAAGGCGCGTAAGGATGCTCCATGATGGGCATAAATTCCACATGGGTGAAACCCATTTCTTTGACATAAGCCACTAATTTATCACTTATGTCCTCATAGGAGAGGTATTGATTGTCTAATGTTTTTTGCCAAGAACCTACATGAACTTCATAAATGGACATGGGTGATTGCAGGCTGTTAAAAGTCGGCCTGTCCTTCATCCATGCTTGGTCTTTCCATTCTTTATAGGTATTCCAAACGATGCTGGCGGTTTTTGGTGGAGTTTCGCAGTAAAGACCAAAAGGGTCCAATTTTTCTAGATATTCTCCTGTTTTTGTTTTTATGCCAAATTTATAGGTTTCGCCCGTGTGGACATGGGGAATAAATCCCTCCCAAATGCCGGAGGAGTCCCAACGAGGAAATAAGGTATGTGATTCCTTATCCCAAACATTAAAGTTGCCCAACACATGCACGGATTGCGCATTAGGTGCCCAAACGGCAAAGAATGTTCCTTTTATTCCATCTTTTACGATTTCAAAGGCCCCTAATTTTTCATAAAGCCTTGAATGCTTGCCATGTAGGAACAAGGAAATGTCAAAGTCGCTAAGAAGTGAATGGGGGTGAACATGGGACATAAAGGCTTCTAAATCAATAATTAGGCTAAAATAGCGAAATTTAATTAGATTTATTATCTATTTATTTTAAAGTTGTATTTTGAATCTTTATCAAAAACTTCTACCTTTGTGCCACCAAATTCAGATTTGGTCCGTTCGTCTAGGGGTTAGGACACGTCCCTTTCACGGATGAAACACGGGTTCGATTCCCGTACGGACTACTTAAGCCCTCTCCGAAACAAACTGAGGGGGTTTTGTCT
>Ga0114958_10000505_pt1 | contig 33351 bp, 27 predicted proteins | sample C_130208_EF_Meta_FD_89577 | JGI IMG/M metagenome (GOLD analysis project Ga0114958, IMG submission 89577) | Freshwater microbial communities from Lake Croche, Canada to study carbon cycling - C_130208_EF_MetaG | ecosystem: Environmental > Aquatic > Freshwater > Lake | place: Lake Croche, Canada... | reverse complement strand
GGGGTTGTAGTTGATCAGGAAAGTCACATCCACCGCGCGTCGGCGGCGCAAGCCTTTGAGCATGGGATGGATCGGCAGGTCTGCGCTGTGGCAAAGTTGGGTCAAGATACGGTCCAGCGCGGTGTCATCCGGCCAGCCGCACAGATAGTGCAGCCCGCCCGCCCGCAGCAGCGCGGGAAAGCCGTCGGTCGTAGGCTCGACCACATCTGCCGCCCCTTCCAGCTTTTCGCGCCAGCGGTGAAAGGCCCCGCCACCTGCCAAAGGCACGCTCACCTCCGGCGGCAGGCTTTCCACCCGCGCCACCACGGCGTCTAGCTTGGGCAGGTTGGGCGGCAGGGGGAGGGGAATGGCGAACTCTGCCGTTTTGGCATTGGCGCGGGGGCCGATTAGCGCTGTGCCCTTATAGGCGGCCAAGGCGGCCATCAAAGCGGGAGAGATCGTCGCCACCCCCGGGGCCAGAACCAGCGCATAGCCCGACAGATCGGCGGTATCGGGGGGCAGAATGTCGATATCCAGCCCCAAGCGGCGCAAGCCGCGGTAGATATCAAACACCAGCCCGAAATAGCTGAAATCGCGGCCCTGTGGCTGGGTTTCCCAAGCCCAGTCCGAGGCATAGTCAAACACCAGCCCCACCCGCGCTTGAGTCTGGGCGACATCGGGCATCGCCGCCAATTCGCGCGCCACTTGCGCCGCTTCGCCAAAGGCAGGGGCGGGGGCGCTGTCGGGGCGCAGAAGGCCCGCGTGCATCGCCTCTTGCGCGAAGGGGGCTTGGCGCCAGCGGAAGTAGCAGACGGCTTCTGCGCCGTGGGCAAAGGCCTCCCACGCCCATAGGCGGGCCATGCCGGGCAGGGGGTCGGGGTTCCACGGGGCCCAATTCACGGGGCCGGGTTGTTGTTCCATCACCCACCAGCGGCCCCGCCCGACCGCGCGGTACAGGTCATGGTGGAAGGCTTGGAAATCAGGGTCACCTTGGCGCAGGAAGTGGCGCTTGTCTTCGGCGCTGGCCACCACGCGGTCAGACAGAAAGCCGATGGGATAGGCATCCCAAGCGGCGATATCCAGATCAGCGCCTGTCGCGAAATGGTCAAAGTCGGTGACTTGGCCCATGTAATTATGCGCGAGGGGGGCGGATGTGTGTTTGCGCAGGATATCGGTTTGCAGCTTGTTAAAGCTGACAACCTCGTCGCTGGCAAAGCGGCGAAAGGCCAATCTATGGGCGGGGTTGGCGTCGGTCACGGTCAGGTTGGGCAGGCCGATCTGGTCAAAGGCGGTGTAGTCCATTGACCAAAACACATTGCCCCAAGCCCGGTTGAGCGCATCAACCGACTGGTAGCGTTGGGCCAGCCAGTTTTGAAAGGCCGCAAGGGCTGCGGCAGAGTAGCTGAGCACCGTGTTGTGGCAGGCATATTCGTTATCAGTCTGCCACGCGCAGACATGGGGGTTTTTGCCGTAACGAATGGCCATTTGCGCCACGATCTTGGCGCATTCGCCGCGGTAGCCCTGATGGCTAAAGTCATAATGCCTGCGCGACCCAAAGCCGCGCGGGCGGCCTTGGGCGTCGACGGCCAGCATATCGGGGTGACGCTCAAGCATCCAGCGCGGCGGGGTGGCGGTGGGGGTGCCCAAGACCACCTTCAGGCCCTGCGCGCCCAGTGTTTCAATCGCGCGGTCCAGCCAAGCCCAGTCGTAGTGGCCGGGCTGCGGTTCCATCCGGCTCCACGCAAATTCGCCGATGCGCACCCATGTCAGGCCCAGGTCGGCCATGCGGGCGGCGTCGCTGGCCCAAAGGCTTTCGTCCCACTGTTCGGGATAATAGCAAACCCCCAAGCCCCGCTTCATAGCGCCACCAAGGCATCGGCCAAGCCCTTGGCCACGCCGTCCACGGCAAATACCATGCCAGAGTGCGGGAAGGCCGCTTTGGCGGTGTCTGACATTTCTTCTAAAGCGGTTGTCACGAACAACGTGTTCATCGCTGCCCCGCCAAAGGCTGGGCAAGAGGAATGCGGGGCATCTACCCTGACCTCACTCACAAAGCTGCCGTCCGGCGCATAACAGGCCACGCGGGCCATGCCCCATTGCGCGTTCCAAACATTGCCTCCGGCATCGACCGTGGCCCCGTCGGGGTAAATCTCGGTTCCGGTGAAATCGAGATAGACGACAGGCATGCCCACGGGCCAGCCTGCGTCATCCAGCGCCACGCGCCAGACCTTTTGCTGGCCGGTGTCGGCGAAATAGGCCGCTTGGCCATCAGGCGCAAAGCAGATGGCGTTGGGGATCGACAGGTTGGGGTATAACAGCCGCAATTCGCCTTTGAACCAGCGGTAGATCGCGCCCTTGCCATGGCGGGTGGCCCCGTCTTTGCCCATGGTGCTGACCCAAAAGCCGCCCTGACGGTCAACCTTGCCATCATTGCTGCGGTTGGCGGGTTTGTCGGGTTCTAGGGCTGTGATCGGGGTGGAGCTTTGGGTTTCCAAGTTAAACCGGAACAGGCCTTTTTCGCCGCAGATCAGCACTTCGTCGTGCGAAATCACCCCGGCGGCAGAGACCATCTGGGGGAAGTGCCACATCTGTTGGCGCACCCCGTCGTTCGCCATAAGCCGACCTGCGGTGATGTCAAACCAGAACAGCGCCTGCCGGAGCGGATGCCAAAAGACGCCTTCGCCCAGCGCGCAGGGGCGGGAATCATAGATCATGGGCGCTCTCCTTGGGTGGCGGTGTCAAAGGCGGCGACGATTTGGGCGGCGCGGGTGCTGATCTCGGCCAAGGGCAGGCCGGGGGTGTACAGGGCGGTGCCGATGCCAAAGCCATTGGCCCCTGCGGCCAGCCATTGGGCAAAGTTCGACGCCCCCGCCCCGCCTACGGCGTAAACTTGGGTCGCCTTGGGCAGCACGGCGCGAATGGCTTTGACGCCTTCGGGGCCGATCAGGCTGGCGGGGAAGATTTTCAACCCATCCGCCCCCGCTTTAAGCGCCGCAAAGCATTCGGTGGGCGTCATCACCCCCGGCCAAGAGGCCATGCCCCGCGCCTTGGTGGCACCGATCACCTCGGCGTCGCAATTGGGCGAGACGATCAGGGTGCCGCCTGCCTGTTGCACGGCGTGGACATCTTGCACCGACAGCACCGTCCCCGCGCCGATCTGTGCCAGAGTGCCGCAAGCTTCGGCCATGGCCGCGATGGAAGCGAAAGGATCGGGCGAGTTCAGCGGCACTTCGATCCGCGTGATCCCTGCGGCGATCAGGGCTTGGGCGGCGGCGACGGCCTCGGGTGGGGTGATGCCGCGCAAGATGGCGATGATCGGACGGTGGTGCATGGGTTAGTCTTTCAATTTGGCATTCAGCGCAGACAGGCCCGCCAGCGTGCAGGCGGTGGCATCCAAAGTTTCGGCCTGCAAGCCTTGCAGCCCAAGGGCGCGGGCATAAAGGGCCGACAAAGTCTGCGCCCCGATCAGCTTCACGATTTGGCCCAGCCAATAGGGCTTGGCCCCCGCCAGTTCGATCCCGATCAAAAGGCCCGACAGGCGCGCGCGGGCTTGGGGGGCGGTCATGGCGTGCAACAGACCCTCGGCCCTTAGCGAGAACAGACGGGCGGCGATGCGGTCGGGGCGGGAAAGGGCATCTGACAGGCCCGCGTCAAAGGCGGTGTCATCCCAGCCCTCGGCTGTCAGCGAATGGCGTAGGACGGAGTGGGTCGAGAGAAGCGAAAACATCTCGCCCGTCATATAGGTTTGAAACGACACCACCTCGCCCGCGCTGACATGGACCCATTTGGAATGGGTGCCGGGCAGGCAAAACACCCCGTCAAAGCCCGGATGCAAGGCCAGCGCACCCGCCAGTTGCGTTTCCTCGCCACGCATCACATCGGCGGGTCGGTCTTGCGACAGGCCGGGGGCGATGCGCAGATCGAGGCGGGGGTCTTTTGTGGGAACCCGCGTGAGGGCTGCGGGATCGGTGGGGGGGCACGGCACGGCACGGTAGCGCGCCTCGACCCAGCCTTGGCGGGCACCCACCATGCCGCAGGCCAGCACTGTGGTGCGGGGGCCAAGCCAAGGTGCGATCACCTCTAGCAGGGCGGCTTCGAACTGCTCGGGCTTGAGCTGCCCCATGCCCTTGTCGCTGGTGGCATGGGCCAGAATGCCCGCCTCTCCCATGGCCCAAGCCCGCAGGTTTGACGTGCCCCAATCCACCGCGATCCAACTGGCCTGCATGGTTCCCCCCATTTGCCGCCAGTTTTGCGCTTTCCTAGGCCCAAGAGCAATTGCCAGTTTGCCCAAAACCCTTCCGGCTTTTGCCCAAAGGGGCAGGGTTTCTGGCCCTATCGCCCCAAAGGGTCTGGACCTAAGAGCTTGCAGGCGATGGGCAGAAGATACATCTTGTCAACCACCAAGGCGGGGCCGCGACCCTGCCTGATTCGGGCTTTGCGCGTGGCGCTTATGAGGAGATCTCGATGAACACGATGACCAATGACCTTAGCGGCGTCGTCGCTGCCGACCGCGCCCATGTGTGGCACCATCTTAGCCAGCACAAGCAATATGAAACCGTTGATCCCCGCGTGATCGTGGAAGGCAAGGGCCTGCGGGTCTGGGATGCCAAGGGCAAGGAATATATCGACGCGGTCTCGGGCGCGGTGTGGACGGTCAACGTGGGTTATGGCCGCGAAAGCATCGCCAAGGCCGTGGCCGACCAATTGGTCAAGATGAACTACTTTGCCGGATCGAACGGCACGGTGCCGGGCGCTTTGTTTGCCGAAAAGCTGATCACCAAGATGCCGGGGATGAGCAGGGTGTACTATTCCAACTCGGGCTCGGAAGCCAACGAGAAGGTCTATAAGATGATCCGCCAGCTGTCGCACCGGCACCACGGCGGGATGAAGAACAAGATCCTCTACCGCGAGCGTGACTATCATGGCACCACGATTGGCACCTTGGCAACGTCTGGCCAAGCCGAGCGGGCCAAGCAATACGGGCCCTATCCGGACGGTTTTGTCATGGTGCCGCATTGCTTGGAGTATCGCAAGCAATGGGACGTGGCCAACTACGGCGAACGTGCCGCCGATGCGATTGAGGAAGTGATCCTGCGCGAAGGCCCCGATACCATCGGCTGCCTGGTGCTGGAACCGGTGACCGCAGGCGGTGGTGTCATCGTGCCGCCCAAAGGCTATTGGGAGCGGGTGCAGGAAATCTGCAAGAAATACAACATCTTGCTGCATATCGACGAAGTCGTCTGCGGCGTGGGCCGCACCGGCGTGTGGTTCGGCTATCAGAACTACGGCATCAAGCCCGACTTTGTGACCATGGCCAAGGGGGTCGCCAGCGGCTATGCCGCGATTTCGTGCACCGTGACGACGGAAGAGGTCTTTGCCATGTTCAAAGACGATGCCGCCGATCCCTTAAGCTATTTCCGCGACATCTCGACCTTTGGCGGCTGCACGGCGGGGCCTGCGGCGGCTTTGGAGAATATGCGCATCATCGAGGACGAGAACCTGCTCGACAACACCCTGCGCATGGGGGCGCGTACGATTGCCAACCTGCAAGCGCTGATGGAAAAGCACAAGGTGATCGGCGATGTGCGCGGCGCGGGCCTGTTCTGCGGCGCAGAACTGGTGGCCGACCGTGTGACCAAAGAGCCGATGGATGAAAAGCGCGTGGCGGCCGTTGTGGCCGATTGCAATGCCAATGGCGTGATTATCGGCATGACCAACCGTTCGATCCCGGGGTTGAACAACACGCTGTGCCTGTCGCCGGCGCTGATTGCCACGGCCGATGATATTGACGCCATCACGGGGGCTATCGACAATGCCCTGACGCGGGTTTTTGGCTGACCCCAACAGCGGGGTTTCACACCCCCGCACCCGCGGTCAAAGAGCGGGGGTTTCACACCCCCGCACCCGTTGTCTAAAAGCGGGGGTTTCACACCCCCGCACCCCCGTGGGATATTTGGGCACATATGAAAGGGGGGCGCGGCTGGAAGGCTGGGCCCCTTTGCATTCGGGGCATTGCCCGGAGGACTTTATGGCCACGATCCCGCCCGAAGCCTTTGTGCTGCCCGCAGCCGAGCGCGGCAGTTTGCAGCAGCGCATCCGGCAGATGGTGACGGAAGGGGTTTTATCGGGGCGGTTTCGGCCGGGGGGCAAGATGCCCTCGTCGCGTGGGTTGGCGGCGCATCTGCAAATCTCGCGGCTGACGGTGACTTTGGCCTATGCCGAGCTTGTGGCGCAGGATTATTTGGCGGCGCGGGGGCGGTCGGGCTATTACATTTCGCACAACGCGCCTTTGGCCAGTGAATTGCCCGCGCAGGCTCCACGGGCCGAGGCGGTGGAATTTGGCCGTATCGCGGGGCGCTTTACGGGCGGGCGCGGCGTAGAGCGGCCCGAGGATTGGGAGCGCTATCCCTTTCCGTTCATCTACGGCCAAGCCGATCCCAGCCTGTTTGACCATCACAACTGGCGCCAATGCGCCCTGCGGGCGCTGGGGCGGCGCGATTTTGCTGCGATGACGGCGGATTATTACGAGCGCGACGACCCTTTGCTGATCGAACACCTTCTGCGCCACATTCTGCCGCGCCGTGGCATTGCCGCGCGGGAAGAGGAGGTGCTGTTGACCATGGGCGCACAAAACGCCCTGTGGCTGGCGGCTGCGTGCCTTTTGGGGCCTGGCCGGCGGGCGGTGATGGAGAATCCGGGCTATCCGGGCCTGCGGTCGATCTTGTCGGCCTCGGGCGCGCAAGTGCTGGCGGTCGATGTTGACGCGGATGGATTGCCGCCAGAGGCGATTCCCAAGGGCGTGGATGTGGTCTTTACCACCGCCAGCCACCAATGCCCGACCAATGCCACTATGCCGATCGAACGCCGCCGCGCCTTGCTGGACGCTTCGGCCCGCGATGGGTTTGTGATTGTCGAGGACGATTACGAATTCGAAATGTCGTTTCTCAAACCCGTCTCGCCCGCGCTAAAGTCTTTGGACGGCGAAGGGCGGGTAGTTTACGCGGGGTCTTTTTCCAAATCGGTCTTTCCCGGCATGCGCCTTGGCTATCTGATCGGCCCCCCCGGCTTTATCCGCGAAGCACGCGCCCTGCGCCTGATGACGCTGCGCCATCCGCCCGGCCATATCCAGCGCACCATGGCCTATTTCCTAAGCCTTGGGCATTATGACACGCTGATCAACCGCATGCGCGCCGCCTTTCGCAAGCGCCGTCAGGCGATGCAAGACGCCATCGACGCGCATGGTTTGACGGTGGCGGGGCAGGGCGGCTTTGGCGGGTCAAGCTTTTGGATGCAAGCGGCGGTTGATACCGAAAACTTGGCCACACGCCTGCGCGCGCACGGCGTTCTGATCGAACCGGGCCGCCCCTTCTTTGACCCCGCGCGCGAAGACCGCCAACATTACCGTCTGGGCTATGGCTCGATCCCGCATACCCGCATTGCCGAGGGCATTGCCAAGATCGCCGCCACACTTGGTGACCCGTCTGGCCTTATAACGTCTGGCCTTACGCCGGTATCCTCACTGGACCTAAGCACAGGCAAGCCCTAAGGTTAGAACCGCTACATCGTCTTGAAGGAGCATCCCATGCGCATGACCACTGAAGAAGCCTTTGTCAAAACCCTGCAACTCCACGGCATCGAGCATGTGTTCGGGATCATCGGATCGGCCTTCATGCCGATTTCGGATATTTTCCCGAAAGCGGGCATCCATTTCTGGGACTGCGCGCATGAAGGATCGGGCGGCATGATGGCCGACGGCTTCACCCGCGCCTCTGGCCGCATGTGCATGATGATTGCCCAAAACGGGCCGGGGATCACGAATTTCGTGACCGCCGTGAAGACCGCCTATTGGAACCACACGCCCTTGTTGCTGGTGACCCCGCAGGCCGCCAACAAGACCATCGGGCAGGGCGGCTTCCAAGAGGTCGAGCAGATGGCGCTGTTCAAGGATATGGTGTGCTACCAAGAAGAAGTCCGCGATCCGACCCGCATGGCCGAGGTTTTGAACCGCGTGATCTTGAACGCCAAGCGCCTGTCGGCCCCTGCGCAAATCAACGTGCCGCGTGATTACTTTACCCATATCATCGACATCGACCTGCCCCGCGTGGTGGAATTCGAACGCCCGACCGGCGGCGATCAGGCCCTGTCGGAAGCCGCAGCCTTGCTGTCTTCGGCCAAGTTCCCCGTGATCTTGAACGGCGCGGGTGTGGTGCTGGCGGGGGCTATTCCAGCCTCGATGGCCTTGGCAGAGCGTTTGGACGCGCCCGTCTGCGTGGGCTATCAGCACAATGACGCCTTCCCCGGCAGCCATCCGCTGTTTGCCGGCCCCTTGGGCTATAACGGCAACAAGGCGGGCATGCAGTTGATTGCGCAGGCCGATGTGGTGCTGGCTTTGGGCACGCGGTTGAACCCCTTCTCGACCCTACCCGGCTATGGGTTGGATTATTGGCCCAAAGACGCCAAGATCATTCAGGTCGACATCAACCCCGCCCGCATCGGCCTGACCAAGAAGGTCACCGTCGGGATCATCGGCGATGCCAAGGCCGTGGCCGAGGGCATTCTGGCGCGTTTGACCAAATCGGCGGGCGATGAAGGCCGTGCAGATCGTAAGACTGTGATCAGCACGACCAAAAGCCGCTGGGCGCAGGAACTGTCCTCGATGGACCACGAGCAAGACGATGTGGGCACCACTTGGAACCAGCGCGCCCGTGCCGCCAAGCCCGATTGGATGAGCCCGCGCATGGCATGGCGCGCCATTCAGGCCGCCTTGCCGAAAGAGGCGATCATCTCCTCTGACATTGGCAACAACTGCGCCATCGGCAACGCTTACCCGACGTTCGAGGCGGGGCGGAAATATCTGGCACCGGGCCTGTTTGGGCCTTGCGGCTATGGTCTGCCGTCTGTCGTCGGGGCCAAGATTGCTTGCCCTGACACGCCGGTTGTGGGCTTTTCCGGCGACGGGGCCTTTGGCATTGCGGTGACGGAACTGACCGCCATTGGTCGGGACGAATGGCCTGCCGTGACGCAGGTGGTGTTTCGCAACTACCAATGGGGCGCTGAAAAGCGCAATTCGACGCTGTGGTATGATGACAACTTTATCGGCACCGAGCTGAACGAAGGTGTGTCTTACGCAGGCATCGCGCAGGCCTGTGGCTTGCAAGGTGTGGTGGCGCGCACGCAAGACGAGCTGACCGCCGCCTTGCACAAGGCCATCGACGACCAGATGAACCACGGCAAAACTACCCTGATCGAGGCGATGATCAACCAAGAACTCGGTGACCCCTTCCGCCGCGATGCGATGAAAAAGCCGGTCGAAGTGGCAGGCATCTCTGCCGCCGATATGCGCCCGCAGCTGGTGTAAGATGCGCTACGATCTGGCCATTGTGGGGGCGGGGATACTGGGGCTAGGCCATGCCCTCGCCGCAAGCCGCAGGGGCTTGAAGGTCGTGGTCATAGACCGCGAGGCCGAGGCGATTGGCGCCTCGGTCCGTAATTTTGGCTTTGTCACGGTGACGGGCCAACAGCAGGGCGATTGCTACCGCCGCGCGATGCGCTCGCGCGATGTGTGGGAAGAGGTGGCGCCCAAGGCTGGCATTCCAGTGGAACATCAAGGCTTGCTGGTCGTGGCCCAGCGGCCCGAGGCGATGGCCTGTCTGGAAGCCTTTGCCCGCACCGAAATGGGGCAGGGCTGCCATCTGCTGACCGCAGAGCAAACCATGGCCCAGCACGGCGGCATTTTGTCGGGCAAGCCGATCCAAGGCGCTTTGTGGTCCAGCCACGAACGCCGCGTGGAAAGCCGCTTTGCGATCCCGAAGCTGGCGGCATGGACCCAAAGCCTTGGCGTGACCTTTTTGCGCAAGACTTTGGTGAAAGAGGTGCAACAGGGGCGGGTGCTGACGACATCCGGCGTGGTCGAGGCGACACAGGTCGTTGTCTGCCCCGGCGATGACATGCTGACCCTTTACCCCGAGGTCATAGCCCGCCACCAGATCACCCGCTGCCGGTTGCATATGATGAAGGTGATGCCCGCAAAGCCGATCAAGCTGCCCGGGTCGATCATGTCAGACCAAAGTCTGGTGCGCTATCTGGGCTATGCCGAACTGCCCGAGTCCGAACCGATCAAAGCCCGCCTGCGCGCCGAACAGCCGCGCACCTTGGCCGAGGGCATTCATCTGATCGTTGTGCAAGGGGCAGACGGCGGTTTGATCGTGGGTGACAGCCACCATTACGACTGGTCCCCCTCGCCCTTCCAACGCGCCGAGGTGGACGATCTGATTATGGACGAATTGCACCAAGTGCTCAACGTGCCCGGCGCGCAGATCACCGAACGCTGGAACGGTACTTATGCGTCGGGGCCGCACACTATGATGCGCGAGACGATTGACGATCAAACCCGGTTGGTGATCGTCACCAGCGGCACCGGGGCCAGCACCTCCTTTGCCATCGGCGAGGAAACCATTGCAGAGATTTACGGGAGAGCGTGATGCTGAAAGCGGCGGTATTTGATTGGGCAGGCACGGTGATCGACCACGGCAGCCAAGCGCCGATGGGGGTTTTTGTCAAAACCTTCAAGCAGTTCGGCGTGGATATCACCGTGGCCGAAGCCCGCGGCCCGATGGGCATGGCCAAGCGCGACCATATCAAGACCCTCATGGCCGTGCCCCGCATCGCCGCCGCTTGGCAGGCGGCGCAAGGTGCCGCCCCCGACGAGGCCGCGATTGACCGCGTTTACGAAGTGTTCGTGCCGATGAATGTGGAAGCCGTCACCGAATACTGCACCATGATCGAAGGCGCAGTCCCCGCCATCAACCGGATGCGCGCACGCGGCATGAAGATCGGCTCGACCACGGGCTACACGCGGTCGATCATGGCCAAGGTTCTGCCCTTGGCTGCGGCGCAGGGCTATACGCCTGACAATCTGGTCTGCGCGGGTGATCTGTCTGAAGCGCGGCCTTCGGCGATGATGATGTACCGCACCTTTCTTGATCTGGGCGTTTGGCCGGCCCATACGGTCGTCAAGGTCGATGACACGGGCGTGGGCATTGGCGAGGGGTTGAATGCCGGCTGCTGGACAGTGGGCGTGGCCGTTTCGGGCAATGCCTTTGGCCTGAACCCTGCCGAAACGGCCGCCCTGACACCGGACGAATTCGCCCAGATGCGCGCTGCGGCCTATGCCGATCTGCGCCGCACGGGGGCGCATTATGTCATTGATTCTGTGGCCGATATGGATGCGGTTTTAGATGACATCGAAGGTCGGCTGGCGCGCGGCGCGCGTCCGTGATTCCGTTTGATCTGTCGCCCATCGGTCTGGGATGGATGGCCATCACCATTTTGGTGGCAGGCTTTGTGCGCGGCTATTCCGGCTTTGGCTTTTCGGCGCTGACGATTGCCTCCTCGGCCCTTGTCACCAACCCGCTGCATTTTGTGGCCGTTGTGGTGCTGTGGGAAACGGTGATGACCTTGCAGGCCCTGTCGGGCATCTGGAAGGATGTTGATTGGCGCAGGGTGGGCTTATTGCTGGTGGGGGCCATGGTGGGGATGCCGCTTGGCATCTGGGCGCTGACCTCGATTTCCGAAGATGCCGCGCGGGGGGTGATTTCGGCCTATGTGCTGACGATGAGCCTGATCTTGCTGGCAGGCTGGAAACTGCGCGGCACGGTTGGTCCCTTGGCCAATCTGGGCGCGGGGCTGGTGTCGGGCTTGGCCAATGCGCCGGGGATGGGCGGGCTGCCGGTGGCGGCGTTTTTTGCCGCCCAAGCCATGTCGCCTGCAGTGTTTCGCGCGACTTTGGTGGCCTATTTCCCGCTGCTCGACCTGTACTCTACGCCGATTTACTGGTGGGGTGGCATGGTGACATGGGATACGCTGTGGATCGGGCTGATCGGCCTGCCGCTGGTGGTTTTGTCCAACTGGCTGGGCAGCCGCCATTTTCTGCGCACCGACCCGCAAGATTTCCGCCGCTTTGCCATTTTGCTTTTGGCGGGGCTGGCGGCGCTTGGCCTGCTGAAATCGGTGCTGTGAATGTTGCTGGTCGTCAATGCCGGATCGTCCTCGCTGAAACTGGCGGTGTTTGACGAAAGCCTTGCCCAAGTGGCGCAGGCGCGGGCCGAGCGGATCGGCACGGGCGGCGCTGCGAGTCATCTGGACGCTTTGGAACTGGGGCTGGCCGAGATGGGCCTGACCCCCACCCAATTGGCAGGGGCCGCCCACCGTGTGGTGCATGGCGGGCGGGGTCTGACCAACACGCTGCGCGTGACCCCCGATGTTTTGGCGGGTATTCGCGCCTGTATCCCCCTCGCCCCGCTGCACAACCCCGCCAATCTGATGGCGATCGAGGCTTTGGCCCGCCTTGCCCCCGATCTGCCGCAATATGCCAGCTTTGACACGGGCTTTCACGCGACCAACCCTGATGTGGCCACACGCTATGCCTTGCCCGCTTCGGCCAGTGATCTGGGCCTGCGGCGGTATGGCTTTCACGGGATCAGCTATGCCAGCCTGGTGCGCAAGCTGCGCGATGCGGGGGATTTGCCGCCGCGCGTTTTGGGGCTGCATCTGGGCAACGGGGCCTCGCTTTGTGCCATTTTGAACGGGCGATCTGTGGCCACAACCATGGGCTATTCGCCGGTCTCGGGCCTGACCATGGGCACGCGCAGCGGAGATATTGACGCCAATGCGGTGCTGAAACTGGCGCAGGTGCATGGGGTAGACGGTGCTTCGCAGATCTTGAACCGCGCTTCCGGGCTGTTGGGTTTGGGTGGCGTGGCGGATATGCGGGCACTGCATGCGGCAGGCTCGGCTGAGGCGGGCTTTGCGATTGACCACTTTGTCTATTGGGCGACCCGCCATGCAGGCTCGATGATCGCGGCGATGGGCGGGGTGGACCTTTTGGCCTTTACCGGCGGCATTGGCGAGAATGATACCGTGGTGCGCGACAGCATCACCCAAGGGCTGGCTTGGGCGGGGGCACCGCGCGCTATGGTCGTGCCCGCCGAAGAGGAAAAGCAAATCGCCATCGATGCGCTGGCCCTGCGGGCAGGGTGACGAAATTCCAAGTCGGAACGGGTTTTCGGGAAAATGGCCTAGCAAAGCGGCAATATCTCACGATACCATTCCCAAAGAGCAGATCGTAAAGGACGGCCATGAACGCCCCTGTGATAAACACTAGCCCCGCCGTTTCCGATGAGGTGCGCAAGACGACCTGCTATATGTGCGCGTGCCGCTGCGGCATCAATGTGCATTTGAAGTCCGGCAAGGTCAGCTATATCGAGGGCAACCGCGATCATCCCGTCAACAAGGGCGTGCTCTGTGCCAAGGGCGCGTCTGGCATCATGCAGGTCACAGCCCCCAGCCGCTTGCAGCACCCGCTCAAGCGCGTCGGCCCGCGCGGATCAGGCGCGTTCGAGCCGATCTCGTGGGACGAGGCGCTGGAACTGGCCGTGTCTTGGATGAAACCCCTGCGTGAAACCGCGCCGGAAAAGCTGGCCTTTTTCACCGGCCGCGACCAAAGCCAATCCTTCACCGGCTGGTGGGCGCAGGCCTTTGGCACGCCGAACTACGCCGCGCATGGCGGCTTTTGCAGCGTCAACATGGCAGCGGGCGGGATTTACACCATCGGCGGGGCTTTTTGGGAATTTGGCCAGCCCGATTGGGAGCGCACCAAGCTGTTTGTGATGTTCGGCGTGGCCGAAGATCACGATTCCAACCCGATCAAGATGGGTCTGGGCAAGCTGAAGGCACGCGGGGCGCGGGTGATCGGGGTTAATCCGATCAGAACCGGTTATAACGCCATTGCCGATGATTGGTACGGCATCACGCCGGGCACCGATGGGCTGCTGATCTTGTCGCTGCTGCACTGTCTGTTGCAGGCCGGCAAGGTTGATCTGGACTATCTGGCCCGCTGGACCAACGCGCCCTTGCTGGTCAACGAAACCGAAGGCCCCGAAAAGGGCCTGATCTTGAAGAACGCCGAAAGCCAGCCCTTTGTGATCGACAAGCGCACGGGGTCGCCCGCGCCGTGGGATGGCAAGGGCGTGCAGCCCGACCTTGGGGCGACATGGCAGGGCCACCGCACCGTGTTTCAACACATGGCCGAACGCTACCTGTCGCCCGACTACGCGCCCGAGGCTGTCGCCACCCGCTGTGGCATTCCGGCCGCGCGCATCCGCGCCCTTGCAGCGGAACTGGCGGACGTTGCCTTTAACCAAGCGATTGAAATCAAACAGCCTTGGACCGACTTTCGCGGCGACACGCATGACACCATGCTGGGCCGTCCCGTGTCTTTCCACGCCATGCGCGGCATCTCTGCCCATTCCAACGGCTTTCAGACCGCCCGCGCCTTGCATCTGTTGCAGATCGTTCTGGGCACGGTGGAAACCCCCGGCGGCTACCGCTTCAAACCGCCCTATCCCAAACCGGTCGAGGCGCACCCCACCCCGCATTTTGTCACCGCCCCCGGCAAGCCGCTGTCTGGCCCGCATCTGGGCTATGTGCGCGGGCCGGAACAACTGGCGCTGAAAGACGATGGCACCCCCGCCCGCATCGACAAGGCCTTTACATGGGAGAACCCGTTTTCCGCCCATGGCCTGATGCACATGCTAATCCCCAACGCCCATGCCGGCGACCCCTACCGCATCGACACGCTGTTTTTGTACATGGCGAACATGGCGTGGAATTCGTCGATGAACACGACGAAGGTCATGCAGATGCTGACCGACAAGGGCGCGGACGGCGAGTACATCATCCCGCGCATCATCTATTCCGATGCCTATGCGTCTGAGATGGTGGCCTATGCCGACCTGATCCTGCCCGATACGACCTATCTGGAACGCCACGATTGCATCAGCCTGCTGGATCGACCCATTAGCGAACCCGATGCCGCAGGCGACAGCATCCGCTGGCCCGTCACAGAACCTGACCGCGATGTGCGTGGCTTTCAATCGGTGCTGCTGGATCTGGGCGCAAGGCTGGGCTTGCCCCCCATGGTCAACCCCGATGGCAGTGCCAAGTTCAAAGACTATGCCGATTACATCCAAAACCACATCCGCCGCCCCGGCGTTGGCCCCCTGATCGGCTTTCGCGGAGCAGACGGCGATAAAGAGGGCAGGGGCGAGGCCAACCCCGCCCAAATCGCCGCCTATATCGAAAACGGCGGCTTTTATCAGGCGCATGTCCCGCAAGAGGGGCGGTTTTTCAAGCCTTGGAACATGGCCTACCAGAACTGGGCGGTGCAAACCTCGTTCTACGAAAGCCCGCAGCCCTATTTGTTCAACATCTGGTCCGAACCGATGCGCAAATTCCAACTTGCCGCCGAGGGCCACGGGGCGATCCAGCCGCCCGACCATCTGCGCGCAAGGTTGATCCAAGCGATGGACCCTTTGCCCGTCTGGTACCCGCCCTTTGGCGATCAAGAAGCCTCGGGCTGGGGCTATCCTGTGCACGCCCTGACCCAACGACCGATGGATATGTACCATTCTTGGGGCAGCCAGAACGCTTGGCTGCGCCAGATCAGGGGGCGCAATTTTCTCTATGTGCCGACCAAGATTTGGCAGGCGGAAGGGTTCAAAGACGGCGATTATGCGCGGGTATCCTCGCCCAATGGCGGCATCACGGTGCCTGTGGCGCATATGGCGGCGTTGAATGAAAACACGGTCTGGACATGGAACGCGATTGGCAAGCGCAAGGGCGCTTGGGCTTTGGACGAGGACGCAGCCGAGGCCAATCAGGGCTTTTTGCTCAACCACCTCATCTCCGAACTTCTGCCCGAAAAGGGCGACGGGATGCGCTACTCCAATTCTGATCCGGTGACGGGCCAAGCGGCTTGGTTTGATCTGCGGGTCAGGATCGAAAATGTCGGGCCAAAAGACCACGCCATGCCCGATTTCGCCCCGATCCCGCGTGTGGTGCCGCAAGGAAAGGACCGCGCATGACCCAACTTCCCACTCATACCGCCAAAAAACTCGGGCTGGTGGTTGATCTTGACACCTGTGTGGGCTGTCAAGCCTGCGTGACGGCCTGCAAGGGCTGGAACGATCAGGGCTACGGGGCCGCGCTGTCCGATCAAAACCCCTACGGCGCAGACCCGTCCGGCACCTTTTTGAACCGCGTGCACAGCTATCAGGTGCAGCCCGATGTCGGGGCGGCGCAAATCATCAACTTCCCCCGCTCGTGCCTGCATTGCGAGGATGCGCCCTGTGTGACCGTCTGCCCCACAGGTGCCAGCTACAAGCGCACCGAGGACGGGATTGTTCTGGTCAACGAAGACGCCTGCATCGGCTGCGGCCTATGCGCTTGGGCCTGCCCTTACGGTGCGCGCGAGCTGGATCAGGCGGCAGGTGTGATGAAGAAATGCACCCTGTGTGTCGACCGCATCTATAACGAAAACCTGCCCGAGGAAGATCGCGAACCTGCCTGCGTGCGCACTTGTCCCACCAATGCGCGCCACTTTGGCGACTTTGCCGACCCAGATAGCAACGTATCCAAACTGGTGGCCGAACGCGGCGGTTATGATCTGATGCCCGACCTGAAGACCAAGCCCACCAACAAATACCTGCCCCCCCGCAAGAAAGACATCCCGCAAGAGGCCAGCCTTTTGGCCCCGCTGTTAGACATTCAAGCCACGGGCTTTGCCGGATGGCTGGACAAAGTATTGGGAAAATTGGGATGACTCCGGCCCCGTCTGTTATTCTGTTCACCGTTCTGTCGGGCATGGGCTTTGGCCTTTTGGCCTTTTTGGGCGCGGGATTTGTGCAGCCTGCGGGCTGGGCGGCGTTTTTCCATTGGGGCCTTGGCTACGCCTTGGCCGTGGGTGGGCTGTCTGCGGCAACCTTTCACCTTGGCAACCCGCAACGCGCCCTGCGGGCCTTCACGCAATGGCAAACCTCGTGGCTCAGCCGCGAGGCTTGGGCGTCGGTTGTGACCCTGCTGCTGCTGGCCCCTGTGGCGCTGTCCGACTGGCTGGGCCTTGGCTGGCCGCGCATTAGCGGCCTGATCGGCGCTGTGGCGTGTTTTGCAACGGTCTTCACCACCTCGATGATCTACGCCCAAATCGCCGCCGTGCCGCGTTGGAACAATTGGACGGTGCCGGCGATGCTTTTGGCGTTTGAGCTGACCGGCGGCGCCCTTCTGTCAGGCCAAGTCTTGCCCGCCCTGATCGGCTGCATCGCCCTAATCTTGGCGCTTTATGCCCATAAAACCAAAGGCGATGTCGCCTTTGCCAAGCGCGGTCAGACCTTGGGGAAAGCCACGGGATTGGACCGTGTCGGCAGCGCAACCGTCTTTGAACACCCACATACCAGCCCCAATTACCTGATGCGCGAGATGATCTATGTCGTCGCGCGCAAACATGTTGCCCGCCTTTGGCCGATTGCCTTTGGCTTGGGTGCCGTGGTGCCCGCGCTGCTTGTCGCCGCTTTGCCCGCCCATCCGCTGACTTTCGCGCTGGCGGCCCTGATCCACCTGACAGGCGCACTCGCCTCGCGCTGGTTGTTCTTTGCGCAGGCAGAACATGTCGTGGGGCTGTATTACGGCCAGCGCGCGGTTTAAATCTGCGCGGTTTGCTATAGGTCAAGGCTTGCAGGGCCTTCCTGCGCGATCAAGGCCCAAACTTGAAGGAGCGTGCCATGGACCAAACCGCTGATATCCCGACGGGCAAAGACCCCGTCTGCGGCATGAGTGTCAAGATCACCGACACCAGCCGAAAGCACGATCATCAGGGCACCACCTACCACTTTTGCGGCGAAAAGTGCCGCACGCGGTTTAAGGCCGATCCCTATTTCTACCTCTCCGGCAATGCCAAGATCCGCGGCAAGCTGGCGGTGAAAGGCGTGACCTACACCTGCCCGATGGACCCAGAGGTGGTGCAAGACTCCCCCGGCACCTGCCCCAAATGCGGCATGGCGCTGGAGCCGATGACGCCTTCCACCGCGCCCTCGCCGGAATTGGCCGATTTCACCCGCCGCATGGGCATTTCGGCGGGTCTGTCGGTGCCCTTGGTGGTCTTGGCGATGGGGCCGATGCTGGGGCTTGGCCTGCCTATGGCGTGGCATCCCTATCTGAACTATGCCCAAGCCGCGCTGGCCAGTCCGGTTGTTTTATGGGCCGCTTGGCCGTTTTTCCAACGCGCCCGCGACAGTTTGGCCAACCGCAGCCCCAATATGTGGACCCTGATTGGCTTAGGCGTGGCGGCGGCTTACCTGTATTCGCTGCTTGCCACCTTTGCCCCTTGGGTCTTTCCGCAAGCCTATCAAGGCGCGATGGGGGTAGAGACCTATTTTGAGGCCACGGGCGTCATCATCACCTTGGTCTTTTTGGGCCAAGTGCTGGAACTGCGCGCGCGTGCGCGTACCGGCGATGCGATCCGCGCTTTGATGGATCTGTCGCCTGCCACCGCCTTTCGCGTGCAGCCCGATGGCACCTTCGAGGTGCCGCTGGAAAACATCATCGCAGGCGACCTGCTGCGCCTGCGGGCGGGTGACAAAGTGCCTGTGGACGGCGCGGTGGTCGAGGGGGCTTCGTCGGTCGATGAAAGCCTGCTGACGGGCGAACCTGTTCCCGTCGAGAAAACCGCAGGCGACGCGCTAACCGGCGGCACGCTGAACGGTGCAGGCACGCTGGTGATGCGCGCCACGCGGGTGGGTGCCGCAACCGTGCTGGCGCAGATCATCGAGATGGTCTCCGCCGCGCGCCGCTCGCGCGCGCCTATTCAGGCGCTGGCCGACAGGGTGGCGGCGTGGTTTGTGCCCACGGTGGTGGGCGTGGCGCTGGCGGCCTTTGCCGGATGGATGGTCTTTGGCCCAACACCGGGCTTTGTCTATGCGATGGCAGCGGCGGTGTCGGTGCTGATCATCGCCTGCCCCTGCGCCTTGGGCTTGGCCACACCGATTTCCATCACCACGGCGGCAGGGCGGGGGGCATCCGTCGGCGTGCTGGTCAAAGACGCCGCAGCGCTTGAAAGCTTGGCCAAGGTCGATACGCTGGTGATCGACAAGACAGGCACGCTCACGCTGGGGCGGCCAGAGGTCAGCGATGTGGTGCCCTTGGGCGCAGCTAGCGCCGAGACGGTCCTGACCCTTGCGGCCGCGCTGGAACAAGGGGCCAGCCACCCCTTGGCGAAAGCCATCCTGCAAGTGGCGGGGGAAAAGGGGTTGGACCTTCCCGCTGTCAGCCAGTTTGAAAGCAAAAGCGGTCAGGGCGTTGTGGCGCAGCTTGGGGCCACGCGGCTGGGTCTGGGCAACGAGGCCCTTCTCGCCGCCTTCGGCATAGCCGTGCCACCCCAAGCCGCAGCCCAAGCGCAAGCCCTGCGCGCGATGGGCAAGACGGTGATGTTCCTGACCCAAGGCAGTGACCTGTCGGGACTGATCGCCGCCGCCGACCCGATCAAACCCCGCACCGCCCAAGCCTTGGCCAAGCTCAAAGCCCAAGGCCTTACCCTGATCATGGCGACTGGCGATGCCCAAACCACAGCCCAAGCCGTCGCGCAAAGCCTTGGCCTGACCCAAGTATCGGCGGGCCTGATGCCCGAGGGCAAAGCCACCCTGATCGCCCAGCTTCGCGCCCAAGGCCATGTCGTCGCCATGGCGGGGGACGGCGTGAACGACGCCCCCGCTTTGGCGCTCGCCGATGTGGGCATCGCCATGGGTCCGGGGTCGGATGTGGCGGTGGAAAGTGCTGGCATCACGCTGCTGAGCGGCGATCTGACAGGCATTGCCCGCGCCATCACCCTGTCGCGGGCGACCATGCGCAACATCCGCCAGAACCTGTTTTTCGCCTTTGGCTACAATGCCATCTGCATCCCCATCGCCACAGGCCTGCTTTACCCCGTCACGGGCCTTGTCCTGTCGCCCATGATCGCCGCCGCCGCGATGAGCCTGTCGTCCGTCTCGGTCATCACCAACGCGCTGCGCCTGCGCGCTCTTAAACTCTGAACCTTTCATCTTGGCCCAAATACTCCACGGGGGTGCGGGGGTGTGAAACCCCCGCTTGCGACGGATCAAAACACCCACCCCCACTGGCAGAGCGCCCCACTTTGCGCTAAGCCCTGCCCAGCCAACCCACGGAGCCTGCGATGAAAGCCGCCGTCATCACCTTCCCCGGATCCAACTGCGACCGCGATCTGGCCGTGGCCTTTGAAAAGGCCGGCTTTCAGGTGGTGCGCGTCTGGCACAAAGACACCAGCCTGCCGCAGGGCACCGATGTGGTGGGCCTGCCGGGGGGGTTTTCCTTTGGCGACTATCTGCGCTGCGGGGCGATTGCGGCACAATCGCCCATTGCTTCGGCAGTGGTGGCCCATGCCGGGCGGGGCGGCTTTGTGCTGGGGGTGTGCAACGGCTTTCAGGTCTTGAGCGAAATGCGCCTGCTGCCGGGGGCTTTGATGCGCAACGCGGGGCTGAAGTTTGTCTGCCGCACCGTGGGGCTGCGGGTGGCGACATCCGATAGCGCCTTTACCAGCGCTTACAAAGGCGGCCAAGACGTCATGCTGCCCATCGCCCACCACGACGGCAATTTCACCATTGACGCCGAAGGCCTAAAGGCCCTGCAAGATCAAGACCGTATCGCTTTCACCTATCTTGCCAACCCCAACGGGGCCACGGCGGATGTCGCGGGGATACTCTCGCCCAACCGGCGGGTTTTGGGCATGATGCCCCACCCCGAACGCGCGGTTGAGCCGGTGCAGGGCGGTGCTGATGGGGCGGCGCTTTTTGCGGGCCTGATGGGCGGGATGGCGCTGGCCTGACCTTGCAAATTTTACCCTGACTTGAGGTAAAGGGGGCTGGGGATTAGTCTGCCCTCATGTCCGACCCCGCTTTGATCCCCGCTTCTGATCCCGCGCAAGCCGATAGCCCTGCGCGCCCGTCAGTCTGGGTCAAGGTGGCGATTGCGGCGCTGATCTTTCTGGCGGTGGGCACGGTGTTGATCACCAACCGCTGGTTGACCGAGCGTTTCACCGAAACCACCCGCAACAAGGCCGAGCTGCGCTTGGCGCTGTACAACGGCAATGTGGTGTCGGAATTGCAACGCACCTCGGTTGTGCCGCTTTTGCTGTCGCGCGATGCGGCGATTACGCAGGCATTGACCAAGGGCGATTACACCCTTGCCAGCCAGCGCCTTATTCAGGTGCAGTCCGATATCAGCGTGGCGTCCATCTTGCTGCTCGATACCCAAGGCCGCACCGTGGGGGCCACCAACCGGATGCTTTTGGGCACGCCTTACGCCAACGCGCCGTTTTACACCCAAGCCATGGAGTCCGGCGAAACCGTCTTTTCCACCACCCAGCGCGCGGGCGGCGGGTACGAGTTCACCTATAGCCAACAGGTCTTTGCCGATGGCAAACCTTTGGGCGTGATCGTGGTGGCGGTGGATCTGATGAAGTTCGAACGCGCTTGGGCGGCGCTGCAAGATTTGGTGCTGGTGACCGATGCCGATGGCACGGTGATCCTATCGACCGAACCGCGCTGGCGTGGCAAGCCGGTGGACGAGGCGATTGCCGCCCCTGTCAGCCGCTCGGCCTTGAATATGGCGTTGAACAGGGCGATTTCGGTGACGTCAGATTTAACCCAAAACCACCCCGACGCCTATGTGCGCGGCGTGGCCGTTCTGCGCACCGACAACAGGATGAGCTTTCGCGGCTGGCGCATGGCCAGTTTCACTGCCTATGATTCGGTGCGCGAACGGGTGAACGGCATTTTGGCGCTGGAAATCATGGGCTTTGCGATCTTGGCCGCCCTGACGTTTTACCTTCTCTCACGCCGCGCTTGGTCGCAAACCCTGTCGTTTCGGCGCGAATCGCTGGAACTGCGCCAGCTCAACGCTCGCCTGCAACGCGCCGTGGCGGAGCGAGAGAAGGTGCAAAAAGACCTTGCCGTGGCCGAACAGACGCTGGCGCAATCGTCCAAACTCGCCGCCTTGGGCGAGATGTCAGCGGCGGTCAGCCATGAGCTGAACCAGCCCTTGGCGGCGATGAAAACCTATCTGGCCGGCGCGCGCCTGCTGTTGCAGCGCAAACGCGCCGAAGAGGCGCTGTCGTCATTCCAGCGGATCGATGATCTGATTGACCGCATGGGGGCCATTACACGGCAGTTGAAATCCTATGCCCGCAAGGGCGGCGATGCGTTCGAGCCGGTCGATCTGCGCCTGTGCCTATCTGCAGCCCTTGCCATGATGGAGCCGCAGTTGAAACTGCGCGTCGTCAAGATCACGCGCTCGGTCCCGCGCACGGCCGTGATGGTGACGGTGGACCGCTTGCGCTTGGAACAGGTCATCATCAACCTTCTGCGCAACGCGCTGGATGCCACCAAAGACACGCGCGAACCCAAGATTGATCTTAGCCTTGCGGCGGGCGATATGGCGACCCTGACCGTATCTGACAACGGTCACGGGATCGACGATCTGGTGAACCTGTTTGAACCTTTCTACACCACCAAAAAGTCGGGTGAGGGCGTGGGCCTTGGGCTTGCGATCAGTTCGGGCATCATGACAGACTTCGGCGGTCGCCTGACCGCGCGCAATGGCACCCCGCAGGGTGCGGTATTTGAAATGCAGCTTCCGATCTTGGGCCAAGACTTGGGCCAAGCCTCGGGGCAAGACGTAAAAGCAGCAGAGTGAGGGCAGAATGGCACGGGCAATGAAAGTGGCGATTGTGGATGACGAGGCCGATATGCGCCAATCCATCAGCCAATGGCTGGCCCTGTCGGGGTTTGATACGGAAACCTTCGCCTCGGCCGAAGAGGCGCTTAAGGTGATCGGGCCGGAATTTCCCGGGGTGATTGTGTCGGATATCAAGATGCCCGGCATGGACGGCATGGCCTTTCTGAAAAAGCTTATGGGGATGGATTCCGGCCTGCCGGTGATCTTGATAACCGGCCACGGCGATGTGCCCATGGCGGTGGAAGCGATGCGGGTCGGTGCTTTTGACTTTCTGGAAAAGCCCTTCAACCCCGACCGCATGACCGAGCTTGCCAAACGCGCCACCCAAAACCGCCGCATGACGCTGGACAACCGCGCTTTGCGCAAAGAGCTGTCGGATGGCACGATTTTGATGAAAAAGCTGGTGGGCACCAGCCCTGTGATGGAACGCTTGCGCGAGGATATCCTTGATCTGGGCCAAGCTGATACCCATGTGCTGATTGACGGCGAAACCGGCACCGGCAAGACCTTGGTGGCCCATGCGCTGCACGCCGTGGGTCCGCGCGCGGGGCGCAAGTTTGTGACCGTGTCTTGTGCGGCTTGGTCCGAAGACCAGTTCGCCGCCCGTCTGTTCGGCCCCGCCGAAGACGGCATGATCCCGATGATCGAAGACGCGCGCGGGGGGACGATCTGTCTGGAAGATATCGAGGCCCTGTCCGGCGCGATGCAAGCCCGCCTGCTAGAGCTGATCAACGACCAAGGCACCCCACCCGAAACCCGCATCATCGCGATTTGCAACCGCCACGCGCCCGACAAAACGCTGGAAGACACGCTGCGCCCTGATCTGTTCTACCGTCTTGGGGCGATGACCATCGTTCTGCCGCCGCTGCGTGCGCGCGGCGAAGACATTCTGACGCTGTTTAACGGCCTGACCGAGCAATTCGCCGATGAATACGGCTGCGATGCCCCCCAAGTCACCGCACAAGAGGCCGCGCAACTGCTGCAAGCGCCTTGGCCGGGCAATGTGCGCCAATTGGTGAACGTGGCGGAACGTGCGGTGTTGCAGAACCGGCGGGGGTCGGGGTCAATCGCGTCGCTTTTGATGGCGGATAACGATTCCACAGGGCCGACGCTGACCACCGAAGGCAAGCCCTTGAAAGACTATGTCGAAGCCTTTGAACGGATGCTGATCGACAACACGATGCGCCGCCATAAGGGCTCAATCGTGGCGGTGATGGAAGAGCTTTGCCTGCCGCGCCGGACGCTGAATGAGAAGATGGCCAAGTATAATCTTCAGCGGCAGGATTATGTCTAAGCCTTAGCCGAACTGGCTTAGGGCGGGCAGGTGTTCCAGCAGCCAATAGGAAAACTGCGAAAACCCGCCCGTCAGCATCAACAGGCCGATGGTCCATAGCATCAGGCCCATGATTTTCTCGATCCGCTCCATATGCCGCTTCATCAGCGCCATAAGGGGGGCAAAGCGCGGGAAGAAGGCGGCGACCAGCACAAAGGGCAGGCCAAGGCCAAGGGCGTAAACGGCCAGCAAGACGGTGCCGCGCCCGACTGACCCCTCTTGGGCGGCAATCGTTAGAATAGCACCCAGTTGCGGGCCGATGCAGGGTGTCCAGCCAAAGGCAAAGGCCAACCCCAGCACATAGGCCCCCGTAGCCGAACCGCCCCGGTCGCCCGCATCCATGCGGATGTCTTGATCCAAAAAGCGCAGGCGGACTATGCCAAGAAAATGCGCGCCAAAGACCATCACAACCAGCGCTGAAACCGTGGCAAAAGTCTGCGAGCGTGCCAGAAAGAACGCCCCAAAGGCCGAAGACGCCGCCCCCATCAGCAAAAACACCGTCGACAGGCCGAGCACAAAGAAACTCGCCGCCAGCAGCGGTTTGCGGCCAGATTTCATCTCGCCCATCGATATGCCCGACATATAGGCCAGATAGGGCGGCACAATCGGCAGCACGCAGGGCGACAGGAACGACAGCACCCCCGCCGCCAAGGCGACAAGGGCTGCGGGCAAAAGGCTGGCGTCAAGGATATCTATTCCAAACATGGCCTAGCCTTAGCCTGTTTGCGCCCCGCCGTCACCTGTGCAATGTTCACCTTTTTGTGGCCTTTGGCACCCTTGGGCGATAAGCCAAGTGCAAAGGGGATGGCGATGTGGGATGAGGTTTTGGATTGCGAGGGGCTTTTGTGCCCTCTGCCCGTGCTCAAAGCGCGCAAGCGGTTGATGGCGATGCAGGCGGGTCAGGTGCTGTGCCTGCGCGCCACCGATGCCATGGCCCGCATCGACCTGCCGCATTTTTGCGCCGAGGCAGGGCATAGCTATCTTGGGGCCGAAGATGACGGCCCAGTCACCCTGCATCTGATCCGCGCTGGCGCATAACAAAACGCCCGACAGGGGAGTGTCGGGCGTTTTAAGTCTAGCGCGTCAGATCAGCGGCCCAGCGACCACCAGCCTTTGCGTTTGGGTTTGTTCGGGTCTTCAGGCGCTGGCTCAGTCTGAGGCGCAGACTCTGCCGCAGGCGCTGGCGCTGCCTCAGGCGCTGCGACGGCCACCACATCCTCAGGATCGGCGCGCAAGACGGGCTGCACCTCGGCCACAGCGGGTTCGCTGACACCGGGGTCAACCGGGAAGGTCACCGCTTCTGCCATAGGCTCTCTAGCGTCAGCCACAGGTTCTGCTTGGGCCGTCACCGGCTCTGCAGCGGCTTTGGCACGGGGCGAGCGGCTGCGGGCCGGTTTGGGCGCGGGTTCTGCGCCATCGGCTGGCACATCCGTCGCAGCTTTGCGCCGCGATGCGGGGCGTTTGGGCGGCGCGGGTTCGGCGGCCCCTTCGGCAGGCACATCCGCCACAGGTTCGGCCACAGGCGCAGCCACGGTCTCGGCGGCCGCGTCTGCGACCGTCTCGGCGACAGGTTCCACCGCTTTAGAAGGCCGACCCCGCGTGCGGCGCGGGGCTTTCTTGGCGGCTGGGGCTTCGCCTGCCTCGGTGGGTGCAGGTTCTGCGGACTCAGCGCTTTCGCCCGCCTCTTCTGACGCTGCAGCCTCTGCCTCTTCGCTGGCCACGCCGTCACCCTGCTCTGCCTGACCAGACCCTATGCCACCCTTCTTCTTGCGACGACGGCGGCGCTTTTTCTTGCCCGGGTTGGCCGGATCGGCCGACTTGCTGGCGCCGTTGGGCGTGCTTTCGCCCTCGCCCTCGTCCTCGGCGTCATCGGTTTCGTCGTCGATATCCTCTTCGACGAAATCCTCGTCTTCCTCTTCCAGCACCGGCGCGCCCATCAGGCTGGCGTTGCCCGAGATCACGGCGGCAGCGACGGGAACGACCCGTGTGGCGGTCTTGAACTTTTCCAACACAAAGTCGGGGCTGATCATCTGCGGATCGGCTTCAATCCGCACGGCCATGCCGTAGCGGGCCTCAATCACGGCCAGATGTTCGCGCTTTTGGTTGAACAAGAAGTTCACAATGCCAATCGGCGCTTTCAACAGCACCTCTTTGGACCGATTGCGCCCGCCTTCGTCTTCCAAGGCGCGCAGCACTTGCAGGCCAAGGCTGTCGTCCGAACGGATCAGGCCCGTGCCATGGCAATGCGCGCAGGGCTGGGTGGTCGATTCCAGCATCCCCGGCCGCAGGCGTTGGCGCGACATTTCCAACAGGCCAAAGCCCGAAATCCGGCCAATCTGGATGCGCGCACGGTCGGTTTTCAGCTTGTCCTTGATGCGCTTTTCAACGGCCAGATTGTTGCGCCGCTCTTCCATGTCGATGAAGTCGATCACGATCAAACCGGCCAAGTCGCGCAGGCGCAACTGGCGGGCAATCTCTTCGGCGGCTTCCAGATTGGTTTTCAGCGCGGTGTCTTCGATCGAGCCTTCTTTGGTAGCGCGGCCAGAGTTCACGTCAATCGCCACCAGCGCCTCGGTCACGCCGATCACGATATAGCCGCCCGATTTCAACTGCACGGTCGGGTTGAACATGCCGCCCAGATAGCTTTCGACCTGATAGCGCGCGAACAGCGGCATCGGGTCATTATGGCGCTGCACGACCTTGGCATGCGAGGGCATGATCATCTTCATAAAGTCTTTGGCGGTGCGGTAGCCTGCTTCGCCTTCAACCAAAATCTCGTCAATCTCGCGGCTGTACAGATCGCGGATCGAGCGTTTGATCAGATCGCCTTCTTCATAGATCGCAGCCGGGGCCATGGATTTCAGCGTCAGCTCGCGAATTTGCTCCCACAGGCGCATCAGATATTCGTAGTCGCGGTTGATCTCGGGCTTGGTGCGCTTGGCCCCCGCCGTGCGGATGATCAGGCCAGCGCCTTCCGGCACTTCCAATTCCGAGGCGATTTCCTTGAGCTTTTTGCGATCGGTCGCCACGGTGATCTTGCGCGAAATGCCACCACCACGCGCGGTGTTGGGCATCAAAACGCAGTAGCGACCGGCGAGCGACAGATAGGTGGTGAGCGCTGCACCCTTAGCGCCGCGTTCTTCTTTGACGACTTGCACCAGCATGATCTGGCGCACTTTGACAACTTCTTGGATTTTATAGCGGCGCGCGCGGGGTTTGCGCGGGGCGCTGATTTCTTCTTGCACATCCTCTTCGGCGATTGATTCGATCTCGTCGTCGGTGTCAGAGGCGTGGTCGATGGCGCGGAAGGGGGCGTCGCCTTCGGCGGGCGCGGCCTCATCGTGGCTGTGATCATGGGCGTGGTCGTGATCGTGCGCGTCGCTGTGGTCGTGATCGTGGGCCGGTTCCACATCTGCCGCGGGTTCGACGGCGGCTTCGATCACCGACTCACCGGCTTGGCTGTCGTCGGCTTCGGTGTCTTCGGACAGGTCCACCACATCCATGCTGCCATAGCTTGACGCGGGCTGCGCGGTTTCCACCTGATCGCGGCTTTCAACGCGGGCGGGTTGCGGACGGGGCCGCGGGGCAGGGCGGGAGGAGCGGCGGTTGTCTTCATCATCCTCGGCGCGGGCAAAGGCGCGCTCTTCTTCAAGCAGGGCTTTGCGGTCGGCGACCGGGATTTGATAGTAATCGGGGTGAATCTCGGCAAAGGCCAAAAAGCCGTGCCGATTGCCGCCGTAATCAATAAAGGCCGCCTGCAACGAGGGTTCGACCCGCGTCACTTTGGCCAAATAGATGTTTCCGGCAAGCTGGCGCTTGTTTAGGGTTTCAAAGTCGAATTCTTCAACTTTGTTGCCGTCCACCACAACCACGCGCGTTTCTTCTGCGTGGGTGGCGTCGATGAGCATTTTCTTAGACATGGTGTTCCAATAGCGCGCGCCCTTGCAGGCCCCGGTGGCGAAGCGCCAGTGCGGGGCAGGGCAAGGGACGGGCGGCGTGTTCGGGCGAGGGGCGGCGCATGGCAAAGCGCGGCTATGCCTGACAGGCAGCCCTCACTTTTCACCAATGTTAACGCGCGCTTCATCGCGGTTCTCTTCCAGACCCCGGACGGGTCTCAATGAAATCCCAGCCAATCAGCGACTTTCTGGGCAACTCTGCGGCCTTGCGACCGATCCGACTGACCGCCATTTCGGCGCCGCTGTCAGGCGCCAGAGCAGGTGGGCAGAGAATGCTTGCGCGACATCGTCGCGTGGCGTGACCCTAATGGCAAAGGGCAGGAAATGACAATGGCTCATTTGCGGCGCATAAGGGCAAGCGAGGGCTTTTGGGCCTTTGGTGTACCCCTTTTCGTCCCGACTCTATCCCGCCGAACCTGCTGGCACGCCGGGGGGCGCGTTTAGTCTGGCTTGCAGGCTGATCAGCACATAAACCCGGATGGCCGAGGCCAGACCAACATCGCCCCTTTGGGCATCAATCTGTGCCGCCAGATCGTTCAATGATTGGCCAAGCTGGGCCGCCAAGTCGCGAAATGCCTGCCAGAACGCCTGTTCCAACGACACCGAGGTGCGATGCCCGCGCAAGGTCAGGCTGTGCTTGACCGGTCGTCCGGCAGGGTTTGCTTGGCGCATGCGAAATGGTCTTTCAGGCTGGGAAAACTGCGCCCCAGACTGCCACGAACCTGCCCAAACGCGCAACCCGCACCGGTTTATACCTTCAGATGGATCGGGCTTCGTTGCAGGTTAAGCACAAAAAGATCAGCCTTTTCGGTGACTTGATAGCCACGCAGCGCGGCTTCGGCCATAAACCGTAACCGCCCGATATGGGTATCAACATCGCCAATGCTGCAGGTCAACGGGTTTCCTTGCGCCACAGCCAGCGGCGAAAAGATCTGATATAGCCACTGATCGGGCGTGAAGACCGGGATCACGGCGGAGAGAATCGGAGGGAGCATATGATGTGTCATGATGCCCTCAGTCTGCCCCTGACCTATTAAGGCGAAGTTAACACCCCCTAGGGTGTCTCGCGCTTTTTTGCGTCAAGCGCGGCCTTGGCTTTGGCAGCCTCTGCCGCTTCTAACACCTTTTGCGCCTTGGTGCGGCCCGATTTCATCGCTGCGGCATCGCCGCCCAAGCGGTCGGCCTTGCGGGCCGCCGCTTTGCGGGCTTGGCGCAGGTTGACGATTTCGGCCATCAACCTTTGGGGCCGACCATGTCTTCGGGCCGCACGATGCGGTCAAAGGTGTCGCCATCGACATAGCCCAGGGCAATCGCCTCTTGCCGCAGGGTGGTGCCGTTTTTATGCGCGGTTTTGGCAACTTTGGTCGCCGCGTCATAGCCTATGGTGGGGGCAAGGGCTGTCACCAGCATCAGGCTTTCTTTCATCAGCTTTTCGATGCGCGGAATGTTCGCTTGGGTGCCCACCACCATATTGTCGGTGAAAGACCCCGAAGCGTCGCCCAAAAGCTGCATGGATTGCAAGACGTTATAGGCCATCATCGGGTTGTAGACGTTCAGTTCGAAATGGCCCTGCGATCCGGCAAAGCCTACGGCTGCGTCATTGCCCATGACATGGGCGCAGACCATGGTCAGCGCCTCGGCCTGGGTGGGGTTGACTTTGCCGGGCATGATCGAGGATCCGGGTTCGTTTTCGGGCAAGATCAACTCGCCCAAGCCCGAACGCGGGCCAGAGCCCAAAAGCCGCAGATCATTGGCGATTTTGAACAGGCTGGCGGCAACGGTTTTGAGCGCGCCGGAAAACATCACCATGGCGTCATGGGCGGCGAGGGCTTCAAACTTGTTGGGCGCGGTCACAAAGGGCAGGGCGGTGATGTCAGCGATGGCGGCGGCCACGCGGGTATCCCAGCCCACGCGGGTGTTCAGGCCGGTGCCCACGGCGGTGCCGCCTTGGGCCAGTTCGTAAATGTCGGGCAGGCACATCTTGACCCGCGCGATCCCTTTGGCGACTTGGGTGGCATAGCCTGAGAACTCCTGCCCCAGCGTCAAAGGAGTCGCATCTTGGGTATGGGTGCGGCCGATTTTGATGATGTCTTTGAATTCAAAAGCTTTTGCCGCAAGCGCGCCGTGCAGCTTTTCCAAGCCCGGCAACAGCACATCGCGCGCCATCATGCCGATGGCCACATGCATGGCGGTGGGGAAGGTGTCGTTGGACGATTGGCCCATATTCACATGATCATTGGGATGGACCGGCTTTTTTGACCCCATCACCCCGCCCAACATCTCGATCGCGCGGTTGGAGATCACCTCGTTGGCGTTCATATTCGACTGGGTGCCTGACCCCGTTTGCCAAACCACCAGCGGGAAGTTGTCGTCAAACTTGCCGTCGATCACCTCTTGTGCTGCGGTGGCAATCGTTTGGCCCAAGGCGGGGTCGATGTCGCCTTGGGCGATATTGACCAAAGCGCAGGCCTTTTTGATCACGCCCAAGGCGCGGATGATCGCCTTGGGCTGACGCTCCCAGCCGATGGGGAAGTTGATGATCGACCGCTGGGTCTGTGCGCCCCAGTATTTGTCGGCGGGAACATCCAGCGGGCCAAAGCTGTCGGTTTCAACACGAATGGCGGTCATGGCGCTGCTCCTATGGTGACACGCGGCATCTAGCAATGCCGCGTGGAAAACTCAACCGGCATGCGGTCAGGCGCGCCGGAAGGTATGCACCCGCGCGGGCGGCAGGTTGAGCGGCACAAAGGCTGTCTGCTTCCAAGTCAGCCCAAGCGATTTGATCTGCGATTCTTCCAGCGCGGGCCGTGCGCGGTAGGTGAACTGCACGTAAACGCCGTCGGGGCGCAGAATCTCAAACGCGGCGGCCATGATCGTGCGGCGCAGCGCCATGGGCATGGCCAACAACGGCACGCCGGAAATCACCGCCCCCACGCCCTTTTCTACCATCTGCGGCGCCTCTTGCGCCCCGGCCAAATGCACCGTCACCCCGGGAAAGTGGGTACGCAGATGGGTGACGAATTCGGGGTTCATCTCGAACAGGGTCAGGTTTTCAGGGGCAACGCCTGCGTCCAAGATCCCTTGGGTCAGCCGCCCCGTGCCCGGGCCGAATTCAACCACGCGGCCGGTGTGCGGGCCCAAGCCCTTGGCCATAGCCTTGCCCAAAAACCGCGACGACGGAGCCATCGCAGAGACTTGCAGTGGCCGGCTGATAAGCTGGCGCATGAACAGAAGTGTATCGCGCATAATACCCTATGATTTTCGAAATTTATCCAAACGCACGATCTGTGCATCGTGCTGCGGGGCGGGGGGGTCATCGTCGGGGCCCTCGTCGTCGTCTGAGACTTGCGCGTCAAAGCGCAGGCCGAATTCGACGGAAGGGTCAACAAAGGTGCGCAACGCATCGTAGGGGATGGTCATGCGCTCGGGGTTGTTGCCGAAGTTCAGGGTGATGGCAAAGCTGTCTTTGCCCACCACCAGATTTTCAAACCAGTTTTGCACCACAATCGTCATCTCGCCGGGATAGCGTTTGCGCAGCCAGTCGGCCATTTCGACACCCTCGGTCGCGGTGTCAAAGGTGATAAAGAAGTGATGTGCGCCGGGCAGCCCAAAGGCCGCCACCTGCTTGAGCACGGTCTGGATCAGCCCGCACATGGCCTTGTGCATCAGATTGCCGTAATCGATCGACTTTGCCATGCCTGCTCCTTTCGCGTTGCGTTGCCCACCATAAGTGATTTGCCCCCAAAGGGAAGAGAGCCCGTCACAGCCACACCCCGATCGCCGACCCTATCGCCGCCAGCGCCAGCACCCAAGGCAGCGACCACTGGCGGTACAGCAGCACATAGGCCGAGGCCAGCACCAACACACTCGGAAGGGCGCGCACCGAGGTGATCTGCGGCCAGATCGCGTGGATCGGGCCAAAATCGAGTCGCCCGATGTGGCCAAAGATCACATGGGCCGCAAACCACAGCGACAAATGGGCAATCACCCCCACCACGGCGGCCGAGATAAAGCCCAAGGCCCCCGACAGGCGGGGCATCCGGGTCAGCCGGTCCAGCCAAGGGCCAGCGGCGAAAATCCATAGAAAACAGGGCGCAAAGGTCATCCACAGCGTGATCAGCGCCGCCCAAAGCCCGCCCGCCCAGCCGTCTTTGTGATAACCCGCCACATAGGCGACAAATTCTGTGACCAAGATCAACGGCCCCGGCGTGGTCTCGGCCAGCCCCAAGGCATCCATCATCTGCGGGGCGGTCAGCCAGCCCTTATCCACCACCACCGCTTGGCTCATCCAGGCCAAAACCGCATAGGCCCCGCCAAAAGTCACCACGGCCAGTTTGGAAAAGAACACCGCCACGTCGGCATAAAAACTTGGGGCTGCCTGCACCAATGCCGCCAAGGGCAGCAGCCAAACCAGCCCCCAAACCACCACCGCCTGTCCCGTAGCGCCCCAAGGGCGCGGGCCACTAAAGACGGGCGCTGTGCCTTGCGTGGTCACATAGCCATAAAGCCCCGCCACCGCGATCACCGTCGGAAAGGGCACACCAAACCCCGCAAGGGCCGCAAAGGCCAAAACCGCCGCACCCCGATGCGCCCAAGTTTTCAGCGCACGGCGCGACAGGCGCACAACGGCTTGGATCACCACGGCCACCACGGCCGCTTGAACGCCGCTGAAAAGCGCTGCCACCAGCGGCACCTGCCCAAGGCCTGCATAAAGGGCGGCAAGCGCCAAAACCACCACGGCCCCCGGCAGCACAAACAACAGCCCCGCCATCAGCCCGCCGATGGTGCCTTTCAGCCGCCACCCCATCCAAGTGGCCAGTTGCATCGCCTCTGGCCCGGGCAAAAGCATGCAAAACGACAGGGCCGACAGGAACTCGGCCTCAAAAATCCAGCGGCGCTCGTCCACCAAGGTGCGGTGCATCAGCGAGATTTGCGCCGCAGGCCCGCCAAAGGACAAAAGCCCGATTCGCAAAAAGACGTTAAAGAGCATCCGGTAGGTGATCATGCGCCTTGTCCATTGGCCTTGCCGCCCGCCTTTTGCGGCACCTTTGTGACAGGGGCAAGACACTGGCCAACTTGGCCAGACATTCGCACCATCCAAAAGAATTAGGCGCAGGTTTCTGTTGCCAGGTACCTGCAAACCCCGCCTTACGGTGCTAACCGCAAGGGCTTAGTTTGGCTTTCTCGAACTGCTCACGCAGCCAGAGCATAAGCCGGAGCACTGTTGTCATTGGCAACTGTGATCTTGGACCGATAACGGTGGTACCTCACCGAGCAAAAGCTGGCCCCTTTGAACGTCCGTCGATCCTATTTCGGCCCCAGAACCTGCAATGATCAGGGTTATGGTGGAGCCGCCGGGTACCGCCCCCGGGTCCGATCCGTCTATTATGGGTGCGTTTATCGCCATAGTCTGAATTGCTTCAGACAGGGGCAACATAGGGCTTG
>Ga0114958_10000504_pt1 | contig 33357 bp, 31 predicted proteins | sample C_130208_EF_Meta_FD_89577 | JGI IMG/M metagenome (GOLD analysis project Ga0114958, IMG submission 89577) | Freshwater microbial communities from Lake Croche, Canada to study carbon cycling - C_130208_EF_MetaG | ecosystem: Environmental > Aquatic > Freshwater > Lake | place: Lake Croche, Canada... | reverse complement strand
TATTTTAGCTTCGGTGATCAAGCGTTTAAACATGTTTGTGCTGCGCGCGAAAGTGAAGCTCAGCACGAGCGCCTACAGTGCCGTCGGCGCTTCGATTTTAGCCACTGAGGTCGACGCCCTGAGCGAAGCACTGGGGCATGCACTGCCAAAAACCCCATGGCAGGCAATTGCCGCAACGACAGGTCTTTGGATCTGTGCACCAGCCGCCATGCCACAGACCGGCTTAGCCACCTTACGCTGGTGGTGGCTTGCGAGCGAGGCCCACACAGCGCATTGTCATCGTTTGCACCTACCCCATGTTTTGGGTACTTCAGCGCACTGGAGGCGCGAGGATATTTCGGCAGGCCTGCCCTGGATTGAGGCTGCTACCCAAGACCTTTTCATTCCTCAAACATTGAACCTCGATTTAATTGAGGGTGTGAGCTTTACCAAGGGTTGTTATCCCGGTCAAGAAATCGTCGCACGCAGTCACTATCGCGGCACAGTCAAACGTCGTATGCATATTGGCAAAATCGATGCGGATCAGGCACTCAACCTAAACGCGGGCGCCGATATTTTTGATGCACAGGGCTCAGAGCAAGCCTGCGGACGGGTCATCAATATCGCCCCAAGCGGTCAGCAGCACACCGGCGGGGCCAACGATCAAGAAGGCAGACAAACTGCCTACGTATTGCTCGAAACAACCTTTGACGCGCTTGAGCACAATGCCCTGCATCTCGGGGCACGCGATGGTGCACCGATCACACTGCTCGATCTGCCTTACTCAACCAGGCCCGCTTAAGTTACCCGATCGAATGATTGAGCCCTAAACGAGACAAAGGGTGCTGCTCAGCGGCAAACGGAAGCGTAAAGAATTTTTCAACCCAGCCCTCTGTCGCCTCGGCAAGCGTCGCAGGGTTCCATTTGGGTTGCTTGTCTTTGTCGATGAGAAGCGCTCGTATGCCTTCGGCAAAGTCGCCATGCGAGGCACACATCAGACCGGCGACCCACTCAACCCGATACGCTTCGGCCAACGATAGATGTTTAACGCGTTTAAGCAAGGTATACGTTAAACGCGCTGAACCGGGTGAGCCGGCAGCAAGCGTTTTTGCAGCGCGCTGTAACCATGGATCAGAGTGCTCGGCTAACGCCACCAATGCCGAAAAAATTTTATTAAGATCTGAACCAGCGCAACAGTTGTGAATCAAAGACAGATGTTGCTGCAAAGGCCCAACCGGCGGCGTTGGCGAGGTCGTCAAGTCAGCCAGCACCTGGTCCAGCAATGCCTCATTTTGATTTTTTAACAGGGCTTCGCTCGCTGACCAGTTTTGCAAGCTGAGTTGCTCAAGCAATGTCGGCCAGGTTTCACGCGCCAAGTGATAATCCGCCATACCTGCAAATAACGCATCGGCTGCACCGATCTGCGCACCGGTCAAACCCAGAAACAAACCGGTTTTTCCGGGCAGCCGATTCAACATCCACGTGCCGCCCACATCAGGAAACAAACCGATCGAAATCTCTGGCATCGCCAAGCGTGAAGTCTCAGTGACGACGCGATGACTGGCGCCCATCATCAGCCCCATGCCGCCACCCATCACGATGCCATCACCCCAGACCACGATCGGCTTAGGAAAGGTATGCAAGCGGTAATCTAAGGCGTACTCTTCAGCGAAAAAAGTCCCGGCAAGCGAGTTTTCGATTGCAGTTTTTCCTGCATTAGCAACCATGCTGTGATGAAGTGCATGTAAGTCACCCCCCGCACAAAAAGCTTTGTCGCCGGCGCCTTTCAAGATCAGGAGCGCGATCGTCGGCTCTTGGGCCCAGCGCTCAATCTGAGTCGCCAGCAAGCGTGTCATTTCAAGCGACAAGCCATTAAGAGTTTTAGGTGCATTCAGTGTTGCGACACCAATTCGCATCCCATTCGCGCAGCTCAGTTCTTCAAATAAAACGACTGCATTGTTGTTTTCTAAAGCACTCATCGTACGTCAGCACCTTTTTCAAGCAGTTGGCGAGCAATAATGACTCGCATGATTTCGTTGGTTCCTTCAAGAATTTGATGTACGCGCGTATCGCGAACAAAGCGCTCGAGCGGATAGTCTTTCAAATAACCATAGCCACCGTGCAACTGCTGTGCGTCAAGGCATACCTGAAACCCCAGGTCGGTCGCAAAGCGTTTGGCCATCGCACAATATGTCGAGGCATCGGCCGAGCCTGCATCCAGCTTGCACGCAGCGAGTCGAACCATCTGACGCGCTGCCACGGTGTGCGTCGCCATATCGGCATATTTAAATTGCAAGGCTTGAAAGCTTGCCAAAGGTTGCTTAAATTGTTTGCGTTCTAGCATGTAGGCGTATGAGGCCTCAAGTGCACCCTGTGCAGCTCCGACCGAACAGGTCGCGATGTTGATGCGACCACCATCCAAGCCACGCATGGCGATCTTAAAACCCTCGCCTTCTTTGCCCAACAAGTTTTCTATCGGTACACGCACATTCTCGAACTTGATCGCACGCGTGCTTTGACTGTTCCAGCCCATTTTGTTTTCTTTGCGACCAAAACTAATGCCTTCAAGCGTGGCAGGTACCACAAACGCAGACACACCCGAGGGGCCGCTGCCTCCGGTACGCGCCATCACAATCAGCACATCAGTATCGCCGCCACCAGAAATAAATGCCTTGGCCCCATTTAAAATATAGTGTTCGCCATCAAGCACGGCCTGACTGATCAACGAGGCCGCATCCGACCCTGAGCCAGGTTCAGTCAGACAATACGAAGCAAGCTTCTCGCCCGCCGCCAAGGGCTTACCCCATTGCTCTCGAACCGTTGCGCTCGCCCACTCGCCCACCATCCAAGTCGCCATGTTGTGGATGGTCAGAAAAGCGGTCGTTGAGGGATCGATCGCTGCCATCTCTTCAAACACTAGCGTTGCATCAAGCCTGGGTAAACCCAAACCACCAATCTCTGGTGAAGCGTACATGGCGCCAAACCCCATGCGCCCAGCAAGCTTGATTGTCTCGATCGGAAAAATCGACTCTTGATCCCAGCGCGCTGCATGCGGCGCGAGTTCACCTATGGCGAATTCCTTTGCAGCCTGCGCAAAGGCAACTTGATCTTCACTGAGTTCCATATCCATTGGGGTCTCCTGGTGTTACACCGTCAAATCATCAATCGGCATCTTCTTTTTAATATTTCGAACTTTTTCACGATGAAGCGCACGGCGACGCCGAGCAGCCTTGGGCTCAACAATCAAAGGGCGACATAGTTCTATACGGTCGCCATCGCTCAAAATACGCGTCAAATCGCAACGTTGGCCAAAAACACTGATGCCAGCTGGCTTGAACTGAGTGAGCAAGCCACTCAGTTCAAGTGCCTGCCCCACCCGCGTCCCGACCGGCACAACGATTGACACAGAGCTTACCTGAACCGGGCTCGCCCAAACTACCGAAACCGTTAGCGAACCAGAGTCGACTAAAGCCACTTGTTCAACGTGTTGCCCTGCTTTTGACCCGGCCTTCTGCTCGGCCTGAGAATCAGTAGACGACTGCGTGTGCAACGCAGTCTGTTGCTCAGCGCGCGGTCTGCCCTGATTGTCAGTCATTGCCATCAATGCCCCTCGATATGACCATAGACAGCCTGAGCGCGCTGCGTGAACGAATCGATAAAACTTGCAGCAATACGGTTAAAGATTGGACCCACGAGCGCTTCGAGCGTCCGACTTGAAAAGGCGTAACTTAAGGAGAACAGCACCTTGCAAGCGTCTGGAGCAAGAGCTAAAAACACCCATTCGCCAGTGAGTTCTGAAAACGGCCCCTCGACTAACTCAAGCTCAATCTTATTGGGATAATCATGTTGATTACGCGTAGTAAATGTTTGACGTATACCGGCTAAGGCAATGGTGATCGATGCCTGCATTCCGTGCTCGTTGCGATCACTGACCACAGCACCGCCGCACCAAGGCATAAACTCTGGATACTTTTCGACCTGAGCCACCAGATCAAACATTTGGGTGGCACTAAACGGGACAAGGACGGAACGCTCGACGCGATGCATTGTTGATGGTGAATGGTTGCTAGAATAGAGATATTTTACCGGTATCACACCAGAAGTCTTAGGCCCAATGAGCATTATTGAAAACCGCAAAGCTTTTCACGATTACCTGATAGAAGAACGCTTCGAGGCTGGCCTCGTGCTGCAAGGCTGGGAGGTCAAAGCGATTCGCGAGGGCCGGGCGCAACTCAAAGAAAGCTATGTGGTCGTTCTTGAGGCCGAGATATGGCTCATCGGCATGCACATAAGCCCTTTATTGTCCGCCTCTTCCCATATTTTGCCCGACTCGACCCGTACCCGCAAACTTCTGCTCAAGGCCGAAGAGATCAGTAAACTCATTGGCAAGGTCGAGCAGCGCGGTTTTGCCTTGGTCCCGATCAATTTGCACTACAAAAATGGCAGAATTAAGCTCGATTTTGGTCTTGGCAAAGGTAAGAAGCTGCACGATAAACGCGACGCTTCTCAAGAAAAAGACTGGGCACGCGAAAAAGAGCGCCTCATGAAACACGATACCCGTAATCGCGACTAAAGCGTTAGGTTTTAAAGACTCTTACGTCAATCTCGATATCCAAAATGATCACTCATGTGTTCGTGAGGTGCACATGTCACAGAATACAACCCTCATATTGGCTCAGACCCTGCGCCTTAGTCGGTGGTGAGGCTTTTAAGACACAGGCAGTAACAAAAAAGCGAAGAAAGATTCTTCGCTTTTTTGTTTAATGGGTACAGCTCAGTGCTACAGCCCAACTCTAGTTATGCCAGAGCGGCCAGCAGTCTGACACGAATCGACTCAGGTGACAGCTGCTCAGCAATACTATTTGGCTGCCAAACGCTGCCAGGTATCAACAACCGTGTCAGGGTTTAAAGACATCGACAAAATACCCTCATCTTTAAGCCACTGCGCCAGATCAGGATGATCGCTAGGGCCTTGACCGCAAATGCCAACGTACTTGCCAGCTTTGAGGCAAGCACTAATCGCACGCTGCAGCATGAACTTAACGGCATCATCACGCTCATCGAAGTCAACGGCTAACAACTCCATCCCTGAATCACGGTCTAATCCAAGCGTCAATTGCGTCATGTCATTTGAGCCGATTGAGAAGCCATCAAAGTGCTCAAGAAATTGTTCGGCCAAAATTGCGTTAGAAGGCACCTCACACATCATAATGACGCGCAAACCATTTTCGCCACGCGCCAAACCGTGATCGGCTAACAGATTCACCACACGCTCGGCTTGCTTAACCGTGCGCACAAAAGGAACCATGATCTCAACGTTGGTTAGGCCCATTTGCTCGCGTACACGTTTGAGTGCCTCGCATTCCATTTTGAAACACTCGGCAAAATCTTCAGAAACGTAACGCGAAGCGCCACGAAAACCTAACATTGGATTTTCTTCTTCGGGTTCGTAGCGCGCGCCGCCTACGAGTTTGCGATATTCGTTTGATTTGAAATCAGACAGTCGCACAATCACGGTTTTAGGATAAAAGGCGGCAGCAATCGTTGCGATACCATCAGCAAGTTTTTCGACAAAGAACGTCCGTGGACTTGCATGACCGCGCGCGGCCGACTCGACTGCAACTTTGAGTTCAGTATCAATGTTTGGATAATCGAGAACTGCTTTTGGATGAATCCCGATATTATTATTGATGATAAATTCAAGGCGCGCTAAACCAACGCCATGGTTAGGGATCTGCGAAAAATCAAACGCGAGCTGTGGGTTGCCGACGTTCATCATGATCTTCAAGCCGATCTCGGGCATGACACCGCGTCGAACTTCTTCGACTTCGGTTTCAATTAAGCCGTCGTAAATTCGCCCTTCATCACCCTCAGCGCACGAAACTGTAACCATCGAACCTTCGGTTAAACAATCAGTCGCGTCGCCGCAACCGACAACAGCGGGTATCCCGAGCTCGCGCGCAATAATCGCAGCATGGCAAGTACGACCGCCACGATTTGTCACAATCGCCGCTGCGCGCTTCATGACGGGCTCCCAGTTTGGGTCGGTCATATCGGTCACTAAGACGTCACCAGGCTGCACCTGATCCATTTCTGAAATATCGCCCACGATTCGAACACGACCTGAACCGATTTTTTGACCAATTGCGCGACCCGTAATCAATACTTTGCCGGTTGCCTTCAAGCGATAACGTAGCTGTACATCGTTATGCCCCTGCTGCGATTTCACAGTTTCAGGGCGGGCTTGCAAGATGTAGATCTTGCCATCAATACCATCGCGTCCCCATTCAATATCCATTGCGCGTTGGTAGTGCTTCTCGATGATGATGGCGTAGCGTGCAAGTTCGATGACTTCATCATCGGTGAGCGAGAAGCGATTGCGCTCGGATACCGGCACATCAACCGTACGCACCGCACGGCCTTCTGCCCGCTCTGGGTCGAATTCCATTTTAAGAAGCTTTGAGCCAATACGCCGATTGACGATTGGATAGAAGCCTGACTCGAGCGTGGGCTTAAACACGTAAAACTCGTCGGGGTTGACTGCGCCTTGAACAACAGTTTCGCCAAGACCGTATGAAGACGTGATGAACACAACATCTTCAAACCCTGATTCAGTATCAAGGGTAAACATGACCCCAGCACTGCCTTTATCAGAGCGCACCATCCGTTGAATACCTGCTGACAAAGCAACGTCAGCGTGGGCATAACCTTTGTGCACGCGATAGGAAATCGCACGATCGTTATAAAGCGAAGCAAAGACATGACGAATTTTATCGATCACGTCGTCAAACCCTACGACGTTCAAGAAGGTCTCTTGCTGCCCGGCAAACGAAGCATCGGGCAGATCTTCAGCGGTTGCAGAAGAGCGTACAGCAAACGATCCTTTGCCGTCGGCATCCAGCAACGCGAAGGCCGACTGAATGTCATCATGCAACTGCTGCGGTAAGGGTGCCTCAGTAATCCACTGACGAATTTGTGCACCAGCCAAGGCCAATTCGCGCACGTCTTCAGGATTTAGAGTTGTGAGGCGCTCGGCAATGCGCTGATCAAGACCTGTGCCAGACAAAAAATCACGAAACGCTTGCGCCGTTGTGGCAAAGCCACCTGGTACACGTACCCCCGCGTCAGCGAGTTGACTGATCATCTCGCCGAGTGAAGCGTTTTTTCCTCCGACAGAGTCAACATCCGTCATGCGGAGATGCTCAAATGAAACAACATACGACATAGAAACCACCTTGGACAATATAAGAAAGCGAGTTTGGTCAGCGTGCCTGACAGGCTGACCAAACTGGCCTTAGTCGTCAATAGTCGTCGTTGCGCTAGAGGATGACACGAAAGGAAAATCACTCAATTTGTTGCATCGCATTATACTACTCACCAATACTTTTCCGGATAAACATTTGATGAACAGCTCGCCACTTGATCGCACCGTCTTTATCATCTCGGATGGCACAGGCATCACAGCTGAAACATTTAGTCATTCTGTTTTATCGCAATTTGACTCTGTCAGTTTCAAGCAAGTTCGTATGCCGTTTGTAGACACCTTAGAAAAAGCAGATGGTGTTGTGGGTCGTATCAATCGCTGTGCGGTCGATCAAGGCAACAAACCCATCGTGTTCACGACGCTGGTCAATCCAGAAATCGTTTCGCGCGTAAAAACTGCCAATGCTTTGTTTTTAGATTTGTTTGGTGCATTCGTTGAGCCGCTTGAGCAAAACTTAGGAATCAAGTCGAGCCACTCAATTGGCAAGTCACATCTTTCAGTCAGCTCAATCGCCTACCGCAATCGTATCGAAGCCATTAACTTTAGCCTAGCGCACGACGACGGGCAGTTTATTAAAGGGCTGGCACAAGCCGATGTGATTTTGATTGGTGTATCACGCTGTGGCAAGACGCCCACCAGCTTATATCTGGCGATGCAATACGGCATCAAAGCTGCAAACTTTCCGCTGATCCCAGAAGACTTTGAGCGCAGCGCGCTGCCCAGTACGTTAACGCAGTACAAGCAAAAATTGTTTGGGCTCACGATTCAACCCGAACGCTTAACTGAGGTGCGCAACGAGCGGCGACCAGACAGTGTCTACTCATCACTGGCACAATGCCGACACGAAGTTGCCGAGGCCGAACGCTTGATGAGACGCGATTCAATTCCAATGCTCTCAACCACTACAAAATCAATCGAAGAGATCTCAACGACCGTCATGCAAGAAGTTGGTCTGGATAAGCATTCGACGTATTAACGAGTCGCAACGTCAAATTAGGGGCTTCTTTCAGTTCGACTTGCGATGTTGCCGCCGTTGTTCAAACAAACAAATCGCTGCTGCTGCAGTCACATTCAGTGACTCAGCGCCCGTGAGGTCATGCGCGATCTTGACGCGAAGGTTGGCACGTTCAAGTAAGGCGGCCTCGACACCCTGCCCCTCGTTGCCAAATACCCAAGCGCAGTGCTCTGGCAGTACCGTTGCAAATAAGTCTTGCGCTTGACTCAAGGTCGTCACCACCAACGGAACCTCAAGTGTCGCGATCATTGCCTGAAGGTCAGCTTGCTCGTGCAGGCGCAAAGCAAAATGTGCGCCCTGCCCGCTGCGCAAGACTCTTGGTGACCACAACGTGGCAGTACCAGTTGTCGCGAATACGCGTTTGATGCCAGCGGCGGCGCACGTACGTAATATTGTGCCGACGTTACCCGGATCCTGTACGCGGTCCAACACGACCACCGACTCTTTAATTCGCATCGGCAGGGTATCAACCTTTGGTTGAATCACAAACAATACGCCTTGATTCGTATTGAAACCAGACAAGCCACCTAGAAGCGAACCCGACATGGTCAAACAAAGCTCTGGCGCGAGTTTGTCAATCAACTCGAGTAACTGAGGCTCTTGAACTCTGTCGATATCAAAGATGGCGTATTGGGGCGCACGCCCGCCTGCTAACCAAGACTCACACAAATGAAGGCCATCAAGAATCACCGGCTCGCCGCGTCGTCCAGCACTAGACTGCCACTTGTACAACTGTTTAAACAAGGGGTTCGAACGCGATTCAATATGTTTCAAGAGACTTCCAATAAACGTCGTACGGGTGCAAAACTGCGACGATGCGCAGGACAGGGACCAAACTCTTGTAATCGCGCCATGTGTAACGCTGTGCCGTAGCCCTTGTGCAGATTAAAACCATACTCTGGGTAATCACCGTGCAAGCGCAGCAGCTCGGCATCACGCGCCGTTTTCGCCAAGATAGAGGCGGCTGAGATCGCAGGCACCAGCGTATCCCCTTTTACGACCGTCTGTACGCGACACGCCAGACGCGGCGCTTGATTACCATCAACCCACGCCAACTCGGGCATGATCTTTAGGCCTTGAACAGCACGTTGCATCGCTAATAAGGTAGCCTGAAGAATATTCAGCTGATCAATCTCTTGAACCGTCGCCAGGGCCACACACCACGCGAGCGCACGCTGTTGAATCAGCGGCGCCAAGACGTCGCGGCGCTTTTCAGTTAACAACTTTGAATCCGCCAAGCCCTCGATCGGTTGGGCAGGATCCAAGATCACGGCCGCGGCATAGACATCGCCCGCTAAGGGGCCGCGACCGGCCTCATCGACTCCGGCACAAAACTGAGCGGCAGGGTCGATGCTGACAAATAAGCTGTGTTGTATCGTGCGGCTCATTGAGTTGCCTGAGACGCCTGCTTCACGCCTTTAAAAGAAGAGCGCGACCGGTCAGCGAGCTCTAGAATCACCTGCGCGGCACGGCTCGCCGTGTCACACCTCAGTGAATGATGCAATTCATTAAATCTGGCTTCGATTTCACGTGCTTTGCGTTCATCGATAAATTTGTCATATACCGCCTGCGCAAGTTTTTCAGGCGTCGCATCCTCTTGAATCAATTCTGGCACCACACTATCGTTGAGCAACACATTAGGCAGACCCACCCAAGGTACGTAAGGCCGTTGTTGACCAGACTTCCAGGCCATTATCCGACGCACCCAAGGCGAAACCGCGTAAGAGATCACCATGGGTCGCTTAAACAGGGCCGTCTCAAGCGTGGCGGTACCGCTCGCCACCAGCGCTACATCACAGGCCTCAAGCGCATCCCAGGCCACCGGGCGCGCAGGCGATGCAGCGGGTGGCCCCAGTTTCGCGGTCAGGACATGAAGATGAGCGACCGGATACTCTTTTAATATCTGCCTGAATTCTGCCAAGCGTGCCGTATTGACCATCGGCACCAGAACCTGTAGCTGCGGCTCACGCTTTTGTAAACGCTGAACAGCTTGCAAAAACCTAGGTGCAATCCATTTGATCTCAGAAGCGCGACTGCCGGGCAGCATTGCCAGCACCCTGGCACCTAGGTCAAGCCCTAAGCGCTCACGCGCCGCAGCCCGATCTGGCTTTTGTGCGATCGCATCAGCGAGGGGATGCCCGACAAAGGTGACCGGTATATTCTCTTTTTGATACAGGGCTTCTTCAAATGGAAACATCACCAACATATGCGAAACAGCTTCGCGAATATGATGAATGCGCTCGTAGCGCCAAGCCCAGATAGAGGGACTCACCAAGTGCACAGTTGGGATACCAGCATACTTGAGCTTGTGCTCAAGTCGCAGATTGAAGTCAGGCGCATCTATCCCCAAAAATACTTTTGGAGGTTGCGCAAGCCAACGGTGCTTAACATCAAGGTAGGTGCGCACCAACGTGGGCACTTGCTTGAGTGCGTCTAGATACCCGAATACCGTCAGTGCCTGCATTGGGTGCCACAGTGTCAAGCCCTGTTGGATCAACTGCGGCCCGCCAATCCCATCGGCTCGTACCTCAGGGTCTGCTTGTTGCACCCCAGCCAAAACTCTTGCAGCGATCAAATCACCCGAAGGCTCACCTGCAACGAGTCCAAGCTTCCAGGTCATGGGCGGATAATGCCTCGAGTGCTGCTATCCAAGAAGTCGAGCATTGCTTGAAGCGCTTGCGCAACAGCGGGCTCTTCAGCCTGCCGTGCACGCATTTGCAAACGAGCTTCGTCCAAAGACAAACCGCGTCGATAAATTAACTTATAGGCATCACGCAGGGCGCCGATCGCCTCAGGTGTAAAACCACGACGCTTTAAACCTTCGACATTGACGCCAACTGGCACGCAAGGGTTACCCGAACTCATCACATAGGGCGGAACGTCCATATGCAAAGCACTTTGTCCACCGGTCATGCTATGGGCACCGACTCGTCCAAATTGATGAATCGCGGCCAAACCGCCAACAATGGCCCAATCGCCAATATGAACATGTCCCCCCATCTGCACGCCATTTGCAAGGATGACGTTACTGCCAATTTGGCAGTCGTGGGCGACGTGTACGTAAGCCATGATCCAATTGTCGGATCCCAGCCGAGTTACGCCAACATCCTGCACAGTCCCGGTATTAATCGTGACGTATTCACGCACCATGTTTCGATCACCGATCTCAAGGCGCGTTGGCTCACCTGAGTATTTTTTGTCTTGCGGCATACCACCAACAGAACAAAAACGGTAAAAATGATTGTTTTGACCGATCGTGGTGTGGCCGTCAATCACGCAGTGAGCGCCAATCTTAGTGTGAGCACCGATGCTGACATCGGGTCCAATGATTGAATAAGGCCCGACACTTACGGTTGGGTGCAGTTGGGCCAAGGGGTCGACCAACGCTGTCGTATGGATGAACGCTGACATGTTTATTCCACTGGACGAATCGCACACATGAGCTTCGCCTCTGCAACCTCTTGCCCGTCAACGAAGGCACGCCCCTGATATTTGCAAATCTTGCTGCCAAGGCGCTCTGCTACCACTTCGATGTGCAACTGATCACCGGGCAGTACGGGTTTGCGAAACCGTGCACCGTCAATGCCCACAAAGTAGTAAACGCTTTCTTGATCTTTAGGTTTTAAACCTGTTTCTTCGGCAAATGAAAAAATGGCAGCGGCCTGAGCCATCGCCTCAAGAATCAGTACCCCCGGCATCACCGGATGATGCGGAAAATGCCCGACAAAAAAAGGTTCATTGATCGAGACATTTTTAAGTGCCTTAATCGACTTGCCTGGCACCATTTCCAAAACTCGATCAATGAGCAACATTGGATAGCGGTGGGGCAAACGCTCAAGAATACTTTTGATATCAAGCTGCATGAAAATTCCTGTAAAGCCCGCTACGGGCTATTCCTAAATTAATGAGGTGACTGGGTGACAGCCTAGCTATTCGCGCTCGAGTTTACGCAAGCGCTTGCGCATCAGCGAGAGCTGAGAGACCACGGCTGCATTACGCTGCCACTCAGCATGCGGCGCAAACGGAAATACACCCGTGTAGCGACCTGGTTCTGTCACGTCGCTGGTGATGCCGGTGCCGCCTGAAACAAAGACATCGTCACAAATAGTCAGGTGACCCGCGATACCTGCAGCCCCAGCAATCGTGCAACGCGCGCCAATCGTGGTCGAGCCCGCCACTGCGGTGCATGCTGCGATCGCAGTATGCGTACCAATTCTGCAGTTATGGGCAATCATGATTTGATTATCGAGCTTCACGCCGTCTTCAATCACAGTATTTTCAAGCGCACCGCGATCAATGGTGGTGTTCGCCCCGATCTCGACATCATTGCCAATCACTAAGCCACCTAGTTGAGGAATTTTGCCCCAGGCGCCCTTCGCAAGACTTGGATCGGGGGCAAAACCAAACCCATCAGCGCCCAGCACCGCACCGCTGTGCACAATCACACGTGATCCAATCTGGACACCATCGTAGATCGCTACGCGAGGCTGGATCAGCGTAGACGCCCCAACCTTCACTTGCGCGCCCAGCACACAGCCTGCGCCGATTTGAACCATCTCATCGATGATACAGCCTGCACCAATTACGGCTAAGGGCCCAACCGTCACACTGGAGGCCAAGACAGCAGTCGGGTCAACTACGGCTGAGGGGTGGACACTGATTTCGCGTGCAGGTTGCCGTGCCCAATCAAACCACTGGGCAATTCGGGCGTATAGCAAATAAGGGTGTTTGCACACGACTCGAGCATAGTCAGGCGGCACTGGAGCCTGCGACAGCAGCTCTTCAATTTCAGGCAATACAATGACGGCCGCAGCTTTAGTCACCGCGAGTTGCTCGAGATATTTTGGATGAACAATAAATGAGGCTTCGTACTGACCAGCAGTAGGTAAAGCCCCTAAGCCAGCCACAATCGGGTCAGTAAACTGCCCGGTGCCAGGCACAACCTTTTGCACCAGGCCACCCGGGATCGCCTTGAGTAACTGAGAGAGTAAGGGTGCGCGCTCTGGGGTTAATAAAACAGGCATCGTGCGGTCAGGTTATTTGCCGAGAGCCTGAATCACCTTATCGGTGATATCCACACGCGGGTTAACCGTCACGGCGTCTTGAATCACAATGTCGTAGCTCTCTTGCTCGGCAATCTTTTTGATTGCAGCGTTTGCTTTTTCGATGATGGTTGCAAACTCTTCATTACGACGGCGGCTTGAATCTTCTTGAATTTCACGGCGCTTGCGTTGCAGGTCAGCGTCAATGTTGGCTAACTCACGCTGACGCTTGTTACGCTCAGACTCAGACAACACAGGTGCGTCTTTTTCAAGCTTTTGCGCAAGGCTGCGCAGATTGTTCACCTGTTTTTCAAGATCTTCAGCACGTTTTTTGAACTCGTTTTCAATTTTGGATTGTGCTGCTTTTGCAGGAGCAGAATCACGCAAAATACGCTCTGTATTGACAAACCCAATCTTAGTGCCTTGGCCTTGTGCAAGTACAGGTGCCGTCAGTGTTAGCGATAGTACGGCACCGGACATGGCAACAAAGCCAAGCACGCGGAAAGCAAGCCGATTGAAAACTGAGCGATTCGTGGTGGTCATTAAAGCAGACATTATAAAAGTCTCACAAAAAACAAATTTCAGCACGCAATTGTGCAGATAATTAAAATTAAAACCCTGTACCGATTTGGAACTGGAAGATCTGTAAATTATCGCCATCTTTGGCATTCAGAGGCTTAGCAAGCGAGAGTTGCAAGGGGCCCAACGGCGACACCCATGACAGACCGATACCCGCCGAATAACGCATCTCGCTCAAATTGATGGCTGTGTCGTTACCATAACCGTCAGTACCAAACACTTGACCACCGTCTACGAAGGCAAACCAGCGTAACGTACGATCATTTTGGGTGCCGGGCATTGGGAAGTAGAACTGTACGTTACCCACAACCCGCTTTGAACCACCTAAGTACGTACCAGTTAGCAAATCGCGCGGGCCCATAGAGTTTTGCGAGAACCCGCGAACGGTACCAATACCACCAGCATACACATTTTTAAAGATCGGGTATTGCAAATCGCTGTAGCTTTTACCGTAATCAAACAAAGCATTAAACGCAAGCGTGTAGTCTTTTCCGATTGGGATGAATAACTGTTGCTGCGCACCGAGCATGTAGTATTTCAAATTGACAGTACCAACATCAGCCTTAAGCCGAGTGAAGCTACCGCGGCTTGGTGTCAAGGCGCTATCACGCGTGTCTTTCGCCCAACCGGTATTTAAAATCACTGCTGTGGTTGTATCGCCGTAGTTGTAGACATACTCGCGATATGCCAATGGAGAATTGTCGTATAACCCAATGGTATTGCGCTCGACACTCGCACCGCCATAAATTCGATCAAATTCAGAAATGGGCACACCAAAACTGAGGCCTGAACCAACCGTGGTCACCTGATACATACCCGGGTTGTTTGAGTATGGAGTCATGGTACGGTAGTAGACCGAAGTTGTTCGACTGATACCATCGTTGGTAAAGTAAGGGTCAGTATGTGCCAAAACCGCCGACCGGTTGTACAAACTTGTATTCACGTTAAGGGTCAGATTTGTGCCGCTACCGAACACGTTGTCTTCAGTGATACCGGCAGTCAGGATGACCCCGTCGACCTGCCCGTAACCCACACCTAAGTTAATCATACCCGTTGGTTTTTCAAGAACGGTCAAGTTCACATCAACCTGATCGGGTGAGTTTGGCACCGGTTCAGTCGTTAATTTGACGTCTTTAAAATATCCAAGGCGATCAAGCCTGTCACGTGACAACTTGAGCTTGCCTGAGTCATACCAAGCGGCCTCAGGCTGACGTAACTCGCGACGCACAACCTCATCACGCGTGCGATGGTTGCCAGAAATTTGAATTTTACGGACGTAGACGCGGCGGCTTGGGTCAATGTAAAAAGTAAGCTCTGCTGTTTGCGCTTCACGATTTAATATCGGGTTCGGGTTGACGTTGGCGAAAGCGTAGCCTAAACCACCCAAGAAATCGGTAATACTTTTAGCGGTTGCGTTGGTCTTTTCGCCTGAGAAAATCTCACCGGCTTTTACTTGTACTAAAGCATTTACCTCTTCTTCAAGGCCCAATAAATTACCAGCTAAATTCACGCTGGTTAACTTATAAGGTTTACCTTCACTGATCGTCAAAGTAATAAAAATATCTTTGCGGTCACCTGAAATTGTGACTTGGGGTGGCTCGGCTTTGTACTCGAGGTAACCCCGGTCGAGGTAGAAGGATCTTAAGGTCTCAAGGTCGCGTTCGAGCTTTTCACGCGAGTACTTGTCACTATCGGTGTACCAAGACAACCAACCAGGGGTGGTCATCTTAAAAAGACCCAGCAAACTACTTTCGGTGAAGGCGTCGCTACCTACAATTTTGATTTCGCGAATGCGGGCAACTGAGCCCTCAAATACGTCAAAGTTGATGCCGACACGATTGCGTGGCAATGGTGTAATTGTTGAGGTGATCTCTGCCGAATACTTACCCTTTGTCAAGTACTGTTGGCGCAGCTCAAACTCGGCCTGCTCGAGCATTGACTGATCAAACACACGGCCTTCTCCAAAACCAATTTGACGCAAAGTATCCGTAATGTTTTTGGGTTCAAACTCGCGCATCCCTGTAAAAGAGAGCGATGCAATCGTGGCGCGCTCTTGAACGACCACGACGACTAGACGATTAGCTGTTTCGATACGAACATCGGAAAACAAACCGGTTGCATAGAGGCGACGCACAGCTTCGGTGGCAAGTTCATCGGTGAACTGCTGACCGACTTTGACAGGCATTTGTGCAAAGACAGTGCCTGCTTCGGTACGTTGAATACCTTCAATACGAATATCACTTACAACAAAGGGCGCAAAGGCGCTGGCCGTCAGTGGGCTCGCTGCACACAGCAAAACAAATGCCCGAATAAAAAACACCGACGAAAGCTTTCGGAAACGGGCGCTAAAACAATCCAAGCTGACGGGCATTCTGAACAATCCTTGAAACAAGCTAACGGTCATTGATGAAATAAACACACGATTTTAAGGCAGAAAAGGCCTAATTAAAAACACGAACGAGGTCATTAAATAGAGCCACGACCATCAAGCAAGCCAGTATTACCATGCCAGCCCTTTGCCCCCAGTCGACCGAGCGCACTGAGGGTGGACTTCCACGCACAATTTCAACTAGATAATACAGCAGATGCCCCCCATCTAGCATGGGTATCGGCAGTAAATTCAGTACGCCAAGGCTAACACTGACAAGGGCTAAGAAAGAAATATAAGCCGCCCAACCGATTCGTGCGGTTTGCCCCGCATAATCCGCAATTGTGACCGGGCCGCTAATATTTTTTATCGAAACCTCACCGGTCAGCATTTTTCCCATCATTTTCAACGAAAACCAGGCGGTATCGAAGGTTTTTGTGATCCCAAGCCAAACGCTGTCGAGCAAACCATAGCTGACTGCTACCGTTGGCAAGTCACCGCCCAACTGAAATCCTGCCCGACCAACGGTTTTACCGTCTTCAAGTTTGACTGCAGCCGGCGTCAAAGACACTTGTCTGAGCCGCCCCTCTCGCTCAATTTCAAGCGCTAAAGGCTGATTTGCATGCGCCTGAATAATTCGAATGACCTGGGCGACGTCAGGCTCTCGCTCAGCGCCAACGGCAACAATCAAGTCGTTGGCCGCAAGCCCGGCAGCTTGCGCAACGCTGGCCTCAACCACCGAACGGATCCGCGGCATCCCACCACCTACTGCCAATCCCAGCTTGCGCATCGGATCTTCGCTCGTTGGGTCCGCTGCGGCGGGAACCTCAAGAACACGAGTCAGATTGCTGCCGGCGCGCACAAAGGCAATTTCAACCTGCCCACCGTCGGTCGCCGCTTGCAGCAACGCCCAACGCACCTGCGGCCAAGAGGCCACGGCCTGCTGGTTGATCGCCGTAATCTGATCGCCACCTTGCAATCCGGCAAGTGCGGCAACAGTTGTTTCAGGCGGCTTGGACAGAATGGCTGCGGGCTCCTGCGTACCGATCAAGTTAATTGACGCATAAAACACCACCGCCAGTATCAAATTGAACAGCGGTCCGGCAGCCACAATTGCGAACCGTTTACCGACAGATTGCGCCTGAAAACTTTGCGGGTTCGGGCGAGATGTCGCAAGCGGGTCGGCAGACTCGTTCCGTTCTTCGTCAAGCATCTTAACGTAGCCGCCAAGGGGCAAGGCCGACAAGACCCACTCTGTCCCGTGGCGATCGACACGTTTGAGCAGGACTCGTCCGAAACCTAACGAAAACCGCAAGATTTTGACGCCACACCAACGTGCGACCCAGTAATGCCCGAGCTCGTGAAAGGTAATCAGGATACCGAGGGCCACCAGAAACGCGAACAAAGTGAAAAGCATATTTCTCTTTAAAAAAACAACGCGATAAGGGGATTAGCACATCGCCGCGCGGCGCGCGGCATGACGGGATTGTTCGTCGAGCCCAATGATATCTTCCAACGAAGACAAACTTATGTCAGTTTGACCTGCGTGCCACTCAAGGGTTGCTTCGATCACGCGCGAAATTTCAGTATAAGCAAGATGCCGTTCAAGAAACGCGGCAACAGCCACCTCGTTAGCCGCATTTAAGGCGATGCAGGCACTCTGACCAGCTTTTAAGGCCTGAAAAGATAAGGCCAGACAGGGCAGCTGTTTCAAATCTGGTTGCGCGAAATCAAGCCGACCCGCCAGCGCAAGATCCAGCATCCCAACCCCAGAGCTGATTCGCTCAGGAAAGCCCAAGCCGTAGGCAATCGGCGTGCGCATATCCGGTTGTCCAAGCTGCGCGAGCACCGAACCGTCTTCGTACTCAACCATCGAATGCACCACACTTTGAGGATGAATCAATACTGAAATTCGCTCGGCCGGCATCGCAAATAAATGGTGCGCCTCAATGACCTCAAGCCCCTTGTTTATCATCGTTGCCGAATCAACAGAGATTTTTCGGCCCATGCTCCAGTTAGGATGTGCACAGGCTTGCTCAGGCGTGACATGCGCCAAATCACCCCAAGGCTGGTTTCGAAAAGGTCCACCCGAAGCTGTCAGGATCAGGCGCCTGACCCCAGCCGCCGGCCCTTTTGGTGCGCTTGCCCGATCATGATGCGGGAGGCATTGAAAAATGGCGTTGTGTTCACTGTCAATAGGCAAAAGCTCGGCACCATAGTCACGTACAGCAGCCATAAAGATCGAACCCGCCGCAACCAAGGCCTCTTTGTTCGCCAGCAACACTCGTTTGCCAGCCCGTGCTGCGGCAAGCGCGGCTGGGAGACCAGCGGCACCAACGATCGCGGCCATGACAGCCTGGCTAGCAGGGTCGCTCGCCACCTCAACTAAAGCTTGTGCGCCAATTCGAATCACGGGTCGCTTAAGCGCGTCACCCCAAGCTGCTTTAAACCTTTCGGCGGCTGCCTCGGTTGGTACCGCAACGATTGCTGCTGTTGAGTCGAACGCTTGCTTTGCCAACAGATCCATTCGGCTGTGGGCCGTGAGTGCGTGCACCGCGAAGCGATTTGGATGACGGGCGATTACATCGAGGGTGTTTTGACCAATTGAGCCAGTCGAACCCAAGATGGTGACGCTCGTATGCTTTACCATGCGCGCCACTCAACGAGCAAAAATCCTAACGGCACAACAGCCACCACGGCATCAATGCGATCGTACACACCCCCATGACCAGGCAAGAGCTGACTTGAGTCTTTGACCCCTGCTCGGCGTTTGAGTAATGATTCGTATAAATCGCCAGAGATTGAAAAGACAGCTAGCAGCACGCCTAGAATGAGTAACAATAGCCAAGAACCTTGCGACAACAGGCTCGATGCAAACGATTGAGGCCACTGGGTTGAAATCATCAACCAAGCAACCACACCCAAAATACCCGCAATGGCCCCTTCAAGAGTTTTGCCGGGGCTAATACTGGGCGCCAACTTATGCCGACCAAAGGCCCGACCGGCAAAATACGCGGCAATATCTGCGACCCAAACAACGATTAACAATGAAACAACAAACGCGGCACCGCGCTGCAGATACCAGTAGGCTAAAGCCCCCCAGGTTGCAAGCAAGGTTACTGCAGCGACAAAGCTGTTTGCCAGACGATGCGTTGGTTGCGCCACCTGTGCACGCCACAAAGCGGGTAACAAAAACACCACCCAAAGAAACACCGCCAGACAAATGACACTTTGCAAAATTAAGAGAAATTTGAAGTCGCCACTCACCCAGCGATCGGCTTGCCAAACCGAGAGCACAAACAACCCCAATGCACCGACTGGCGCCCAGACGTTATGCCTGCCAAGCGTCAGTCGCAACCATTCAAAACCCGCACAGGCACAGGCTAATGCCAAAAACAGTAAAAAGGGCCAAGGTGAGCTTGCTGAAACGGCCAGGCCCAAAACGCCTAGCAGCACAACAGCAGTCATAATCCGTTGTTTGAGCATGCCCGTCAGCTTGTCGCAACGGCATGGACTTGGGCACTGGTTCTGCCAAATCTGCGCTCGCGGGTTCGATACCATTCAAACGAAGTCTGCAATTCGGCCTCACCAAAATCGGGCCAATAGCATTCTGTAAAGTAAAGCTCTGTGTAAGCCATTTGCCAAATCAAGAAATTGGAAATGCGCTGCTCGCCGCCAGTGCGAATAAACAAATCTGGCTCAGGCGCCCACGCCATCGACAGATACGGTGCCAGGCTCGTTTCGTCTAGACCAGAAGGTTCGGCGGCCAAATCGGGACGCGCCAGCAGCAGCGCACGCGTCGCCTGAAGAATATCCCACCTACCACCATAATTCGCAGCAATGGTCAGATGTAATTTGTCGTTATGCGCTGTTTTTTGCTGAGCCTGAGCAATCAATGCTTGAAGTTTAGGCTCAAACGCAGACAAGTCACCTACAACATGCAGGCGAACCCCCTGCTCTTGCAAGCGAGCAACCTCACGCTCAAGCGCTTGAACAAATAGACGCATCAAAAGAGACACTTCGTCTGCGGGCCGGCGCCAGTTTTCAGAGCTAAACGCGAACAAGGTCAGATACTTGACCCCAGCCGCACCACAGGTTTCAACAGCACGGCGAACCGACTGAACGCCCTTTGCATGGCCCGCAGTGCGGGGCAGCAAACGAGCGTGTGCCCAACGACCGTTGCCATCCATGACAATGGCCACATGCGTGGGGATCGCACCCGTAACAGGAATTTCGCGGGTTGAGCTAATGGCCATAGATAATGGGTGACGGACTAAACCGTCAAAATCTCTGCTTCTTTTTGTGTAACCATTTTGTCGATCTCAACCACACAACGATCGGTCAGCTTTTGCACGACCTCTTGTGCACGGCGCTCGTCATCTTCTGAAATCTCTTTTTCTTTAACAAGTTTTTTAAATGAGTCGTTAGAATCACGACGCAAATTACGGACAGCAATTTTGGCGTCTTCACCCTCTGACTTAACAACTTTATTCAAATCACGACGACGCTCTTCAGTAAGAGCCGGCATTGGCACTCGAATGCTGTCGCCCATCCCGATCGGATTCAAACCCAGGTCAGAATCACGAATCGCCTTTTCAACAGCACCCGCCATGTTTTTTTCCCAGACCTGCACGCTCAGGGTGCGGGCATCCATTAGATTCACGTTCGCGACCTGTGAGATCGGCACCGGCGAGCCGTAATACTCGACTTGCACGTGATCAAGAATGCCGGGGTGTGCCCGACCGGTACGGATTTTTGCCAAATTGGCTTTAAGCTGTTCGAGCGACTTGGCCATACGAGCCTGAGCAGAGGCCTGAATATCTGCAATACTCATTAAGTTTCCTTTAAACGTGAACCAACGTGCCTTCGTCTTCGCCGCTGACCGCCCGCTTTAGAGCGCCAGGTTTGTTGATAGAAAACACTCTGATCGGTAATTTTTGATCTCGGCATAAGGCGAATGCTGTTGCATCCATCACTTCAAGACGCCGATTAATCACTTCGTCGAAGCTAATACGGTTGTAGCGTGTGGCCGACGAATCTTTGTTTGGGTCAGCACTGTAAATGCCATCGACCTTGGTGGCTTTTAAAACGATTTCAGCACCGATCTCAGCGCCACGCAACGATGCTGCGGTGTCAGTCGTAAAAAAGGGGTTGCCTGTGCCTGCCGCGAAAACCACAACTTTGCCTTCTTCGAGGTATCTTAAAGCTTTAGGTCGGATGTAAGGTTCAACCACCTGCTCGATGTTTAGAGCAGATTGCACCCTGGCATCGACACCGCGATGTTTCAGGGCATCTTGCAACGCCAGAGCGTTCATGACTGTCGCCATCATTCCCATGTAATCAGCGGTCGCTCGATCCATGCCTTGCGCACCGGGCGCAACGCCGCGAAAGATATTCCCGCCGCCGATCACAATTGCCAGTTGAACCCCCATCGCCACGACCTCTGCCACTTCTTCGGTCATCCGCATGATCGTTGCTCGGTTGATGCCAAAGGCATCGTCACCCATCAACGCTTCACCAGAAAGTTTAAGAAGGACTCTTTTGTGCATTCGAGCGACCATTATTGAGGATTCCGGGGGGGGTTAAGCACGTGCAAAAGTTTACGCCAAACCAAGGTAATGCATGCATTACCTTGGTTTATTTCATAAATTTAAGCGTTTCCGGCTGCTGCTGCGGCAACTTCAGCCGCAAAATCCATCGTTTTCTTTTCGATGCCTTCGCCCACCACAAACAGTGAGAACCCAGCAATCGCTGCGTTTTTCTCTTTAAGCATTTGAGCCACCGACTGCTTGTCGTTTTTAACAAAGGGCTGCGACAAAAGCGCAACTTCTTTCAAAAACTTTTGCACTGAGCCTTCAACCATCTTTTCGACGATTTCTGCGGGCTTGCCCGACTCAGCAGCCTTTTGACGGGCAACAGAGCGTTCGGTTTCTTTGTCAGCCTCAGGGACGCCTGACTCGTCTAGGGCACGTGGCTTGGTCGCTGCAATGTGCATGGCCAGGTCTTTACCCACTTCGTCTGCGCCTGAGAACTCAACCAACACGCCAATTCGACCGCTGTGCACGTAGCTCGCAAGTTTGTTTGCCGTGGTGTAGCGTTGAAAACGGCGAATAGAAATATTTTCGCCGATTTTGCCAACCAAGGCGGCGCGCACAGACTCAACAGTGCCTGCACCGAGGTTTGAAGCCGAAAGCGCAGCAACATCCGCGTAGTCATTGCCCGACACTTGCTGAGCCAGAGCCTCAACAAACGCCACGAAATCGTCATTTTTGGCAACGAAATCAGTCTCGCAATTGACTTCAAGCACGGCGCCCTGTTTAGCGTCGGGCGCAATGTATAAGCCGATCAGGCCTTCGGCTGTGACGCGCCCGGCTGCTTTACTGGCTTTGCTGCCAAGCTTGACACGTAAGATCTCTTCAGCGCGAGCCATATCGCCGCTCGCTTCAGTTAGAGCGCGCTTGCACTCCATCATGGGTGCGTCGGTTTTTTCGCGCAATTCTTTAACCATTGCGGCAGTAATTTCAGCCATGTGTGCTCCTAGATCAGTGAGGGGCGCCTAGACCCAGGGTCAGAGGCGCGCTGTTGCGATGCCTCGCATTAAGCGCAGGCACCAGAAAAATTACGCCTTTTCTTCAGCGACTTCGACAAACTCTTCGCCAGCAGCGATTTCTTCAACGATACCGTTCAGACTTTGCGCACGGCCTTCGAGAACAGCATCTGCCATGCCTTTTGCGTAAAGCGCAATCGCCTTAGCTGAGTCATCGTTACCGGGAATGATGTAATCGATGCCGTCAGGCGAGTGATTAGTATCAACCACAGCGACCACTGGAATACCTAAGGCTTGCGCCTCAAGAACAGCAATTTTGTGGTAGCCGACGTCGATCATAAAAATGGCGCTTGGCAGGCCGTTCATGTCTTTAATACCACCGATTGACTTATTCAGTTTGTCAAGCTCGCGTTGAAACATCAAGCCTTCTTTTTTACTCATGCGCTCGGTTCCACCGTCAGCGATCATGATTTCCATGTCTTTTAAACGCTTGATTGAGCTTTTGACAGTTTTGAAGTTTGTGAGCATGCCGCCCAGCCAACGACTATCCACGAAAGGCATACCTGCGCGAGTGGCCTCTAAGGCTACGAGCTCGCGCGCTGCGCGCTTTGTGCCGACGAACAAGACATTACCGCCCTTCGCTGCAACCGAGCGCACGAATTTCGTCGCATCGGTGTAGTTTGCAACCGTTTTTTCGAGGTTGATAATATGAATTTTATTGCGATGGCCGAAAATAAAAGGCGCCATCTTGGGGTTCCAGTAACGGGTTTGGTGGCCAAAGTGCACACCTGCTTCTAACATTTCACGCATTAACGACATGATTTAAGGCTCCGAGGGTTAAGTCTTGTATTACGTCTGCACTGTTTTCAAGAAGAAACTCAGCACCCTGGCGACGCAACACGCGATTTGATCTCATCCGATACCGCAACAGGCCCAAACACGTTGTGCACAGCAGCAAAAGAAAAGACCGATGGTTGAACGAGTAGTGGTTTTCGAAGTGGCGCATGACCGCGTCGGCTTCGATTACACCTACGGTGTTGATGGTTTTTTATAGCAACCAAAAACACAGTAAGCCTATAATTCTACTATCTTTCACCACTTATATTCAAGTAGCCATGGGATTAGTCACCAATCCAGCCGATATCGACCTGATGCGGGCCGCCTGCCGCGATGCAGCCAAAGTGCTCGACTTTATTACCCCGCATGTTAAAGCAGGGGTCACAACCGGGCACTTAGACCAGCTTTGCCTGCAATTTCTAACCCACGAACTTAAGGTGACGTCTGCCACGGTAGGCTATGCCCCACCGGGTTACCCTCCTTTTCCGGGCGCGATTTGCACTTCAGTGAACCATCAGGTCTGCCACGGGGTACCGGGTGATCGTGTCCTTAAAAATGGTGATGTCCTGAATATTGATGTCACTATCATCAAAGATGGCTGGTTTGGTGACACCAGCCGCATGTATTTTGTCGGTGAGCCTTCGATTTTGGCTAAACGACTTGCCGATGTTACGTATGAATGTATGTGGCTAGGGATTAATCAGGTCAAACCCGGTAATACGCTAGGTGATGTTGGCAGTGCCATTCAAAAATATGCCGAAAAGCAAGGTTTCTCGGTCGTTCGTGAGTTTTGCGGGCATGGCATTGGTCAACGCTTTCATCAAGACCCTCAGGTCTTGCATTACGGGCGTGCTGGCACGGGCGAGAAACTTGAGCCAGGTTTGATTTTTACAATTGAACCCATGATTAACGCCGGACGACGCGAAATTCGGCAACTGGCCGATGGCTGGACGGTTGTTACGCGCGATCACAGCTTGTCGGCTCAATGGGAACACACGATCTTAGTGACCGAAACAGGCTATGAAGTATTGACGATCTCTGAGGGCATGCCTGCACCGCCGGCCCTGATCGCCGCCTGAAGGCCAGTGTGATGTCTGACGCAACAGCCATTGCGGCCATTCGTACAAACTTGCAAAGCAACCGTCAGGCTGCCATTGCCCAATACCGTCAGGCAATACGCCCAGACACCTTGCTTGCCGCGCTCTGTCGTTGTGCAGATGAGGCACTCCGTCAGCTTCTCGAGCTCTTTCCCCTGCCAAAAGGTGCCGCGCTGGCAGCAGTCGGGGGCTATGGTCGTGGTGAACTCTACCCCTTTTCGGATGTCGACCTGCTCGTTATTTTGAAGCATGAGCTGGATGCTCAGGCCGAGGCGACCCTGTGTGGCCTCGTTGCAGCCATGTGGGATGTCGGTCTCGAACCAGGCTACAGTGTCCGAACCATTGAGCAGTGTGTAAAAGAAGCAAGTGCCGACATCACGGTCGAGACCTCTTTGCTTGAAAGTCGTTGGATTGCTGGTAGTAAAACTCTGGCAAAGCTTTTCGAACAGACCATGGCTGAGCGGCTAGATGCACAACAGTTTTTTCGAGGCAAGCGCGCCGAGATGCAACAGCGCCATGCCCGCTATCAAGACACGCCTTACTCGCTCGAGCCAAATTGCAAAGAATCGCCAGGTGGCCTGCGTGATCTGCAAATCATTATGTGGATGGCTCGGGCAGCTGGCTTTGGGGCGAGCTGGCAAGCCATTGCGCGCGCGGGGCTCTTGACGAGTGCCGAGGCACGTGACCTCAAACGCGCCGAGCAGGCGTTTAAGCGGGTTCGCATCGAGCTGCATTTACTTGTCAACAGACGCGAAGACCGCCTGCTCTTTGATTTACAGCATGGTCTTGCGCACGCCTACGGCATCACCGCGACCGCTACGCGGCGCGCCAGCGAACTCTTAATGCAACGCTACTACTGGGCAGCGCGGCTGGTGACGCAGCTGAACACTCTGTTGGTTCAAAACATCGACGAACGACTGTTCATCCTTCAAGAGTCTGATATGCGCGTGCTTGATGCGCACTATATGGCAAGACACAACCGCCTGGACATAAAAGATGAGTTGTTGTTTGAAAAGGATGCAAGTCAATTATTAAATGTGTTTTTGGTACTGCAGCAACACCCTGAATTAAATGAACTGTCTGGCCGCGCGCTTCGTGCAATTTGGCACGCACGCGACCGAATCGACGCAACCTTCAGGCGAGACCCCAAAAACCAACAGACATTTCTTAAAATTTTGCAACAGCCGCATGGCATCGTGCACGCTTTGCGTCGCATGACGATGCTTAACATATTGCCCCGCTATTTGCCCGTGTTTCGCCGCGTTGTCGGCCAAATGCAGCACGATCTGTTTCATGTTTACACTGTTGATCAACACACGCTTGCGGTGATCCGAAATCTGCGTCGTTTTACGATGCCAGAACATGCACAAGAATATCCTCTAGCCACCAAACTGAGTGCGGGTTTCGATCGCCATTGGTTGCTGTACGTGGCAGCACTATTTCATGATATCGCCAAAGGTCGCGGTGGCGACCACTCAACGCTTGGCGCGCTTGAGGTCAGGCGCTTTGCAAAAGCACACGAACTCGAACGCGCAGACACCGACCTGGTTGTGTTCTTAGTAGAGAGCCACCTCATGATGTCCCAGGTTGCTCAGAAAAAAGATTTATCTGATCCAAAAGTGATCAACGATTTTGCGGCGCATGTCAAAACCATTCGTAACCTGCAAGCGTTGTATTTGTTGACTGTCGCGGATATTCGCGGAACAAGCCCCAAAGTCTGGAATACCTGGAAGGGGAAACTACTTGAAAACTTGTATGATTTAACCCGAGCAACGCTAGGCGGTGCGGTTGACGATGCCAACACCGTGTTGCGCCAAAGAATTGAACAGGCTGCGACCCTGACACGCCTTGCAGGCTTACGTGATGACGCGCGTGAGGCCTTTTGGCAGCAGCTCGATGTTGCCTATTTTTTACGCCATGAAGCACCTGATATTGCGTGGCATACCCGTCACCTTTATTATCGTGTGGCGCCTGAGCAGGCGATCGTCAAGGTGCGCCCGACCGAAGGAGAGGAAGGGCTACAAGTCATGGTCTATACCAAAGACGTACCAGACCTCTTCGCACGTATTTGCGGTTTTTTTGGAAGTCGCAGCTTGAGTGTATTGGATGCGCGCATCCACACAACGCGTCGCGGCTACGCCCTTGACAGCTTTATCGTCTTGCCCACAGACAGCGATCAAGAACTACGCACGCTGGCCACTTTGATCGAACACGAATTAGACGCTCACCTTAATAGTGAACCCTCTGCGTCGCGCACGACCAACCATCTAGTCGCACGCCCTTCCCGTCTGTCTCGTGCGTTTCCAGTTCCGCCACTGGTGACCTTACACCCAGATGAGGGTAGCCAAACTTGGCGCTTAGAGATTGTCGCGGCTGACCGAGCAGGTTTGTTAGGCGATATTGCACAGGTTTTTGTCACGTATGGGATTAACCTGCAGACCGCCAAGGTGATGACGTTAGGCGATCGTGTTGAAGACGTTTTTGTAGTGAGCGGAGAAACGCTCTCGCAACCGCGTACGCAGAGACAATTTGAACGAGCAATGCTTGACGCGCTTACGCAAGTTGAACGACGTGCTGCTTGAAAAAAAAATCTGGTGGTTGATCTCAGTGCTGTGCGCCGCCGGAGTTGGCATCGCGTTGGTATCGCAGCATGTTTTTGATCTGCAGCCTTGCGCCTGGTGCGTGTTTCAGCGTCTAATTTATCTGATTTTAGCTGCCGTAGCTGCGATTGGAGCCTCAAGTCAAGGTCTGATCGCGCGCCTGGCCTGTGCGATGCTAAGTTTAAGCCTGACCATTGCCGGTGTCTTGGCAGCATGGTTTCAGGCGCAAGTAGCGTCGCAATCTTTTTCGTGCGCACAGACGCTTGCCGATTTGTTGATGACACAAACTGGCCTCGAGACCGCAATGCCCGCATTATTTGGCATTTACGCGAGTTGTATGGAGGCACGCGTCAAAGTCTTCGGTCTAGAGTATGCCTACTGGAGTCTGCTGCTATTTGTCTTACTAGGCCTAATGGTGGCCTTCATCATCAAAGGCTTTCGAGGTAGCGCGGCTGATTTAAAAAAATAAGCATAGACTGCACGACGCACTTAAACGTTGTGCTCGAGCAATACGCAGCAAATCATCGATCACCGACCTTAGCTCGCACAAAAAGAATTATTGATCGTCAGCGGCAAGGCCCATGTTGAACAGTAACCCGTTTTGCTCTTCAGGTGCCGCTTGGCGGGTCAGGCCTAAACGCTCGAGATATTCGGGAGTAATGTCACCTGTGACATATTCACCCGTAAAGCATGAAGCATCAAAATGCGTTAAAGCAGGATTAAGATCTGACACTGATTTTTGCATTGAATCAATATCTTGATAAACAAGCGCATCAGCACCGATAATCTTAGCGATCTCTTGTTCATCGCGCCCGGTAGCAATAAACTCGCGCGGGGTTGACATGTCGATGCCATAGACGTTTTGATAACGAACTGGCGGTGCTGCCGAGGCCATATAAACTTTATTAGCGCCCGCTTCGCGCGCCATGTCAACAATCTCACGGCTGGTTGTGCCGCGTACGATTGAATCATCAACCAGCAAGACATTTTTACCTTTGAACTCCATACCGATCGTATTGAGTTTTTGGCGTACCGATTTTTTACGCACAGCCTGACCCGGCATGATGAAGGTTCGACCGACGTAACGATTTTTAATCAGACCCTCTCGATAGCTTAGGCCCAGACGGTCAGCCAATTGCATCGCTGACGGGCGCGATGAATCAGGGACAGGCATGACGACGTCGATGTCGCCCAAGCGCAATGTTCGGGCTAATTTGTCAGCCAGATACTCACCCATTTTTAATCGCGCACCATATACCGATACGCCGTCTAAGACAGAATCTGGGCGCGCAAAATAAACATATTCAAAAATGCATGGTGCGTGCAGCGCACCATGCGCACAGAGCTCGCTACTAAATTTGCCATCGAGCGAAATAAACACGGCCTCGCCTGGCGAAACGTCACGAACAAATTGAAAACCTGAGCCTTCGAGTGCTACCGACTCAGAGGCCACCATCCACTCAGGTCCTTGTGTTGTATCAAAGCGACCAATGCACAAAGGGCGAATCCCGTTCGGATCACGAAATGCCAGCAAGCCATAACCTGCAATTTGCGCGACCACTGCGTAAGCACCCTTTACCCTCTGATGCACTGCTTTCACTGCGCGAAAAATTGCCGACTCATCAAGAGACACGCCATTTGCTGCCCGTTGAAGCTCATGCGCCAAGACGTTTAGCAACACCTCGGAGTCTGATTCGGTATTAATGTGACGCTGATCGTTCGTAAAAAGCGACACGCGCAATTCGCGCCAATTTGTCAGATTGCCATTATGGGCAAACGTAATGCCAAACGGAGCGTTGACATAAAAAGGTTGTGCTTCTTCGACGCTTTCTGAAGAGCCTGCGGTCGGATATCGCACATGACCGATGCCGGTTGTGCCAGGCAATGAGCGCATATTACGCGTGCGAAACACGTCACGCACCAGGCCGTGCGCTTTATACATATTAAAGTGATTGCCGTTTGATGTGGCAATACCCGCAGCATCTTGACCACGGTGCTGCAACAGCAGCAAACTGTCATACAACAACTGATTGACAGGACCACGACCAATCACACCAACAATTCCGCACATGTACTTTCCTGAAGATTGTTAAACCACGTTTAAATTCTGTCGTATCTAGCAATGCAATCTGTCACGTCTTTGCATGCGTATTGACCAAGTCAACACGTCATGCATTTGTATGCCTAATCAGCAAGGCAACCCGTCAGTTTTTTTTCGGTACTCAATAAGGCAGCCAGTCACGTATGGGCTCGGGTACGCGCGACTTGATCTGCTGAACTGCGCCCACGACCTGTTTAGAAAACATCGCGTTCTTCCACCACGGTTCGGCCGGAAGTGGCGTGAAGCCAGCCAGCGTCACTAATATCAACACAAATAACACCCCTCTAGCCAAGCCAAACACGGCACCTAGGCCATGATCTGCCGGAGTCAACCCCGTTTTGTCGATTAAAGCCGACAAAGTCATATTGACCATACCAATCGACAACAATACGCCAATAAATACGCCAACGTAAGCCAGAGTCATGCGCAAAAACGACTGCGCGATCCAACTATTTAGCCACTCCGCAACCCGCGGGCCCCACCAGATGGCCGCAACAAACGCAAAAGCATAGGCAGCGAGGGACAAGACCTCTTTCAAAAGACCGCGAATCAAACCAAGCAGAGCCGAAACGCCCAGGATTCCTAACAAAACAAAATCAAACCCGGTCACTGCGTGGCAATAAAGGCGCCGTCATAGCCAAGCGTGCGCAGACGAGTCTGTGCAGCTTGCGCGGCTTCTCGTGAGGGAAACGGCCCAACTCGTACGCGGTACCTTGCCTTACCACCCACATCAACCGGACCATCAACAAACGCGTTGCCCACACCTGCTGCCAACAATTTAGCTTTTTGGGATTGTGCGTCGGCAGGCACATCAAGCGATAAAGCCTGCACAACAAAATTGCCGCGTGTAGGCGCCTTGGGTGTTGTGACAGAGCCTGGTGGACTCGAGGATTCGGCAGTAGGTCGACCTTCAAGCAAAGCGACTGCACGTGCGCCGTCGTCTGAACGATTCACTGGGGGAGTATTTGGCGCGGCTTTAGGCGGTTCGGCTTTGGTGGACGCGAGAGCGGGATCATTTTTTGGCTTGGCCTCGGGTTTGACAGGCGATGCTGCAGGTGGTGCAGACGGTGCAGGCTCGGCTGACGGCGTGGGCGCAAGTGGTGTCATTGAGGCAGGGGGCGCTGTGGTTACAGGCGCTGCTGCATTGTTAAGCGCACTGGGGTCGCTTAAATTAGGTTGAAATGGAGTGTTGCGATCAGGAATTTTAATCGGGATTTTGTTTGAGACAGGTGGTGGCTCGGAATCCAGGAGCATTGGCAAAATCACAACCGCTGCCAGAACCAAGGCGACAGCACCGGCCAGACGACGACGCGCTCTTACCCGCAGATCGGCCGCTTGGGCTTCGCTCGATACAGAAGGGCGTACTTTACCCGGAGGTTTGCGCGGCGATGCACTATCTTTTCTGGAAAATAGTCCCATTAATTCAACCACCCCGACTCAAAAAAAAGACAGACCCGAAACGCACCTGAGGACGGCGAAAAGCGTTTATGCCGACCGCCCGCTAGCTTGTAAGGCCCCAGCAACGGTCAAAAACGATCCGAATACAACGATTCTATCATCCGGCTTACTTAGTTTGTGAGCCGCAGCAAGCGCCTCGGCCACCGAAGGAAATGCGCTAACAGCAACTTCAGCTTCGCCTGACGTTTGATGGCCTGCAATACCCGCTTTGACTCTGGCCGCGAGTTGTTCGACGGGTAAGGCCCTTGCACCGGGCAGACCCGCGCAGAACCAGTGATCGATTCGAGGTGCCAAGTGCTTCACTACCGTGGCAATATCTTTATCGGACAGCATCCCGAACACGGCGTAGGTATAAGGATGAAAACCCATGTTGCCTAAATTTTTTTCTAGAACTGCCGCAGCGTGAGGATTATGCGCCACATCGAGAATGACGGTCGGTTGGCCTGGCAAAATCTGAAAACGACCGGGCAAAGACGCTTGAAGTAGCCCCAGACGCACCGCTTGTTGCGGCACGGCTAAGCGCTCACGCAACGCCTCAAGGGCCGCTAAGGCACCCGAAGCGTTTAGGAGTTGATTGGCGCCCCGCAGAGCAGGATACGCCAAGGCATTACGCCGCTGCTGGCGACCCGCAAAGGCCCACTGTTGACGATCTCCTGAATAATTAAAGTCACGACCAAATAACCAAAGATCGCAACCAATAGTTTTGGCGTAATCGAGTAAAGACTGAGGGGGCGAAGGATCACTACAAATTGCAGGGCAACCATGACGGTAAATGTGTGCCTTTTCAAAACCAATCTTTTCGCGCGTATCACCTAACCAGTCGACGTGATCGATATCAACACTGGTGATGATTGAGCAATCGGCATCCACGATATTGACAGCATCCAGGCGGCCACCTAAACCTACTTCAAGTACCATCACATCAAGCGGTACGGCAGCAAACATGGCCAGCGTTGCCAGCGTTGAATATTCAAAATACGTTAACGAGACGCCCTCGCGAGCGGCCTCGACCATGCTGAAATAACGAACAAACTCGGCGTCTGAGACGATTTCACCATTTACGCGGGCACGCTCGTTGAAGTTGACTAGGTGGGGCGAGGTGTAAAGACCGACTCGATAGCCCGCCGCGAGCAAAATCGCCTCGAGCATGGCACAGGTTGAGCCTTTACCGTTGGTTCCTCCAACGACGATTTTAACGGCGGTAGTTTTAAGCGGTAAGCGTGCCGCTACTTCGCGCACCCGCTCAAGCCCCATATCAATCGCGTTTGGATGAAGCTTTTCAAGGTAACTAAGCCACTCAGCGAGTGAGGCGGTATTTGAGGGTGCAGCGAGGGTCATGACAAAGGTCGCGTCGTTTCAACAGACAAGGTACTAGTTTAACCGAGTGCACTGCGATGACTCGGGTGCACGTATCGTATCAACAGAATAGGCGACAGGCGTTTTGGCTTGGATTCTGCTGAAGTCATTCAAGGAAAACGCATTTGTGCCGGGGTCTTTTTCAGTCAAGCAAAGAATAAAGCCTTTTGCCTGATTTCCGCTCAGGCAGCCCAGGCACAAAGCGTTTGGCCTGATCTCTACTAGAATTAGAGGATTGATCGGAGCGATGTGTTGAGATGTGTTTAGCTATTTTTGCGCAGAATGTTTTGCCTGATTGGCCACTTATTGTTGTCGCGAATCGCGATGAGTTGCACGCGCGTCCGACCGAAGCGGCTCAGCCTTGGGCTGAAGCGCCCTCGCTGTTGGCAGGCCGTGATTTACAGGCTGGTGGAACTTGGCTTGGCCTGACCACCGCTGGGCGTGTTGCCTTACTGACCAACTATCGCGAAACAGGCATGCACGTTGATCAGGCGCCATCGCGCGGTCGTCTTGCAGAACACTACTTGCGACAAGAACAATCTGCGCAACACTATCTACAAGTACTGCAACAAGACAAAGTGCCTTACAACGGTTTCAATTTGTTGGCAGGTGATCAAAGCGGCTTTTGGTATTACTCAAATCGCCTGACCGCAGCACCGTTTAAGATACCCAATGGAGTCAGTGGGGTGTCAAACGCCTCGCTCAACACACCCTGGCCTAAATTGCTTCGCACGCAACGCAGCGTCTCTGAGCATTTGGCTAAGGCGCAACGCCCTGATCCAGCCCGCCTATTTGAAATTTTTCAGGATACCGTGCGTGCCGCTGAACACGAACTACCTGACACGGGCGTTGGCCTAGATCGCGAAAAACTACTTGGCAGCCCGTTTATTAACAACGAACGCTATGGCACGCGATGCACGACGATCATTTTGCAACATCACGAGGGTTACGCCTTGTTTTACGAAAAGCGCTACGACGCCTTTGGGCAGGCAGTGGGAGACAGCAACTGGCGTGTTGATTTTTTAGCAAAGACAATCACAGCAATGTAAGGCCTTTGATGACTGAAAAATCAATCGGTAACATTCTGTAGCGCCTTTGATTTTGCTTAGCTTAT
>Ga0114958_10000498_pt1 | contig 33492 bp, 29 predicted proteins | sample C_130208_EF_Meta_FD_89577 | JGI IMG/M metagenome (GOLD analysis project Ga0114958, IMG submission 89577) | Freshwater microbial communities from Lake Croche, Canada to study carbon cycling - C_130208_EF_MetaG | ecosystem: Environmental > Aquatic > Freshwater > Lake | place: Lake Croche, Canada... | reverse complement strand
GGGATCGTCCGCTTGTCCCCGATCACAAAGGATTCCGGTCCCGCGTTGCGGAGCCGCCAGCGGGTGCGCTTGAGCTCGCGCTCGACGTAGGGCTGCGCGCGGTCACGGGCAATGCGCTCCAGGATCGGCGGCGGCGTGTAGCCGCTCAGGGCCAGGATCTGCACCGTGCCGTTCGGCTGGCGTTCCCCAAAGCCAAAGAGCAGCCAGCCGAGCGCCAGCGAGGGCGTCAGCCCGGGCGCAACGATCTGCCGCGGGTAAACCCGGCTGTGCGCCCCGCCATAATAACCGTCGAGCGTCTCCACCGCGTAATCATAGAAGATATAGTCGAGCAGCAGGTGCGCCCGCTGGCGAAACGCCGCGTCCTGCGCCCAGCCGGACAGCAGGGCGAGACCGGTCGCGTACTCCTCGATGTAATTGGGCGAATCGTATTCCCCTTGGCCGAAGGACGTCGTCACTTCCATCCAGTGCTCGAGATAGCTGCGGGCCTCGGCCATGTTTTCCGCGGAGGATTTGCCGTTGAACCATTTCTCCGGCCCGGCGCCGGGATAAGTCTGGGCCGCGAGGTAAAGGGACGAATAGTAAAGGACCCAGTGGTTCTCCGTGTCGCCCCGGCTCGGCCAGTAGGTCCGCCAGAGTTCCGCGATGCGGGCCCGGTTCGGGGCGTCCAGACTCTGGTCGCCCGCCATCATGAGCGTGACCATGGGAAACATCCAAAACATGTTTCCATCGGCTTTCACGGCCAGGATCTTCGCCAGGCGCGCCAGGGCCGCCTCCCGTTTTTCGCCGCGTTGCAGACAGGCGGCCACGTCATAGTGACCCCCCTTGGTCGGATCCGCCGGATCGAGCTCGGCGATCGAGCTGACAAGGACGCTCTGCCGGCGCTCCTCAAAGCGCCGGGCAATATCGGCGTCGGACAGAGCAACCCCCTTTTCCCCCTCCCGGGCGAATAAGGCTCCGGTGGAAAGCATCAGGACCAAAACCATGATGCAGGGCCTCTTTACCTTTGTCGGGATCATATAATGAGGTTGTCTCAAGTAAGAGAGAGCGTTCAGCATGACTCCGCTCCATTCAGTATTTCAACCAGCATTTTCCCTGAAATTTCATTTATGCCCCGCTCCAAAAAACACCCCGCCCCCCGCCTCGTCCAATGCGCGACCGCCTGGTCGATGATCGCCTACCCCACCGCCAAGCGCGAGTGGTCGCTCGAGCGCAAAATGAAAGAAATCAAGGCCGCCGGTTTTGACGGCGTCGCCGCCTGGGCGAACGCCGAGCTCAAGGCCCTCGCGGACAAGTACCGCCTGAAAATCATGGGCGGCTTCGACGGCTCCAGCGTGACCAAGGCCCGGAAGCAGATCATCGAGCAGCGCGACAACGGCACGCGCTACATGAATGTGCAGCTGCTGGACCACGACACGCCCCCCGCGGTCGCCGCCAAGCTGGCGGTGAAACTCATCGCGCTCTCCGACGAACTCGGCGTCAGCGTCCACATCGAGACGCACCGCGACACCGCCACGGAAACCCCGGAGAAATACGACGAGATCCAGCGGCTGTTTCAGCGGGCCACGGGCCGCCTGATGCCCACCACCTGGGATCACTCGCACTTCGCCGTTTCCAAGCACCTGCTGCCCGCCGTTTACTCGAAACGCCTGCTGGCCTGGCCCAAGCTGATCCAGCACTCGCACCTCTTCCACCTGCGGCCGTTCAACAGCCAGCACTGCCAGATCCCGGTGACCAATGGCAAAGGCAAGCTCACCCCCGAGTTCAAGGACTACCTGGCCTTCGTCGAGGACCTCTTCACCCTCTGGCTGCAGGGCCCGGAACCCCGCGGCGAACTCTATGTTTGCCCGGAACTCGGCATGAGTCACGGCTACCATGTCAGCACCGATCCGCATGCCTGGCCGGACGCCATCCGCGCCCGCAAGGAATACGCCGGCGCCTGGCGGCGGGCCTTGGTCCGCGCCAAGCAGAAGTAATTTTCAGGCAGGTTCCAGAGTGTTCAGCCGAGGCCCGGCCCGCCTGAATACCCTTGACGGGGCGGCGTGATTTTCAGAATTGTTTTCTGAAACTTTCACGGCGTACCCCCTGCCATGCTCATTGCCGATATTGCCCTCCGGGCCAAGGTCTCCCCCGCTACCGTCTCCCGCGTAATTAATCAGCCGCACCTCGTTGCACCTGACCGGCTCGCCCGCGTCCAGGCGGTCATGACGGCGGTCAATTACGTCCCCACCCCCCTGCATCGCCGCCGCGGTCCCAAGTCCCGGCTGGCCACTCCCAAGAAGATCGCCGTGTGGTTCGTTGGCGCGAGAAAGAGCTCGAACCTGAATTGGTTTCAGGATCAATTACTTCAGGTTCAGCCTTCTAACGAGCGTCAGCGCATTGAGTTAAGCGTTATATTCACCGACACTCCGGATGATTTTCCCCGCGCCCTCGCCGAGCGCCAGGTGGACGGCGTCATCATTCAAGGCATGGAGCCCGCGGCCTCTAGCATCCAAAAATTGGCGGGCCTGCCTCACGTCTGGTTCATGACCCGGCGCACCGCCGCCTATCCCGGCGATTATGTCGAGCCGGACAACGATCTCAACGGGCGCCTCGCCGCCGATTACCTGCACAGCCGCGGCCACAAGACGCTGGCGGTCATCTCGACGGATCCGGCCTACAGTGCCGTCGCCTGGCGCGTGAAATCATTTGGGGAACGGGCGAAGGAGCTCGGTCTTACCGTGCACAACATTCTTGGAAAGGCCCGTCCCGGAGTGAGTTACCTCGAAATTGCCCCGCTGCACGAGGAGAGCGACACGCTCGTGCGCCGCATGATGCAGACCTCCCCCCGCCCCACCGGCCTGTACATGCCCGTCGATCATTTCTGTGGCTCCCTTTTCCGTTCCATGCGCCAGGCCGGGCTGAAATCGGAGCGGGATTTCGAGGCCGTGCTCGGGAACTACAATCCCGTCATTTATCACAATCTCGACCACCTGCCCGCCGCGTTGAACATCAACCTGCCGACTCTGGTGCGAAAAGTCGTCGATCACCTCGTCTGGCGCATCGAGAACCCGACCGCGATTGGCCGGGTCGGCGTCACTATTGCCCCCACCATGGTGGGCATGGCCCAGTCCAAGCCGTTGACTGCTTGAACAATCATAAAAGTCGCGCTTGCTAATGCCGGGGGGTTTTCATGCTCTTTACGTCGTTTTCACCGGCGTTACCCCCCATGAACGGTTTCCTCCCCATGCTGACATTCAGTCCACCGACGCTGGACTGATGTCACCCAACTGATCCTCCCCCTTTCCCGACTTTTGAACCGGTTCACACCGGGTCAAAACCGGAAACTACAAACCACCCCATACAACGAATGAACTCAGAATCCAGCTACCGAATGCACAGGGCCAGCAAATACCTGGTCTCCTGTTTGGCTGCATTGGTCGCCGTTTCGGCTCCTAATGTGCGAGCCCAAGCAGCTACCACGACCAAGACCACCACGACGACCACGGCCGCTCCCCTCGCTACCGACGAAGGTGTGACGACCCTGTCGAAGTTCACGGTCAACTCCGACAAAGACAACGGCTACCTGAAGACCAACTCCGCCACGGCCACCCGTATCGGCATGGAAGTCCAGCGTACGCCCCTCGCGATCGAAATTAAGTCGGCCGAGTTCCTCGCGGACACGAACACGCAGTCCCTCACGGACATCCTGCGCTACACGTCCTCCGGTTCCGGTGACAATTCGTTCTCTTCGGCCCGTCCGGCCAACGGCGCTACGCCCGTGGGCACCTTCACGATGCGCGGCTTCCAAGTTAACACGTACCTGCGCAACGGTGTGAAGCGTTATACCGCCTTCACCCTCGATAGCACGGAGCGTGTTGAAATCGTCAAGGGCCCCGCGGCCCTCTTCTTCGGCAACGGCGCCCCCGGCGGTGTTATCAATTACATCACCAAGCAGCCCGTGTTCGCCAAGATCCCGACGACCCTGTCCTACATCACGGGCACGGACCATAAGAAGAAGTACGTCCTCGATCACAACACGATGTTCTCGTCCAAGGCCGCCATGCGCATCATTGTGGCTAACGAAAACAGCGGCGGTCAGCGCCGGTTCGAATACACGAAGATGGACATGATCCTCGGGTCCCTCGCGATCGTGCCGTTCGAGAGCGGCAAGCTCCGCATCACGGCCGAGGGGGAACTCCAGAACCTGAAGTACCAAAACACCCGTTCGACGGAGTGGTTCTACCCGCAGGGCTGGTTTGATGCCTACGCCAACACCGTGGCCAATCCGAGCGCCGCCTCCCTGGTGGCCCTCGAGCTGGGTGCGCAAAGCAACGGCATCAACTTCGGTGCGAACGCCCTCGGCAGCGCCGCCGCGGCCGCCCAGATGGCTTCCCGTTACAACATCATCGGTGGTTACGGCAACTGGGGTAACGACAATCGCGTCGCTTCCAACAACTACACCCTGCCCAATTACACCAAGATCGAGCGTGGCGCCTATTACCTGGATGCCAACGGCAACAAGATCCACGACACCGGCTTCAACTTCAATGCGCGCGGCTCCATGCAGAAGGACTACGTGAACACCGTCGACGTCACCGTCGAACTGTCACCGTTTGACTGGGTTGACGGCCGTTACGTTGTCACCAGCGACAACAACCGCTATGACTCGATTGAAGGCGGTTATTCGCCCTATGCTGACGGTCGCACGTTCAGCTCCTTCGGCGGCGTTGGCGGTAACAGCTCCGGCTACTACCTCCGTTCCTGGGACCACCAGTTCGACATGATCCTCAAGAAGGACTTCTGGGGCATCAAGAACAAGCTGCTCATCGGCGGCACCTTCCGCGAGGCCATGCAGCAGTACAACGCGCAGGCGTTCACGTACTACGGCCAGATCCCCGGCGCCAGCAACGGTGTCGCGAATCCCCTCGGTGTCTACACCGGCGGCTCGAACACCCTGGGCAATCAGCCCCACGTTCCGGTCAATCAGGTGGTGCGCGACCGCTTCGGCGCGATCAAGACCCTCCCCCAGATCTTCTTGAACTGGGATCCGGGCTATGAAATCCAGCCGGACATCAAGCCCCTGTTCGTCATCGACCGTAACGAGCTCGACGGTTACTACTACCAAGAGCAGGCCGGTTATGTGAACTACCAGGGCCAGATGCTCGATGACCGCCTGACGGTCCTCGCCGGCGTCCGCCGCGAAATGCACCGGGACAGCGGCCAGTACCTCACGGACAACTTCCCGTGGGTCTCGCCCCCGCCGTCCGCCTACTACGATACGACGACCTACCTGCCGAGCTACTACGGCTATGATCCGGCGTACTCCGCCGACTTCGGTGGTAATCACTCCCGTATCGCCGGCACCGCTTGGATGGTCGGTCTCTCGTACCAGGTGAAGAAAGACATCAACGTCTACATCTCCACGAGCAAGATCTACAACCGCAACGGTGCGACGAATGCGGGCGGCTTCTCCCCGCTGTCGCCCCCGCAGTGGTTCGCCGCGGCGCAGGCCTACCTTGGCTCGCTCCCCGGTGGCAACGCCGCGAATCCCTTCATCTACAGGGGCGCGACGCTCACCAGCACGGCTGACCTGGTCAACGCGCTGCACGCCAGCGGCGCTGACGTCCTGATCAAACCCGAGACGGGTCGTAACACCGAAATCGGTGTCAAGACCTCCCTCTGGGATGACAAGCTCGTCGGTACCCTGTCGGTGTTCCACATGTTCCGCGTCAACCGCCGCGTGGACGATGCGACCGCCAACAACAACGAACCCCTCGATTTCGCGAACAACTACCAGTACTTCGGTGCTCCTGGTGCGTTTGTGAATCCGACCGGCTTCAACTTCTCCGGCGCTCGCCTGCTCCGCTGGCGCACCGTTGGTCAGAAGGACGTGGTTGAGGGTGCTGACTTCGAAGTCACTTGGACCCCGATCAAGAACTTCCAGTCCGTCGTTAACGGCGCCTGGTTGTGGACGGCCCACACGGTCAATGCCCCGACGGTCAACAAGCCCGGTTCCGCTAATTACTTGGCGTACAACCTCAGCACGGTTGCCGGCAACAATGCGAAGGTCGCCTCAGACATCTACTACGGCGCCCGTCTCGAGAACGTGCCGGAATTCCGCCTGAACTCGTTCAGCAAGTACACCATCACCGACGGTCTCTTCCACGGCCTCTCCTTGGCCCTGGGTACCCGTTACTCGTCCAAGATGGTTCTCTCGCGTGACGTGACGTGGAATCCGCTCGGTGGCGGCTTCCAGTCCGGCAACTACTTCGTGTTCGACGCGAACGTTGCTTACCCCTGGGAACTCATGGGCTATAAGCTCACCTCCACCATCAGCGTGCAGAACTTGACCGACAAGCTGTACTTCGAAGGTGGCGTTGTGGCCTCCCCTGGTCGCCAGGTGTTCATCACGAACAAGCTGACCTTCTAAGCTGAAAGCTTAACTGTCGCCTTACTTCAAAGGGCGGAGACGAAAGTCTCCGCCCTTTTTCTTTTTGCCGATCGGCCGGGCCCGGTCCCAAATGGGCGGCGGACACCTCCCCGCTTGGCCGCCTGTTTCCGTTCTCACGCGTATCACCTTTCGTGCAACCTCCCTCTCCTCCGTCTTTCTGGCAGCGACGTCTCATCCGGCCCGTCCGGACGCTCCTCACCCAGGGCGTCACTCCGGATAAAATCGCCCTCACTTTCGCCGTGGGCACGGCCTGCTCGCTGCTGCCTTTCCTCGGCTTCACGTCCCTGCTCAACCTCGGGGTCGGACTCTGGCTGCGACTCAACCAGCCCATCCTGCAGACGCTGAACCAGCTGCTGGGCCCCTTGCAGCTCGGGCTCATCCTGGTCTATGTGCGGATCGGTGAAAAAATCTGGGGCGCACCTCCCATACCGCTGTCGGTCTCCACGCTCATCCATTCCTTCCGGGATAACCCCGCGGCGTTTCTCCAGCGGTTTGGCTGGACCGGCGTTCACGCCGCCACCGCATGGCTGATCAGCGTGCCGATGATTATCGGCAGCCTTTATTATTTCCTGCGCCCCGTGATGCGGAAATTTTCCCGGCCGCCGGCCGCCCGCTGATTCTCAGCGCGGTCCCACCCGCCCGTGGCGTTTCGGTCCGGTACTCGACACCGCCCGCCATTCCCGCCATCTTGTCCGCCTCGTCCCCCGGACAGTCCTTTTCTTTCCGCATGAACCCCGGCTTACAGTTCCGTGAAGCGCTCAAGGTGGAAAAACCCCTGCAGATCGCCGGCGTGATCAACGCCTATGCCGCGCGACTCGCCCAGCGGGCGGGCTTCCGCGCCCTTTACCTTTCCGGCGCCGGCGTCGCCAATCATTCCTGCGGTCTGCCCGATATCGGTGAAACTGACCTCACGGATGTGCTGCCCGACGTCCACCGGATTGTCCGCAGCGTGCACCTTCCCCTACTCGTGGACATCGACACCGGCTGGGGTGATCCCGGCGCCGCCGTACACGCCATGTCCGGTGCTGGCGCTGCGGGAGTTCACCTCGAGGACCAGGTCCCGGCCAAGCTCTGCGGGCATCTTCCCGGCAAACAACTCGTCCCCACCGCCGAAATGGTCGCGCGCGTGCAGGCCGCAGTGAAGGGACGGTCGAACCCGGACTTCGTCATCATGGCCCGGACCGACGCGGCCGCGGTCGAGGGCCTGCCCGCTGCCATCGCCCGCGCCCAAGCCTACGTCGTGGCCGGCGCCGACATGATTTTTGCCGAGGCCCTCACCACGCTCGAGGACTACCGCCAGTTTGCCGCCGCACTAAAAGTCCCCGTGCTCGCCAATCTCACCGAATTCGGTCGGACCCCCCTGTTCACCCTCGACGAGCTGCGTCCGACCGGCATCGCCATGGCCCTCTACCCCCTTTCCGCCTCGCGCGCCGCGGCGGCCGCCTCGCTGGAGGTATTCCAGGCGATCCGGAAAGACGGCACGCAAAAGGCCGTGGTCGGAAAGATGCAAACCCGCGCCGACCTCTACGATATCCTCGGTTACAAGCCGAAGGGGTAACCCAGGTTGCGCCATGAGCTCGGACCCCACGTCGCTTCCCGCCCCCAAGGCCAAGAAGTCCGTCGCGCTCTCCGGCATCATCGCGGGCAACACCGCCATTTGCACGGTCGGCCGGACAGGCAATGACCTGCATTACCGCGGCTACGACATCGCCGACCTCGCCCGCGGCGCCTCTTTTGAGGAAGTCGCCCACCTGCTGATTCACGAACGCCTGCCCAACGCCGCCGAGCTCGCCGTCTACCAGGCGAAGCTCATCCGGCTCCGCGGCCTTCCCCCCGCCTTGTGCTCCGTGCTGGAGCAGATTCCCAAGCACGCGCACCCGATGGACGTGCTCCGCACCGGCTGTTCCATGCTCGGCACCCTCGAACCGGAAACCCTGCCCGAGTCCGGCGCCAGCGCCGGCTCCGCCTCCGGGGCGCGCGAACTCGCCGACCGCCTCGTCGCGGTGTTTCCGTCCGTACTGCTCTACTGGTATCATTTCACCCAGAGCGGCGCCCGCATCGCCGTGGAGACCGCCGATCCCTCGGTTGCGGCCCATTTTCTCAACCTGCTGCACCAGCGAGCGCCGGCCGCGGCCCACGTCCGCGCGCTCGACCAGTCCCTCATCCTCTACGCCGAGCACGAGTTCAACGCCTCGACGTTCGCCGCCCGGGTCATCGCCGGCACCGGCTCTGATTTTTATTCCGCCATCACCGGCGCCATCGGCGCCCTGCGCGGCCCCCGGCACGGCGGCGCCAATGAGGTCGCCCTCGAGATCCAGCAGCGCTACCGTACCCCCGAAGAGGCTGAGGCGGACATCCGCGCGCGGGTCGCCCGGCGCGAAATCGTCATCGGGTTCGGCCACCCGGTCTACACCACCGGGGATCCGCGCAATCCCGTCATTAAGGAAATCGCCCGGCAGCTTTGCACCGCGGCCGGGGACCTGAACCCCTTCAACATCGCCGAGCGGATTGAAACCCTCCTCTGGAACGAGAAGCGGATGTTCCCCAACCTCGATTGGTACAGTGCCGTCGCCTACCGCGAACTGGGCGTGCCCACCGCCATGTTCACCCCGCTCTTCGTGATGGCCCGCACCGCCGGCTGGGCCGCCCACATCGCCGAGCAGCGCATCGACGGCAAAATCATCCGCCCCGGGGCCAACTACACTGGCCCGGAGAACCGGCCCTTCGTGCTCCTCTCGCAAAGATAACTCCCTCACGCAGAGCCGCAAAGGCGCTGAGCCAATTCTCTCTCCTCTGCGTCTCCGCGTCTCTGCGTGAACTCCTCCCCTTGTCCGCCCTCCATTTCCAACGTCCGCCCTCCGCCCACCTGAAGTTCCTCACGCAGAGACGCAAAGACGCTAAGCCAATTCTCTCTCCTCTGCGTCTCCGCGCCTCTGCGTGAACTCCTCCCCATGTCCGCCCCCATTTCCAACGTCCGCCCTCCGCCCGACTCCCTCCTCACCGCGATCGCCGACTACGCACTCAGCGCGCCGATCACCAGCGCCGAGGCCCTCGACACCGCCCGCTGGTGTCTCGCCGACACCCTAGCCTGCGGCATCCTGGCTCTGGCCTACCCCGCCTGCACCAAACTCCTCGGCCCCGTCGTGCCGGGGACCACGATCCTGCACGGCGCCCGCGTCCCGGGCACCCCTTACGAACTCGATCCCGTCCAGGCCGCCTTCAACCTCGGCACCATCGTCCGCTGGCTCGACTTCAACGACACCTGGCTCGCCGCCGAATGGGGCCACCCCTCCGACAACCTCGGCGCCATTCTCTCCGTCGCCGACTGGCTCAGCCGCCAGCAGGCCACCGGAGCCGAACCCGCCGCCTTCCAATCTAAAATCGCGATACGAGATTCGAAAATCACCATGCGCGACGTCCTCGTTGCCATGGTGAAAGCCCATGAAATCCAGGGCATTCTCGCCCTCGATAATTCCTTTAACCGCGTCGGGCTCGACCACGTCCTCCTCGTCCGCGTCGCCTCCACCGCCGTCGTCACGGCCATGTTGGGCGGCTCGCGCGAGCAGGTCATCAACGCCCTCTCCCAGGCCTGGCTCGACGGCTCCGCCCTCCGCACCTACCGCCACGCCCCCAACACCGGCTCGCGCAAGTCCTGGGCTGCCGGCGACGCCACCAGCCGCGCCGTCCGCCTCGCCCTGATTTCCATGACTGGCGAGATGGGCTACCCCTCCGTCCTCACCGCCAAGACCTGGGGCTTCCAGGCCGTCTCGTTCAAGGGCAAACCCGTCACCCTCGCCCGCCCGCTCGGCAGCTACGTGATGGAGAACATCCTCTTCAAGATTTCCTTCCCCGCCGAGTTTCACGCCCAAACCGCCGTCGAGTGCGCCTTGCAGCTGCATCCGCTCGTGAACAACCGCTTGGGCGAAATCGCACGGATCGAACTCACGACCCACGAGTCAGCCATCCGCATCATCGACAAGACCGGTCCGCTCAACAACCCCGCCGACCGCGACCACTGCCTTCAGTACATGACCGCGGTCGGCCTGATCTTCGGTAACCTTACCGCCGATCACTACGAGGATTCGGTCGCCGCCGACCCGCGCATTGACGCCCTACGCGCCAAAATGACCGTCACTGAGGATAAGCAGTACTCGCAGGACTACCTCGACCCCGACAAGCGCTCCATCGCCAACGCCGTCCAGGTGTTTTTCTCGGACGGCTCGAAAACCGCCCGGATCGCCGTGGAATACCCCATCGGTCACCGCCGCCGCCGCGGAGACGGCATTCCCCTGCTTCAACACAAGGCCCGGGCTGCGTTCACCGCCCATTTCGGTCCGGCCAAATCAGACCGGCAAATGGCCCTCTTCACTGACCGCGCCAAGCTGGAGACCATGCCCGTCCACGAATTCGTCACCCAGTTCACGAAATGACGCTCCGCGTATGAGCCGCTCCGCCCAAAGCGTCTTCGTGTTCGGTCTCTATCTGGCCGTCGTCGGACTCGCGCTGATCTTGTTTCCCAACCCCTTGTTCGCGCTGCTCCGGCTTCCCGCCAGTCATGAAGTCTGGCCACGGGTCGTCGGCGTGCTGGCTCTCGTTCTGGCCCATTACTACACGCAGGCGGCCCGTCATGAGGTCGTGGCGTTCTTCCGTTGGACCATCTCGGCCCGGCTCATGGTCTTTGTCGTCTTCGGGCTGTTCGTGGTCTTCGGCCTGGCGCCGCTCCCCCTGGCCCTGCTCGGGACCGTGGACCTCGCGGCCGCCCTCTGGACGGCCTGGGCGCTGCGCCCCTCGCCGGTCAACTGAGCCCGCCGTAGGCTTGGCGGAGGCGGGCGCAAAAAAACGGCGCGGATTTCGCCGCGCCGTTTTCGTTGGGAATTATTGTTCCGCGCACTCAGTTCCAGTGGCCTTCATAAAACCGGTAGGCATTGCCGTCCTGCTCCGTGTGCGGCGGGATCCAGCTCGAGCCCTTGTACGGAGGCAGTTCCCAATGGCCGGCCATCCATTGATAGCGGCTCTCCTGCCACGTCCAGTAACCCAGGACCCACACGTAATCGCCGGAGGGACGCGCGAGGACGACCTCCTGCTGCAGCGCGGGCGGGGCGGATGTCACGATGATCGTGTTAACGGCGGTATTCGGGTTCGAAGTCGTGGTTGGCGTGTAAGCCGTGGTGCCCTGGGGCGACGTCGTCACGTAGGTCGGTGTCTGCACCGCCATGGGAACAGTTTGCGTGGTTTGCGTGGTCGTCACCTGAGTGACGGGCACCGGCGGCGGGGCGGAAACAACGTGCGACTCTTCAGAGGCACAGCCGGCGAACATCGCCAGCGCGCCACAGAGGGCGAAAGCAGGCGCGAGGAAAGTCGCGCGACTTGATGGGGCTGAAGTGTTGATATTCATACCCACCACGCTGACCAACACTTCGTCCCTCGGTTCGACGCCAAACCGCGAAAACGCCCGCCGCGGGATAATCACCCCATCCGGTTTCCTGATTTGCCAGCTGCACACCGGTCGGCTTGACTGAGGGCTTACCCAACATGTCACGCACTCTTGTCAAAGACGCCCTCAATGCCGCCGCCCCGATGGACGCCATCCTGCTCCAAGGCTGGGTCCGTACCCGTCGCGACGCCAAGGCCTTCTCCTTCATCGAGCTCAACGACGGCTCCTGCCTCAAGGGCATCCAGATCGTCGCCGACGCCGCCCTGCCCGACTACGCGCACATCACCAAGGCCAACACCGGCGCCTCCCTCGAGGTGCACGGCAAACTCGTCGAGTCGAAGGGCTCCGGCCAGAAATGGGAAGTCGTCGCCACCGGCTTCACCGTGATCGGCGAGGCCGACGCCACCTACCCGCTCCAGAAAAAGGGCCACACGATGGAGTTCCTCCGCGAGATCGCACACCTGCGACCCCGCTCGAACCTCTTCGGCGCCGTCTTCCGCGTCCGCAGCCGCCTCGCCTACGCCGTCCACCAGTTCTTCCAGGAGAAGGGATTTTATTACGTCCATACGCCCATCGTCACCGCCAGCGACGCCGAAGGCGCGGGCGACATGTTCCGCGTCACCACCCTCGACCTCGCCCACCCGCCCAAGACCGAGGACGGCGCCATCGACAACACCAAGGATTTCTTCGGCAAGAAGACCTTCCTCACCGTCTCCGGCCAGCTCGAGGCCGAGATCTTCGCCTGCGCCCTCAGCAACGTCTACACCTTCGGCCCCACCTTCCGCGCCGAGAACTCCCACACCTCCCGCCACGCCTCCGAGTTCTGGATGATCGAACCCGAGGTCGCGTTCTGCGACCTGAACGGTGACATGGACCTCGCCGAGGAGTTCGTGAAATACCTCATCCGCGACATCCGCACCCACTGCCCCGGCGACCTGGAATTTTTCTCCAAGTTCGTGGACAAGGACCTGCTCACCCGCCTCGAATTCGTGCTGGAGAAACCCTTCAAGCGCTGCAGCTACACCGAGGCCGTCGAGATTCTGGCCCAGAGCGGCAAGACTTGGGAGCATCCCGTGTCGTGGGGCGACAACCTCCAGTCCGAGCATGAGCGCTACCTCACCGAGGAGCACTTCAAGTGCCCGGTCACCGTCTACAACTACCCGCGCGCCATCAAGGCGTTCTACATGCGCCAAACCGATGGCTGCGCCGAGGGCCGCGAGACCGTCGCCGCGATGGACCTGCTCGTGCCCGGCATCGGCGAGATCATCGGCGGCAGCCAGCGCGAGGAGCGCTTGGACAAGCTCCGCGCCGGCATGGCGCTGCACCACCTCGACGAAAAGAACTACTGGTGGTACCTCGATCTGCGCCGCTTCGGCACCGTGCCGCACGCGGGCTTCGGCCTCGGCTTCGAGCGCATGCTCATGTTCGTGACCGGCGTCGGCAACATCCGCGACGTCATCCCCTTCGCCCGCACCCCGGGCACGGCAGAGTTTTAGGAGGGCCGTGCAGGTTGCGCGCTTGCGCGCAGCCAGGGCCTTAGTCACGCAGAGGCGCGAAGGCGCAGAGAACAGATTCTGGGCTTGGCGTCTCTGCGTCTCTGCGTGAACAACTCAGGCTTGCCTTCGGGCTGGCCTCACTTCTTCGCCACCGGCTCAGCCAAACCGTACTTCTCCTCCGCCGCCTTGAGCAGCGTCCGGCTGATGATCAGCCGCTGCACTTCGCTCGAGCCCTCGCCGATTTCGCACAGCCGGGCATCCCGCCACATGCGCTCAACGAACGTGTCCCGCGTGTAACCCCAGCCGCCGCAGATCTGCAGCGAGCGGTTGCAGGCGCGCGAGGCGGCCTCCGATGCGTACAATTTGGCGAACGAGCCTTCGAGCGTGAACTTCTGCCCGCGCGCATGCATCACGCAGGGTTGCAGCAGCAGCGCCTCCGCCGCCCGCAGCTCGACTTCACAATCCGCCAGCATGAACTGCAGCGCCTGAAACTCCGCGATGCGCTTCCCGAACTGCCGGCGCGTCAGCATCCGCTGCTTCGCAATCTCCACCGCCGCGCGGCCCAGGCCGATGGCCATCGCCGCGATGCCGAGCCGGCCCGCGTCGAGGCACGCCAGGGCCGCGTGCTGGCCCTTGCCGCGCTGGCCGACCAGTTCGCCTTTCACCTGCTTGAGGTAAAACTCGCTCGTATTGCTCGCGCGCACCCCCGCCGTCTTCACCTTCCGCACTTTCTCCGTGTGCGCGCTGTTGATCCAGAACGCGGAAAACTCCTTCTTCCCCTTCTCATCCCGGCCCGTGATGGCCATCACGATCATCCGGTCCGAGTGATTGCCCATTGTGATGTAGAGCTTGTGGCCGTTCAGCTCCCACGTGCCGTCGGGCAGCAGCGTGGCGGTCGTCTCGACGCCGCCGGTGTCCGACCCCGCATTCGGCTCCGTCAGCGCCCACGCCACCATCCAGTCGCCGTGCTGTTCCTCGATCTCAGCCTGCCCCGGTTGAACGGCATCGAGGTGCTGCGCCAGGTGCGGGCCATCAGTCCGTCCACTCGGGTGCTCATCCTCTCGATGCACAACGACGAGCCCTACGTGGTCGAGGCGCTGCGCGGCGGCGCGATGGCCTACCTGCTCAAGGGCTCCGATACCGCTGAAATCCTGCACGCCGCCCGCGAGGTGCTGGCCAATCGCCGCTTCCTGAGCGCGCCGCTCTCCGACTGGGCCATCAGCGTCCTGGTCAGCAAACCCGCCGAGGCCGCCGATTCCCTCGCCTCGCTTTCGCCGCGCGAGCGCGAGGTGCTGCAGTACGCCGCGGAGGGCCTGAGCAACTCCGAGGTCGCCGAGAAGCTCTTCCTCAGCCCGCGCACCACCGAGACGCACCGCACCAATCTCATGCGCAAGCTGAACCTGCAGTCGCAGACCGACCTCGTCCGCTTCGCCATCCGCAAAGGCCTGATCCAGGCGTGACGGACGCCGGCGGTTGAAGGGGGAAAGCTAAAGATTGAAAACGCCGGAAGCTCATCGCCTCCGGCTTTCACCTTTCCACCCGCCGCCTTCAGCTGCGCAGGCTCACCCCTTCGCTTCCGGCTTCTTTTTCCCGCGGCCGGCCGGCTTCTTGCCCTCGCCGTCGCCTTCGGGGTACTTCGACGCCTTCGCGTTGAGCCAGAGTTCGCCCTTGGCGTTCTTGTTCAGCCAGAAGATCTCGCCCGCATGCTCGACGAAGACCGGCTTCTCGCGCGCCTTCTCCGGCACCTTGAGCCCGGCCGCCACGAGCGCGGCCACAAAATCCTCGGCTGATTTCCCGAGCTTCTCGGCGAGGCGGGCGGTCTTGCCGGCCACGGCCCCCGTCTTGGTTTCCTGCAGTAGCAGGCGAACCCCGGCAAACACGGAGCCGGAAGTGGCCGCCAGCCGGTCCGCGGCGGGCGCGGTGGAGAGCGGGAGCTCCGCTTCCTTCGCCGCCGCTTCACCCGCAGGTTTTTCCCGGCCGTTGATCCACAGGCCGCCCCGCGAATCGAGATTGAGCCACCAGAGATCCGGGCCGACCTCGATCGTCACCGGCTTGTCCGCCGCCGCCGCCGGCACCACGAGGCCCAGTGTCGTAAACGCCGCCGCCAGGTCCGCCTCGCTGCAACGGAGCGCCCGCGACAGGAACGTCGCGCTGCCCGAGCCGCCGGGTTCGTGGCGGTTGCGGCGCATGTGCGGCCGAATCCGTTCCAGCAACGCCAGGCCTTCCGGCAACGGGGCCCCACCTTGCTTCGGTCTTTGATTCTGCTGCTCGGGTTTCCGCTCGGCCGGTGCGTCCGCCGGCGCAGCCGTCGGCGCGAATCCACCCGCCACCGGCTCCACGCCGGTCGGTGCGACGGTCTCCGGCGTCACGCGCGTGCCCTGCACCACCCGGAACACCGGGCGCGGCTTCTCGCGGGTGTTGATCCACAATTCGCCACGGCGGTTGATGTTCACCCAGAAAAGATCGCCGTCATACTCGACGTAGACCGGGTCGGCGTTGTCGTCGGCGGGAATCTGCAACCCACACTCGACCAGCGCGCCCTTCACGTCCTCCTCGGACAGGTCCCACTTCTTGGCCAGATAATCGAGGCCCACCGCCATGCCCGGCCCGCGCTGGTTGCGGCGCATGTGCGGCTTGAGCGCGTCAAAGAAGGTCGGGAGCTCGTTTTCCTCGTTGAGCTGGTCCCACTCGTCCTTCTCGCCTTCCGGCGCATCCGGGTCACCGTCGCTCGAGGTGTCGACCGGCTTGCGGAAGCCGTCGTTCGGCGCGGTCTTCTCCTCCAGGAAGCTGGGGGATTTCTCCTCGGCGGCCGGGGCGTTGGAGGCGGCGGCCTGAAACTTGGCGGCAAACTCCGCCCGCAGTTTCTCCGCCTCGGCCTTCGCCGCCGTGGCCACCGCATCTTCCAGCGACCAGTCGCGCTGCGTCGAGCGCTGCACGAGGCCCGTGAAGGCGAGCAGGTTATCGGGCTGCGAATGGAAGTGGACGATCTCCCATTCCTCGCGGCCGAGATCGTTCAGAAATTTTTCCAACAGCGCAGGAGAGGCGAAGCCGCCCTTGCCGCTGGTGATGACCTTGTATTCCCAGAGTGACATAAAAAGTGGTGTGATACGCCGAACTCAAGGCATCCCAAATGCCGGTACCCTTGCCGAGCCAAATCGCGCGGTTTCTACCGCGTTACGGCCGTGAGGAACCGGTCGATGGCATAGTCGTTCAGCTGGCCGCCGGGCCCATCGGGGTTGAAATCAAACCCGTGCGTGGCCCAGGGCAGTCGCAGGTAGTAATGCGGCACGTGCAGCTCCGCCAGCCGGGCGGTCAGCCGCTCGCTGTGCCGGTCCCAGGACAGCGTGTCGAGTTCGCCATGGATCAACAGCGTGGGCGGCGAGTCCGCCCGCGCCAGCGACTGGCTGCTGGCGGACACGTACAGGGCCCGGTTCCCCTCCGTGAGCGGCCCGCCGAAATACTGCCGCATGAGCTTGGCGGAATTGAGGGCGTCATCCTCCCGGGAAACCGACCACACAAACGGCATGTCATGGGGGGCATACAGTGCGACCACGCCGCGGATCGCGGGATCCCGGGCCCCGTAACCCACCGCCGCCGCCAGTTGTCCGCCGGCGGAACGCCCGACCAGCACCAGCCGCGTCGGATCGATCCCGAGTGGCCCCGCCTGCGCCTTGAGCCAGGTAATCGCCGCCAGCACGTCCTCGCGTTGGGCCGGCCAGATCCAGTGCGGCGCCAGCCGGTAACTGACCGCCGCCACCGCATAACCGCGGGCCGCCCAGCGGGAATTCCAGCCTGCCAGCTGGGTCCGGTCGCCCCCATCCCACCCGCCGCCATGGATCACCACCAGGCAGGGTGCGCCGCGGCGCGGACCCGGGTTGGGGAATTTTTCGGCCGCGGCCCGCCGGGGCGCATAAAAATCCAGTTTCAGCTCCTGCCCGCCCGGCCGGGCAAACACTTCCGTCGTCATCGCCGCCGGCGCCACGCCCCCGAGCCGGTACAGCCGGCTGAATTCGAACGCCGGTCCGGCTGGCGCCGCGTCCCCGAACGCCGCCGTCAGTTCCGCCGGCAAATGCGCCGACTGCCGGTAGGCGCTGTACACCGGCCGCAGCAGGCCAAGGAACGCGATCCCGCACAGCGCGAGGATCAGGGTGCGGCCCTCGCTGGCCGGCCGCGCGGCGTTCGCCAGCGCCAGCCCCAGCGGCAGCAGCGCCAACCAGTGTCCGAATTCGCCGGTCAGGATCGTTAGTTTCCACGTCCACATCCAGTCGGGCGCGCGCACCATCGTCAGCAGCGAGACGCCAGCCAGCAGCAGGGCTAGGAGCGGAAAAAGGAACTTCATCAGGCCTAGTACGCGCGAACTTACACCGGAGTTGAATCAATTTCTTCGTGTTCCGCACCGACTTCATGGTTGAGTGACGCCATGCGCCGGCTCGACCAGCTTCTTTCCAGCCTCGGCTACTGCTCCCGCCGGGAAGCCCGGGGTTGGTTCGCGGCCGGCCGCCTAGCCGTGAAGGGGGTAGTCGCGGAGGATTATGGCGCCAAGGCCGATCCCGCCGACGTGACCGTGGACGGCGAGCCCCTCGACCATCCCGCGGGCCTGCTCCTGCTGCTCCACAAGCCCGTGGGCCTGGTCTGCTCGCACGATGGCCGCGAGGGCCCGGATATTTATTCGCTGATTCCCAGCCGCTGGCGACAGCGCAACCCATCGGTCACCAGCATCGGCCGGCTCGACAAGGACACCAGCGGCGTGCTGTTGCTCACCGACCTCTCGCCCCTGGTCCACCGCCTGACCTCGCCCAAGCACAAGGTGCCCAAGGTCTACCGCGCCACGGTGGACCGCGACCTCTCACCCGAACTCATCGCGCAGTTCGCCAGTGGCACACTCCTGCTCGACGGCGAGGACGCGCCCTGCGCGCCAGCGACCCTGAACCTCCTTTCCGCCCGCGAGGCCGAGCTGACGCTCACCGAGGGCCGCTACCACCAGGTCCGGCGCATGTTCGCCGCCTCGGGCGCCACGGTCCTCACCCTGCATCGGGCGCGCTTCGGCCCGCTCGAGCTCGGCGACCTGCCCGCCGGCCAGTGGCGCGAGCTACCGCTGGATTATTTCGGCGCCTGAGGTCGGCCTGCCATAGGTCGCATAGGCCTTATCCGTCCTCTCCCGAAAGCCCCGCCTACTTAAAAATTTCCCTTTCACCCCCGGCTCTGCCATCCTGCCTTTCCCATGTACGACTTTCCCCTCTCCGGCGCGCAAAAGGCCCACCTCCGCGGCCTCGGCCAGACCCTCGAACCCTCGCTGAAACTCGGCAAGGGCGGACTCACGCCGGCGTTCCTGGCCGAGCTGCAGAAATTCCTGCGCAGCCATGAGCTGGTGAAACTCCGTTTCCTCGGCACCGAACGCGACGAGCGCGCCGTGCTCTGCGCGCAGATCGCCGATGAGGGCCGCTGCGTGTGTGTCGGCTCCGTCGGCCACACCGCCCTCTTCTACCGCCAGCACCCCGAGCCGGCGTCGCGCAAGGTCGAGCTGCCGGGCGCGACAGACACCCCCGAGGCCCAGCCTTGACCCGACCCAGCGTCGCGGATTTTCTCCGACGTCGCTCCCTTCTGGCTTCCCCTTCAACCCTCAACCGCGCCACCACCATGACTGACCTTGCCCCCAGCCATCTCCGCCTGTCCCTGCCGGTTGCCCTGAGCCCGCGCGCCTAAACGCGCCGTCGAATTCTCCCCGAAATTCTGGCCGCCCGCCCGGGCGGCCTTTTTTTCAAGCCGTAGTCCCGCCCTGCGGAACGAAGGCGGATTCCCGCCGCCGACCGCCGCCGCGATCCGCCCTTCATTCCCTCTTCCCTCATTCCCTTTCCGTCTCCGTTTCCGTTTCCGTCTCCCATGGATCTCTCCACCCTCGGCTGGGATGAATTCTTCACGAATCATTTCACGCCCTTTGCCTCGTCCGGTTTTGTGCCGGCGCGCGTCGTACTCGAACACAAGCACACCTGCGTGCTTTACTCCGCCGCCGGTGAACTCTCCGCCACCTGTACCGGCCGGCTCCTCCATGAGTCGGCCACCCGCACCGACTTGCCCGCCGTCGGCGACTGGGTCGTCGTGCGCCCGCGCTTGGGCGAGGCCCAGGCCGACATCCATGCCGTGCTACCCCGCCGCACCAAGTTCTCCCGCCGCGCCGCCGGTGACGAGGACGTCGAGCAGATTGTCGCCGCCAACATCGACACGGTCTTCCTTGTCTCCGCCCTCGACGAGCATTTCAACCTCCGGCACATCGAGCGTTACCTCGCGGTCGCCTGGGACAGCGGCGCCCAGCCCGTGATTGTGCTCAACAAAACCGACCTGCACTCCGACCCCGCCGCCATCCGTGCCGAGGTTGCCGCCCTCGCCTCCGGTGCACCGGTCGTGGCGGTGAGCGCCGCCCGCGATGCCGACCCCGCCGTCGCCCTGGGCGCTTGGCTCGCGCCCGGCCGCACCGTGGCGCTGCTCGGTGCGTCCGGCGCCGGCAAATCCACCCTGATCAACCGCCTGCTCGGCACCGACCGCCAACTCACCGGTGCCACCAGCGACACGCACGGCAAGGGCCGGCACACCACCACCCACCGCGAATTGATCGTCGCGCCGTCCGGATCCCTCGTCATCGACACCCCCGGCATGCGCGAGCTGCAGTTGTGGGACCTCGGGGCCCCCACCCTCGCTGAAACCTTCGCCGATATCACGGCCCTCGCCAGCCGCTGCCGCTTCAGCGACTGCCGCCATGACGCCGAGCCCGGCTGCGCCATGCAGGCCGCACTCGCCGCCGGCACGCTCGACCCGGCCCGCTGGCAGAGTTTCATTAAACTCCAGCGCGAGCAGGCCTACGCCGCCCGCAAGACCAACCCCCAGCTGGCGCGTGTCGGCCGCGCCGCGTGGAAAAAGGTCACCAAGGCCCAGCGCGTTCGCCCCCGCCTGGAAAACGAGGATTGAGCCGGGGTTGGGCGGGGCGGCGCCGGCGCCATTGACGCTCCGTGGACCAGATGTTTTCCTCCGGTCCCATGTTCATCATCATTGGCGGGGATGGCAAAGAATACGGCCCGGTGTCCGCGGAGCAGGTGCGAATTTGGCTGGCGAGCGGTCGGGCCAATTTGCAGACCAAGGCCAAGTACGCCGGGTCCGCGGATTGGCACACTCTGGGGAGTACACGGAATTTGTCGGCGGGCCGGCGGCGCCGGCCACGAGTCCGCCGCCCATGGCCGGCGGTGGGATTGACCCCAAGACCTTCGCCGCCGACCTCATTGCCCGGGCGGCGCCGCTCGACATCTTCGGCTGCATCGGACGCAGCTGGGGCCTCCTGAAGGCTAATTTTTGGCCGGTCGTCGGCGCGACCGCGTTGGTGATCATCGTCACGATCGTGGCCAACGCCATTCCCTTCCTCGGCTGGATGGCCGGCCTGCTGCTCGGCGGCGTGTTCAACGGCGGACTCTACTTTTTTTATATCAAGAAGGTCCGCGGTGAATCCTCGGAGCTGGGCGACGCCTTCAGCGGCTTCTCCCTCGCCCTCGGGCCGCTGATCCTCACCGGCCTCGTGGTCGGCCTTATGACCCTGGCCGGCTTCATCCTGCTGATTCTGCCGGGCATCTACCTCGCGGTGGCCTATGCCTTCGCCTACATGCTGGTCATCGACCGGAAGATGGAATTTTGGGCGGCGATGGAGGTCAGCCGCCGCGTAATCAGCGCGCAATGGTGGCGGATGTTCGGGCTTATGATTGTCGGCGCGATCATCGCCGTGCTGGGCGTGCTCGGCCTCCTCATCGGCATTTTCATCACCGTGCCAATCTTCATCGGCGCGCTGGTCTACGCCTACGAGGATCTCTGCAATCCCCCGCCGCGCGCCTGAGCGCGGCCGATTGGGGCTTTGGCGGTGGGTTGCGCGCAGGCGCGCAACCGCACCCGCCAGCGACCGTTACCCGGCGGTGCTGGATTTCTTCGCGAACCGCGCGTCGAGCGAGAGCTGGCCCGGGCCGAAGACGAAAACGATCACCACCGCGAAGAGAAAGAGGAATGGGTCGGCCGTGAGGAATTTATCCGGGTCGGAGAAGAAGGCGTGCAGCGCCGCCTGCTCGGACGTGACATAGGCCACGACCAGCAGGCCGATCAGCGGCAGCTGCGCCACCCGCCCGCCGAGTCCGGCCAGGAAGAGCAGCCCAAAAACCACCTCGGTGGAGGCCGCCAGGATGGCGTTCAGCTTCGGCAGGGGAAGGTTGAGGCTCGCGAAATAATCGGTCGTGCGTTCGAGGTGCGTAAACTTGCCCTTGCCGGTCAGGAAGAACTGCCAGCCCCAATAGAGGCGAATAATGAGCAGGAACAACGGCCGCACCAAACCGGCAAGCAGGGCGAGGACGTGGTTCAACTTATGGTACAGGGAGGCGGGGTTCATGGGGTCGGTGTGGCGGTGAGAGGCGTGGCGCGGGGTTTTATTTCCAGCGACAGAGCCAGCCGAGCTGGGCCCAGAGCGCAAACCAGGCCTGTACCTGCTCCGGCGTCACCCCGCGCCCCGCGGCCGCGACTGCGCGATCCAGCGTCGCGCCCTCACGCAGCGCCGTGAGAATCTTGAACGCCGGGGCCTCCAGCCGCTTGTAGTAAAGCATGTTTTCCAAGCGATGCACCGCGACCCAGGTCCGCTCGCGACGCGGGAGCGGCACCGAACGGATCCCCGACGCCGGGCGCGCGGACGGGGTGGCGTTGCTCGCCTCGGCCCGGAGGGTGTCCCGTTTCTTCACCGCGAGCACATAGCGATCCACCGGGTGCTCCAGCACGAGCAGGCTGAGGTAGGGCTGCAGGCCGAGCCTGAGGCGCGCGGGATTCGCGCGCGCGAAGTCCGCTGGCGTCACCACCGGGCGCGCCGCCTCGTCGAAGGCCACCGTCTGCGCCCATTCGAAGCGGGCAATTTCGCGCGCCAGCGCCGTGCGGGGCGCAGTCCAGCGCGGCTCCGCGCGGATGAATTCCTCCAGGCGGGAGGCCAGATTGCGCAGCGTGAAGGAGTGGGACGGGTGCTTTGTGAGGTAAGCCACCGCCAGCCGGGAAAACTTCCGCTCGCCCAGCGCGGCGCGCAGGCCGGGCGCATCCTCGTGGAGGCTGTCAATGATCCGGAACCAGTACATCCGGTTGTAGATCTCGAGCCGCGCGAAGGCCGTCAGCCGGTCGTTGGGCTTGATGAACTCCGCCGCGACCGCCGCCATGGACCGGCCGTCGGACCAGCGGCGCTGCATGCGGTAGCCCGGCGCCAGCGGACGCGTCACCGCGGTCTTCACCAGCCGTTGGAAGGCCCGCAGGCCCCGCAGGGAATCAGCGCGCACGGGCATGGGCGGTGGTTGTTTTGCGGGCGGTTTTCGCCTCCGCGATGAAGCGGTTGGCCTTGAGGGCCTCGTCGTGCACCTCGTTGAACGACGGAATGCGGTCGTCCCATTCGAGCAGCGTGGCGGTCACGCCGCAGAGCCGGGTCGCGTGGGCGTAGAGCTGCCAGACCGGGTCGAGCACGGGATGGTCGTGGGTATCGAGCAGGTACTTTTCAAACTTGGTGTGCCCCGCGATGTGCATCTGGCCGACGCGGTGGTGCGGCACGCCGTTGAGATAGTCGTAGGGGCTGAAGTCGTGGTTCTTCGACGAGACGTAAATGTTATTCACGTCGAGGAGGATCCCGCAGTCGGCCTGCTCGACGACCTCGCTGAGGAATTCCCACTCCGTCATCTCGGAAGCGTGGAACTCCGCGTAGCTGCTGACGTTCTCCACGCAAATCGGCACTTCCAAGTAGTCCCGCACGTGGCGGATTTTCGCGGCGGTGCGTTTCGCGGCGGCCCGCGTGTAGGGCATCGGCAGCAGGTCGTGCGTGTAGGTGCCGTCGACACTGCCCCAGCAGAGGTGGTCGGACAACCAGGGCGTCTGCGTGCGCTTCACCAGGGCCTTGAGCCGCTTCAGATGCTCGCGGTCGGGCTTGTCCGCCGAGCCGAAATACAGCGAGACGCCGTGCTGCACGACGCGGTACTGCTCCAGGATCCGGTCCAGCACCTCGAGCGGCCGGCCGCCGCCGCACATGAAATTTTCCGAGATGATCTCGAACCAGTCGACGACGGGCTTTTGCTCCAGGATGTGCCCGTAGTGCGGCACCCGCAGCCCGATGCCGATGCCGTAGTCGGTGTGGCCGTTGAACGCGTTGGCCGGCATGGAGGGAACTAAATGAAGCGGGAGGGGACCGGCGAGTGGCAAAAAAAACGCGGCCGGCGAAAGGCGCCGGCCGCGTGGAGGAGAGACTTACTTCTTGGGCTCGGGAGCGGGAGCCATTTCCTTGGCGCCGCAACCACCCTTGCCTTTGCAGTCGTTCTTGCCCTTGCAGTCGTGGTCCGCGGTCTTGCAGCCACCCTCGCCCTTGCAGTCGTTGTGACCCTTGCAGGAAGCGGAGCCCTTGCAGCCGTCCTTGCCCTTGCAGGAGCTCTTGTCCTTGGAGTCATCCTTGGCCGCCGGCGCGCCGGCGTCGGCCGCGTGCGCCCGCACCGCGAGGGAACCGGCATAAAGGCCCGCCATGGCGGCGGCCGTGATGATCAGACGTGTGGATTTGTTCATAACAGCAACTGAGTTTTGGGTTGTTCGACCCTCCTGGGTGACGGCCACTTGGCCGCCTCAGGGTGGTCGGGGATAAGAGTGTCTACGGGCAAAGTTATTCCCCGGACTCAACATTTGGGCAATGGAATTGAGCCGCGCACGCCCCCACCGCTCACACCACGCGGTCCGTCATCGCCCCGCCCTGTTCGAACGCCGCGAGATTTCCCAGAAAGTGCCGCACAATCGCCTCATCCTGATCCGCGCGCCCGCCCGCCGTGTGGGGGGTAATGTAGCAGCGCGGGGCCGTCCACAGCGGGTGCTCCGGCGGCAGCGGCTCGGGATCAAACACATCGAGATAGGCCGCGCCGAGCCGGCCGGAATTCAGCGCCTCGAGCAGCGCCGCCTGGTCCACCGTGGTGCCGCGGCCGACATTGTAGAATTTCGCGCCCGGCTTGAAGCACGCGAGCCGGCGGGCGTTCACGTAGTTCAGCGTGCCCGCATTGTCGGGCAGGATGTTCACCACGTGGTCGGCCAGCGGCAGGATGGCGCTGATTTTCTCCTCTGAAATCACATGCACCCCCGCCTCGCTGCGGACGGAGCGGCGCACCGCGTAAAGTTTCATACCGAAGGGCGCCAGCAGTTCCGCCAGCCGCCGTCCGATCGCCCCGTAGCCAAGTAACACCACCGTCTGGCCCGTCAGCAGCCGCGAATCATAGCGCCGCTCGGTGTAGTGCCACGAGTGGTCCGTCAACTGGTCGCGATGCGACGGCAGCAGGCTGCGGCCCAGCGCCAGCATCATTGCGAGCACGTGCTGCGCACATGGATCGGCAAACACACCCGAGGCGTTGGTGAACGCCGCCCCGCGCGCCCGGAACGCCTCGCGGAATTCCGGCGTGTCGTAACGGGTGTAACCCGCCGTCGTCACCTCCACCCAGCGGAGCTTCTCCGCCTTCAGGCAATCCGCCGCGTTGGGCTGGCCCAGGGCGATGTCCGCCTTCGCCAGTTCCGGATCGGCCGCGCCGGCGGTGAGCACGTTGGCCGACGCCTGGCTCGAGAAAATCAACCGGTGCGCGCGCGTGCCCTCGGTCAGTTGCCGGGTGACGGCCTCGTTGAACTTCGCATTGCACCAGATGGTCAGGCTCATAGGGAAAACGGAACCGCGGAGGGCCGCAGCGCGGGCAGGCGGGCGTTGATATCCGTCAGCAGCTCCGTGTGCTCGCGCGCCTCGGCCTCGTTCAGGTGCACCAGCCCGCGGGCAAACGGCGGCTGCTCACCCGGGCCGTCCTGCCAGTGCTTCCACGCATAGCCAACCACCGCGGGCTGCCGCGCGGACCGCTCGAGCACGGTGCGCCCGCGGCGCAACATCCGCTCGACCGCCGTCAGGCCGCGCACCCGCCGGGCGCCGGGCGCGCCGAAAAACCGCGGGTCCACCCAGGTAAAATCACCCACCAGCACCGGCCCCGCCGGCACCAGCGCCAGGTCATCGAGGTCAACGCACGGCACATCCACCGCCGGCAGGGCGCATTGCGCGAGCACCGCCGCCCCCGGCCGGGACCCAAACCGGCAGCCGAGCACAAGGTGATGCGGGTCGTGCGCCCGGATCGCCGCCGCGGCCAGGGCAAAATACCGCCGCGCAAATTCCTGCGACCAGCGCGCGTCGTCGCGCAGGTAGCCACGCGACGTGATCCCCTGCTCCGTCCGTGTCAGCTCCCGCACCACCTCCTTGTTCTTGATCGCCGGATGCCCCCACGCCTTCGCCATGGCTTCCAGCTGCCCGCCGTGCAGCGCGAGGACAAACTCCCACGCCGCATGGTACGCCGCGAATTTGGGCTCCAGACTCAGGCAGATCTGTAGCAACGCCGGCCGGCCCGCCGGACCCGGCTGCGCCCAGCCCGGGTTGTCATCCGTGACCCAGCCGATGAGCTCGCGCCGTTCGCACCACGGCAGGCACACCTCACCCGCGCGGTTCGCCGCAGCCTTCGGCCATTCCGGGTCATAGACGTCGGGCAGACGCGCCCCCGCCAGGTGAATGAGTTCGCCGGTCGAGCAAAAATCCACCGTCCCCACCCAGGGCAGGCCCTCCTCCCGCAGCGTCACGCCCGCCCCGGCGCCCAGCGCATTAAAACCCCAGGTTCGCAACCGCGCCACCGGATCATGCGGCGAGCCGTCGGCCCCGCAGACCTCGTTGACCGCCCGCAGAAAACACGGCCGGCCCGCCGGATCGATCAGCCACCAGGTACCGGCCACGGTCTGCGCCACCCGAAAATACCCCGCCACGCCGCGCCCGGTGCCGGGACGGAGTTCCAAATCCTGCGAGGCCTCGCTGGGTTGCGCCATCGCGGCAGGCTGGCGACCGACCGCCCAAATGCAAAGCGCGATTGCCGCGCGGCACCGGATGGGTTTGCGTCACCGGTCATGACCCCGGAGCGCTTCGATGCCCTGACCTCCCGCTTTGCGCAGTTGTGCGTCGGCGTGGTCGGCGATTTCTCCCTCGACCGCTACCTCGACATCGATCCCGCCAAGGCCGAGACCTCCCTCGAGACCGGACTGCCGGTGCACAATGTCACGTCGGTGCGCTGCTCGCCCGGCGCCGCCGGCAACATCGTCCAAAACCTCGGCGCCCTCGGCACGGGCAAGTTGTGGCCCGTCGGTTTCTGCGGCGAGGACGGCGAGGGGTTCGAGCTGCTCCGCGCCCTGCGCGCCGTTCCGGGCTTGTCGCTGGATAATTTTCTCCGGACCCCGGAACGCCGCACGTTCACCTACACCAAGCCGCTGCGGCACACGCCGTCGAAGCCGCCGGTCGAGCTTTCGCGCCTCGACATCAAGAACTGGGCGCCGACGCCCGCCGACGTGGAGGCCGAACTCTGCTCCGCGCTCCGGGACCTCGCCCCGGAGTTCGACGCGCTCATCGTGATGGACCAGGCCGGCGTTCCCGGCTGCGGCGTGATCACGCCCGCCGTGCTGAAAACCGTGCGCGAACTCTCGCTCGCCTACCCGCGGCTCGTGATCCTCGCCGACAGCCGCCACGGACTCGGTTCGTTTCCCCCGCTCGTCTTCAAGATGAACGCCGCCGAGTTTGCCGCGCTCACCGGCACTTCCGCTCCGGTGGGCCAGCCGGCGATCATGGCCGGTGCCGACCGCCTCGCGCAGGCCAGCCAGCGCGCCGTGTTCATCACGCTCGCCGAGCTCGGCATCATCGGCGCCGGGCCGGGCGAGCCGGCGGTTCACGTCCCCGCCCTGCCCGTGCGCGGCGCAATCGACATCGTCGGCGCCGGGGACGCCGTAACCGCCGCGCTCACGCTCGCCCTGGCCGCGGGGGCCACCCTCGGCGAAGCGATGCAGCTCGCTCAAGCCGCCGCTTCCCTCGTCATCCACCAGCTCGGCACCACGGGTTCGGCGCGCGTGCCGGAGATCAAGACCCGGTTGTTCCGATGAGCACCGCCGCCCGGCCCGTCGCATTCAGTCCACCCGTGCACCGGGTCCGCTCCGGGTCCAAGCCCGCGCTGCTGGTCGCGGAATTTCGCGGCCTAGGTGACATCGCCATTCTCATTCCGTTTCTGCGGGCCGCGGTGACCCGTTACGAGGTCACGCTGCTGGCCGTGCCCAATGCCGGCGGGCTGCTGCAGCGTTTTGTCCCCGAGGTGGAGTTGATTCCGTGCGTCGCACCATGGGCGCTGTTTTCCGGCAGCGCCAACCTGCCCCGCTGGCCGTGGCGCACGCTCTGGCGCATCTGGCGCGAGCTGCGGTCCCGCCGCTTCGCCGCCGCCGTTTCGATCTGGCCGCTCGCCTCGGACCACCTCTTCCTTCGTCTCGCCCGCCCCGGCCGACTGCTCGGCTACGGCCGCCCCGGCGCCGGCTGGCTGCTCAACGACAACCTGGCGGATGGCGGTCATGTCCACCGGCCCGAGACCTGGCGCCGGCTCGCGGAAAAACTTCATCTCCCCGCCATCGCCATGGCTTCCCCCCGCCTGCACCCACCTGTTTCCGCCCGCCGCATCGTGCTACACTCCGGCGCCTCCCAACCCTTGCGGGTCTGGCCACTTGAGCGCTACGCCGAGCTGCTCGGCCGGCTGCGCGCGCAGGGTTGGGAGCCCACCGTGCTCTGTGATCCCGACCAGCGGGAAACTTGGCGCTCGCTCGGCGAACCGCTGGCACGAGCCGCCGGAAGCATGGACGAGTTGATTGACACTATTGCCGGTGGCGCGGCCTTTCTCGGCAACGACTCGGGGCCGGGCCACATCGCCGCACTGTGCGGCGTGCCCACGTTCACGATTTTCGGGCCGCAGATTCCGGAGCTGTTCGCCCCCGCCCATCCGCAGGCCGCCTGGATCGAGGGCAAACCCTGCCGCTACAAGCCCTGCTACGACCGCTGCCGCTACGCCGAGCCCTTCTGCCTGACCGGCATCGACACCGAAGCGGTGGGGCCAAAGCTGTCCAGCTGGTTGGAGACAATTCCCCAATCTGTTTTTACCGGAGGTAACGGGGGAAACTGAGGCTGCTTCCCTTCACTCCTCCGTTCTCTCCGTTACCTCCGGTAAAAATACCCCACCCATGCTCAAAAACAAAACCGCCGTCGTCACCGGCTCCACCAGCGGGATCGGACTGGGCATCGCCCGCGCCCTGGCCCAGGCCGGCGCCAACGTCATGCTCAACGGCTTGGGCGACGCGGCCGTGATTGAAAAACTCCGCGGCGAACTCGCCGCGTCCACCGGGGTCCGCGTGCTGTACCATCCCGCCGACGTCACCAAGCCCGAGGAGGTCGCCGCCCTCATCGCGGCGGCCGAGTCGGCCTGTGGCAGCGTGGACATCCTGGTCAACAACGCCGGCATCCAGTTCGTGTCGCCCATCGAGGATTTTCCCGTGGACCGCTGGCTCGAGATCCAGGCCGTCATCCTTAACTCGAGTTTCTACGCCATCCGCGCGGCGCTGCCCGGCATGAAGCGCCGCAACTGGGGTCGCATCATCAACCTCGCGTCCGCCCACGGGCTCGTCGCCTCACCCTTCAAGTCCGCCTACGTCGCCGCCAAGCATGGTCAGGTCGGCCTGACCAAGTCCGTCGCGCTCGAAGTCGCCGAGACCGGCATCACCTGCAATGCCATCTGCCCGGGCTACGTCCTGACCCCTCTCGTCGAGGGCCAGATTGAGAGCCAGACCAAGGCGCACCAACTGCCGCGCGAGAGGGTCATCAAGGAAGTCATCCTCGCCGCCCAGCCCTCAAAACGCTTCATCGAGATCGCCGAGGTCGCCGCGCTCGCAGTGTTCCTGTGCGGCGAGACCGCCCGGTCCATCACCGGCGCCGCCATCCCCATCGACGGCGGCTGGACTGCGCGGTGAACAAATCCTTCGGAGTTTAGCCCACGGAACACACGGAATTATCCTGAGCCAGAAAATCCCGAGGTTTTCTTCCGTGTATTCCGTGTGTTCCGTGGGCTAAATCACCACAACCCGAGGTTAACCCGCTTCACCTCGATCGCCTGGTCGGTATCGTTGCGCAGCTCGAGCGTATTTGCCCCCGCCTGCAGCCCCGCCGCCTCGAAGCGGTAGAAATGCGACTGCTCGCGCGCCGGGCGGTGACTCCCGATGTTGGAGAAATTATTGGCCAACGGGATGAACTCCACAAACATCTCGGTGGGATGCAGCGTCGGGACCAGCTCGACGGCCTGGCCGTTCAGTGTCACCGCCAGCGGCGCATCCGCCGCGATCAGCAGGCGCGCCCGCCAGGCCGGCAGCGCCAGACCCGGCAGGGGCAGGGGCAGCTTCACCGTGCTGTGCGCCGGCACCGACACCGGCAGCACCGCGGGTTGGTCCATTTCCTTGCGGTATTTGTTCACCGGCAGGGAATAGAGCAGCGGTTTCTTCGCCGCCGTCGCCGGAGACTCAAGGCCTGTCAGCCAGTCGTAGGGCACCGCGCCAAACGGGTAACGCCCGACAAAATTAAACAGGCTGATCCCGTCCGCCCCGCAGTCATACAGTCCCGTCGCGGTCGCACGCAGCGACTCGGGGCAGTGGAACTGCCAGCCGTGCTCAATCTCCACCGAGGCGTAGATCGGCATCGCCGGCCCAAACTTCGCGCGGAATTCGGCAATCGGCATGGTGTAGTCCGTGTCGAGAAACTCCGACACCACCACAAAATCGACGAGCCCGCGCTTCACCCAGTCCTCCACGTCGAGTCCCAGCACACGGCAGCCGCGCAGCGTGCTCGGTACCCGCACCGCGAGCTTCAGCCCGTGGGCCTTGGTCAACTCGCGGGTTTGCTCGACGATCCGCGTCAGCACCGCGCGCTTGGCCCACACCTCGTCACCGACGCCGGAAAGGTGGCGCGGAAAACGCATCCAGTCCATCTGCAGCCCGTCCATCACCGGCGCGTACTTCTCCACCACCTCGCGCAGCATCGCCGTCACGTAGGCGTTCGCCTTCGGATTCGAGAAATCCAGGCTCCAGTTCAGCCACTCCGGGTCGTTGCGCGCCGCCGCCTCGGGCCGGGCGATCACGTCGGGGTGCTGCTCGCGGACCAGCGGCATGTTCCAGTGGTTCGCGTCCGTGGGGTTGTGCACGTCGTTCATCCGGAATTCGACAAACGTCTCGCGGCCCGACGCCTTCAGTTTTTCCAAGAAATACCCGAACGGATCGTTTCCCTTGGCATGCTCGGCGATCAATTGCTTCAGGTTCGGGTCCACCCGCCCCACCTTCGTGGGAAAATACGTCCGGCCGGCGCCGCTGCAGAGCAGGTACGTCGTGACGTTGGCAGGGATTTCGCGCACTTCCTCGTCCACATCGGCGCGGAAGTTTGTCGTGAGGGTGGAAAACAGCAGGTGGCCGTCGTGGTCGATCAGCAGCCGGTGCGGCCGGGCCGGAGTCTCCGCCGCCGCCAGCGGCAGCGCGAGGCCCAGCATGATTGCCCAGGTTACGCCACGCCACGAAATAGGGGTAAGGGGAGACATCACGCCGAAACCATGGTGCGGCCCGCGGAGGTTGTCTAGCCCCGCCCATGGCCACACTTGCCCAGCCGGCGACCGCCATCCGTTTGGAAAAATTGCGCAACTCTCACGCCAGCGTACGCAGGCCGAGGAGCGCCGTCTCAATCCGGTCGAAGACCGGCAGGCCGGCCTCGCGGAAGGCGCGCCGGTAGCCGTCGTAGTCCACGCCAGCATCAACGACCACAGCGACCGGTTTGTCGTGCGCGTCGCGCAGTGTCGCCAGCGCCGCGGCGAAGCGCGCGGCGCCTGCCGCTTCGGTGCCGAGCCGGCGGGTGAAGGGGACCACTCCGACGACCAGCACACCCGCCGCATCCATCAAAATCTCCGCGGCCGCGAGAAAGGCGTCCTCGCCCGCCATGGGGGTGAGGTCGAGCGGCAGCTTGGGCGCCACGAGCCCGGCCAGTTCATGCCGGACCAACACGGCGGCCAGCGCCGCGCGCGCAGCCGGTTTGAGTACGGCCGCGCGCAGCGGTCCTGTGAGCAGATCACTGCCGTTCACGCTCTCAAAACCCGCGTTGGTCAGCAGCGCCACCGGGCCGGACCGCGGCGCCGGCCACGCCCCGAGCCATTCCAGCGCGGCGTCAAACGCCGCGATCGAAGCGGAAAATTTCACGCCGGCGCGCACCAGCAGCGCCCGTTCCAGTTCACAGTCCCCGGCCATCGCACCCGTGTGGCTCGCCGCGGCGCTCTGCCCGGCCGAGGTCTGCCCGGCGCGGTGCATCAGGAGCGGCACACCCCGGCGGTGCAGCCGGTCGGCGGCCTGCGCCGTCTCCAGCAGGTGGCCGGGACCGAACCCCTCAATGTAGGCGGCCACCGCGCGACACGCGGGATCGTCATTCAACGCGTGGAGAAAATCCGGTAGCGCGGCGTCCATCTGGTTGCCGAGCGCGACGCCCAGACCGAACCGCAGCTGCGGGGCGCGGGAGCGGCGGCAGAGCAGGAACGCGCCGCTTTGGCTGAGCAGCGCCAGCCCGCCGCCCGCTGGGCCGGACGGGGTGAGCTTCTCCGCGGGAATGAAGGAGGTGTCGAGTTGCGTGGCCGGAACCCAGTGTCCGAGAAAATTTGGCCCGAGCACGGTGGGGGTCCACCGGCCCGCGATGCGGGCCTCGTGCAGCCGCCGGGTGAGATCGCGGCCGAGTCCCGCCGTATCGGCGCCATCGCCGATGCCGCCGGCGACAAGCCCGACCACCGTGGCGCCGCCGCCCTGGCCGATGAGCGCGATCAGGGTCTGCGCCGCAACCGGGGCCGGCAAGGCGAGCAGCAGCAGGTCCACGGGCGCCGCGCGCAAGGCCGCGACGTCCGGCACACACGGGAGACCGAGCAGTTCCGTCCGCCCGGGTTTGATGAGGGTGATGCCGTCCGCCAGCGCCGGACAACGCCGGAGGTTCTCGAGGATGGTCCGCCCCACCCCGCCTTCTTTCTCGGAGACGCCCGCCAGCGCCACGCGGCGCGGAGCACGCAGGGCGTTCAGGAAACCCCGCGGCGGCGGCACGCGCAGCGGGGCCGGCGGTGCGCGGCGGCCCACGGCGTCGAGCGGCCGCAGCCGGCCGGTCTCGTCGAGTCCAACGGGATTCAGTTCCAGCAACGTCAGGCCGGCGGTCTCGGCCAGCGGGGCGACGCGCCAGAGCGCCTCGAGAAACTCCCCGACTTGGCGCTCCGACGTCAGGGGCGCGGTGCCGCGGAGTTGCCCGAGCCAGATCTGGCCCAGCAGGTGCGCCTTGAACTCGGCCAGCGCCATCTGCGGTGTAGTCAGCGCCAGCGGCCAGCGCAGCGGCGGCGCCAGCGTAGCGAGCGCATCGGCCTGCAGTCCGCCGAAACCACCCAGCACAACCCACCCAGCCTCGCCATGGGTCAGGGAAAAGAAGCCTTCGGAAGGCAAACCCCTGGCCCGCGATAGGGAAATGCGGGCGCAGACCAGGCCGCCCAGCCAGCGGTGGCCAGCGGCTTCGACGCGAAGTCGCATCGCTGCCGACTCGGTGGCCACCACGCCTGCGTCAAACGACAGGAACTTGACGGCGCCGAGCTCCGACTTGTGCCAGAGTTCCTCCCCGAGGCCCTTGAGTACGACCGGTTCGCCGGCAACAAAGGGCAGCGATTCGCCCACGAGCCCGTGCGGTGGCGGACACAGTCCGGCGCGAGTCAGCAAAGCATAAGCCTCGGCCTCGCCCATGAAGCCGGCCGGCGGCGCGGATCCGGTTTCGGGCTGGGCGTTCATGCCGAGGCCAGGATCGCCTCCACCGCCGCGCGGCCGGCGGCGAAGGCCGCTTCGTTCAACGGCAGGAGGGCGGGCTTGTCCTTCAGCACGTGATGCAGCGTGGCGGGGACACTGCCCTCGGGCAGGAGGTTGAGCGCGGCCTGCAGGGCGCCGAGCGCGACGACATTCTTGACCATCGGCCGGCCGAGATCAGTCGCGATGCGGGTAAAGGGCACCGGGATGACCCGGCGGTTTTTCGGCAGCGCGGGCAGCGTCGTGATGACGGTGCTGTCGTAGAGGATCAGTCCGCCCGCCGGCACGGTGCCGCCGAACTTGGCGAGGCTCGGGGCATTGAAGGCGATGAGGACATGCGGCTCGGGCGCCGCGGGGTT